>Ga0247817_10000208_pt1 | contig 37922 bp, 22 predicted proteins | sample UWRJL212509R1_FD_178010 | JGI IMG/M metagenome (GOLD analysis project Ga0247817, IMG submission 178010) | Plant litter microbial communities from Arlington Agricultural Research Station in Wisconsin, United States - UWRJ-L212-509R-1 | ecosystem: Environmental > Terrestrial > Plant litter >... | reverse complement strand
ACCGCTTCGATAACAAACACGTTAACTCAGGCTAAAAATACCCTTACACAAAGAACTTTTGGACCAGAATGTTCAGGAACAACACTTTTAGAAGTCTCTAAAATGAAAGAGGGCGATTTTGCCGGACTTACTTTATTGCAAAAAGATTTTGGTCTGGTAGGTGTAAAAGCAGAAAACGGATCAAAAAAAATTGTAATGATTGAAACGGTAAAAGGTGTTTCAAAAGAAATTCAAAGTATTCCTTTTTCCGGTAATACAATATATTTCAAGGCAACCTGTGATTTTAAAGACAAAACAGATTTAGGTAGATTTTATTATAGTCTCGATGGCAAAGAATGGATTAGCATAGGAAATACAATCAAACTGCCTTATACACTACCACATTTTATGGGCTACCGATTTGGTCTCTTTAATTATGCAGAAAAAGATTTAGGAGGTTATGTTGATTTTGATTATTTCCTTCTTGACAATAAAATGTAATACTAAACAAACAACACAACCTTATAATTTAAAAGAAAAAAAATGAAGAATAGTTATTTATATATTTTAGGCTTACTATGTTTTTTCAATTTAAACGCGCAGTTGTATCCTTATAAAGACCCGTCACTTACTTCTAAACAGCGAGCAGAAGATTTAATTTCCCGATTAACGCTGGAAGAAAAGGCAGCATTAATGTGCGACCAAAGTGATGCTATACCAAGACTGGGAATTAAAAAGTTTAATTGGTGGAGTGAAGCCCTGCATGGTTATGCCAATAATGACAATGTAACGGTTTTTCCTGAACCAATAGGAATGGCAGCTTCTTTTGATGATCAATTTGTATTTCGTGTATTTGATGCTGTTTCAGACGAAGGACGTGCAAAATACAACCAGTGGATAAAAGATGGTAATGAGAATAAGCGTTTTTTGAGCCTTTCTGTATGGACACCGAACGTAAATATTTTTAGAGATCCTCGCTGGGGACGCGGACAGGAAACTTACGGCGAAGATCCATATCTTACTTCACGTATGGGGGTTTCAGTAGTAAAAGGACTTCAGGGACCTGCAGATGCTAAATACCGAAAACTTCTGGCGTGTGCCAAACATTTTGCCGTGCATTCAGGTCCTGAGTGGAGCAGACATGAGCTAAACCTGAATAATGTAAATCCTCGTGAATTGTACGAAACCTATCTTCCGGCATTTAAAGCATTGGTACAGGAAGGCGATGTTCGTCAGGTTATGTGTGCTTATCAGCGTTTAGATGATGAACCTTGTTGCAGCAATACCCGACTTTTACAGCGTATACTTCGCGATGAGTGGGGATTTAAATATTTGGTAGTTTCAGATTGTGGAGCTGTTACAGATTTTTATACCACACATAAAGTTTCCTCAAATGAGGTACATGCAGCATCAAAAGCCGTATTGGCAGGAACTGATGTAGAATGTGTCTGGGATAAATACCCTTTTAAAAAATTACCCGAAGCCGTTGAGAAAGATTTAATAAAAGAAGAAGAAATAAATAGAAGTCTGCTTCGTGTTTTAGTTGGACGTTTTGATCTTGGCGAGATGGATGATGATGCTATTGTACCCTGGGCTCAAATTCCGGCATCTGTACTTAATAGCAAAGAACACCAGCAATTAGCATTAGAAATGGCTCAGAAATCTATGACACTTTTGCAAAATAAAAACAATATTCTTCCTTTAAATAAAAATAGTAATAAACTAGCGATTATAGGTCCTAATGCAGACAATGAACCGATGTTGTGGGGTAATTATAATGGAACACCAAATAAAACAATTACCATTAGAAAAGGGATAGAATCAAAAGTTACTAAAAACAAAATCCTATACGATAAATCTTGTGACTTAGTAGAAGATAAAGTAACACAGACTTATTTTGATCAAATTTCATTTGAAGGAAAGAAAGGAATGAAAGCCACATACTGGAATAATCCGGATAGAGAAGGAAATAGTGTTGCATCGCAGCAAATTTTGAATCCTATAAAAATGACTACTGCAGGTCAGCATGAATTTGCTTCAGGAGTAAAACTAGAGGGGTTCTCAGCAAAATACGAAGCAGAATTTGTAGCAAAAGAAAGTGATGTCCTTATTTTTAAAACAGGAGCAACCGGAGCTTTTGAATTAATAGTTGATGGAAAATCTGTAGCAAAATATACCAACTGGCGTACCGTTCCGGCAAATGTTCCGTTTGAAGTTGAGGCAGGCAAAAAATACAAAATCGAAATTCTTTTTGCTCAGTCCAACAATTGGCAGGCTAATCTTGAATTTGATTTTGGAAAAGAGTTCGATATCAATTTCAAAGCTTTGATTCAAAAATTAAAAGGTATTGATACTGTTGTTTTTGTTGGCGGACTTTCAACTTTACTTGAAGGAGAAGAGATGCCCGTTTCTTATCCCGGCTTTAAAGGTGGTGACCGTACCAATATTGAACTTCCTGCCGTACAGAGAAAATGTTTAAAAGAACTTAAAGCAGCCGGTAAAAAAGTAATTTTTGTAAACTGTTCAGGTTCTGCTATTGCACTAGCGCCTGAAACAGAAAGCTGTGATGCTATTTTGCAAGCTTGGTATCCGGGGGAGTCTGGAGGGCAAGCCGTTGCAGATGTTCTTTTTGGCGATTATAATCCATCAGGAAAACTGCCAATTTCATTTTATAAAAATTCAGATAAATTAGGTGACTTCGAAGATTATTCACTCAAGGAACGTACCTACCGTTATACGACAGATGTTTTGTTTCCGTTTGGTTTTGGTTTAAGCTACTCTAAATTCGATATTGGAATTGCAAATTTAAGTAAGAACAAAATAAAATCTAATGAAGATACACAGCTGAACTTTTCGATAAAAAACAGTAGTAAACGAGATGGAAAAGAGATTGTTCAGGTCTATGTTCGAAAACTAAATGATACAGATGGCCCTTTAAAAACATTAAAAGCTTTTAAAATAATAGATTTAAAAGCTGGTGAAAAGCAAAACGTTACGATAGATTTACCTGCTTCTTCCTTTGAATTCTATGATGCTAAAACCAGAGGAATGAATGTAACGAATGGGGAATACGAGGTGTATTACGGTAACAGTTCTAATGCTAAAGATTTAAAAATGACTAAAATAGTGGTTCAATAAAGAGATTATAGTCTCTTGAGTTTCTTTTAATAAAAAGTAAGTATTATGTCAAAAGTTATGAGTTTCAAATATATTTTATGTTTATGCCTGTTTAGTTTTTTTAATTTAAATGCACAGTCCGTTGTAAAAAGTCCTGATGGAAAACTGAAAGTTTCTCTTTTTGTTTCTAACGGTCAGCCTTTTTACAGTATTTCTTATAATGAAAAAACGTTCCTCGAAAAGTCCCCGCTTGGTTTAAAAACAAATATTGGTGATTTCGCTACAGGCTTAGTTTTAAAACCTGAAGTTGCTCAAAATAAAATCGAGGAGTATTATCATCTTCCCAATATAAAGAACAGCAATGTGCATTATGAAGCTAACGAAGCTGTTTTTTCTTTTACTAAAGAAGATAAAGCAGCAATTGATATTGTATTTAGAGTAAGTAATAATAATGTAGGTTTCAGATATAAAATGTACCAGCAAAACGAAAGCCGTTCTTGTGTGATACTGGAAGAAGCTTCCGGTTTTGTATTCCCGGAAAGTACTACTACATTTCTTTGTCCGCAAAGTAAACCCATGACAGGGTTTGCGAGAACAGCACCAAGTTATGAAACATCTTATAAAGTAGATGCGCCTATGGGAGAAAATGGAATTGGGGAAGGTTATACATTTCCATCTCTTTTTAAAGTAAACAATAATGGCTGGATTTTATTATCGGAAACTGGTGTAGATGGCAGTTATTGTGCCAGCAGATTAATAGGACACGAGAAAGGATTGTATACAATTGGTTATCCAATGGTGGGAGAAAACAACAGAAACGGAACAACAGCACCAGGTATACCACTCGCAGGCGAAACTCCGTGGAGAACCATTACCATTGGCGAAACTCTGGCTCCAATTGTAGAAACAACTATTCCTTTTGATTTGGTTAAACCAAAATATGAAGCTTCAAAAGAATATAAATATACCAAAGGTTCGTGGAGCTGGATCATAAAAATGGACGGCAATACTACTTTTGAGGTGCAAAAGCAATACATCGATTTTAGTGCTGCAATGGGCTATGAAACTATTTTAGTAGATGCACTTTGGGACACGCAGATAGGAAAAGATAAAATTGAAGAATTAGCGCGATATGGTGCAGGCAAAGGTGTTGGCTTGTATTTGTGGTACAATTCGAACGGATATTGGAATGATGCACCTCAGGGTCCAAGAGGAATGATGGACAATAGCATTATCCGCCGCAAAGAAATGGCCTGGTTAAAAAGTATGGACGTAAAAGGAATTAAAGTAGATTTCTTTGGAGGAGATAAACAAGTTACCATGAAGTTATATGAAGACATTCTAAAAGATGCAAATGATTTTGGTTTGTTGATTATTTTTCACGGCTGCACATTACCACGTGGTTGGGAACGCATGTATCCAAATTTTGCATCGAGCGAAGCCGTTTTGGCAAGTGAGAATTTGCATTTTGGACAAGAAAGTTGTAACAAAGAAGCCGCTAATGCTTCCATACATACGTTTATACGAAATACAGTTGGAAGCATGGATTTTGGAGGAAGTGCTTTAAACAAATTTTACAATAGCGAAAACATACCCAACAAAGGTTCAAAACGAATTACATCAGATGTATTTGCTTTAGCCACAGCAGTACTTTTTCAGAGTGGAGTACAGCATTTTGCATTGGCACCAAATAACTTAACAGATGCTCCGGATTGGGCGATAAATTTTATGAAAGAAGTTCCAACAACTTGGGATGAAGTTAGATTTTTAGAAGGATATCCGGGTAAATATGTGGTGCTTGCCCGTAGGAAAGGAACGAAATGGTACATAGCAGGAGTAAATGCTCAAAAAGAAACTTTGAACATTAAATTAAAACTACCCATGATTGTTTCGGGAACTTCATTGACCAGTTATTTTGATGATCAGACATTAAACGGAAAAGTAAAAACAATAAAACTTAAAAATAATCAGGAGATTGAAGTGAAAATTCCTTCTAACGGAGGAGTAGTGGTACTGAATTAATTTTTCAACATCTAAATAAGAAAGACATAGCACGAAGCACCTTTTTGAAATAATATACATTGAATTTCAATTTAAATAAATCATTTTGTAATGTCCCTAAAAAATAAAATCAAAGTCATTGTTATTTTGTTTTTTATAATAAACAGCTCGTTTTCTCAAAATACATTTGAAAACTATCGCTTTCGTTTAGTAAATAATGAAACTTCAAAAAGTGGTATTTACGCTATAGCACAGGATAAGTTTGGAGTTATGTGGATGGGAACAAATGGTGCAGGTTTATATAAATATGATGGGATAAACTATGTTGGTTATGAGCAGGACACAAAGCGGAGCAATTCTATTAATAGTAATTTAATTTATGCAGTTTATGTAGATAAGCAAAATCGTTTGTGGGTAGGAACTGATGAAGGATTATGTCTTTATAATAGAAATTTAGATACGTTTGAAAATATTGATCTCCGAAAACATAGCGAAAAAGAAACTGTAATTTCTGTAAAAAGCATTATTGAGGACAACAATGGAGATCTTTTTTTGGGAACATTTAATAACGGTTTACTAAAATTGAATAGTAAATCCAGAGCAATTACATATTTAAAATTAGACACTTCAAATACATCCAACTATTTGATTAATGCCCTGGTAAAGGATAAGAAAGGAACTATTTATTTAGGAACTAATTTGGGTCTAAAAGTTGTTGATCCATTAAAAAATGAAGTAAAAAAAGTAAATATTGACAAAGACAATGACTTAATCTCCGGTACGATTGTATCACTTTTTTTTGACAGTAAACAAAACCTATGGATTGGTAACGGATACAAAGGTTTGGTCAAAGCCGATTTGTATTCTGAAGTTAAAAAAGCGTATTCTTATCCAATAACAGAAAAAAGGATTATGTCGATTCTGGCAGCAGATTCTAAAACTATTCTTTGTGCCACAGAAAATGACGGCCTAATCATTGTAAATAATGAAGGTGTTGTTCAAAAAAAAATCCTGAATAGCAAATACAACAATAGAAGTTTAGGATCGAACTCTGTCTGGTCTTTATTTTTAGATAAAGAAGACCGAATCTGGCTGGGATACTATAATAAAGGTCTAGGTGTCTTTGACAGAATAAACAATAAGGTAAGAGGTATTGAAAGTTTACCCGGAAACCCGCAATCACTGCAAACTAATTGTGTAACCGGGATTGCCAAAGATCATGAAGGTCAGTTATGGATTTCGATGGAAGGTGGAGGTGTTGATGTTTATAATCCTGAAAACAAAAGTTTTAAGCATATAACCAAATCAGATAACCGTTTTTATTCAGGATTAACCGTTGATAATATTACAAAAGTATTTATTGATAAAAAACAGAATGTTTGGTTGATCAGCTGGAACGAAGGGATTTTTGTTCTAAAAAAAGGCAGCAAAAATTTTATCAATTACAATATAAGAAATACTCTAAATCTTGTATCAGATAACATTATGAGCATTGCCGAAGATTCCAGAGGTGTTATCTGGATAGGAACTTTTTCGAAGGGGCTACATTATTACACACCATCCGATGGTCAGTTTCACCATTGTAATGCCACACCATTTTATAAAAAGGGTATAACTAATTTAGACATTCGAAAGATAATTGTAGATTCAGATGATGACGTCTGGATTGGTTCGACTACAGGATTATACAAGGTTAGCACCAAAGATTTTGTTACTTTTTCTGTGACTTCTCTGCGCGATAAAATGTCCGAAAAACTTAAAAATCGTAAAAGCACTCATACCATTAATACTTTACATCAGTCCAAAAACAAAGAAATCTGGATTGGTACTGACGGCGCCGGATTGTTTAGTTACAATAAAAAAACAGCTGCTTTAACATGGTATATAAATTTCCAAGGGCTTAATCAAAAATCGATATCTGCTATTGTAGAATCTAATGATGGACATATTTGGCTCAGCGGGAAAAAAGGAATTAGCAGACTGGATTTAAAAAACAAAACAACCATAAATTATTCTACTTATGATGGTTTACTTGGAAATGATTTCAATAACAATTCTGTCCTAAAAGATGAGAACGGAATCCTGTATTTTGGTGGCTACGAAGGGTTAAACTACTTTGATCCGGCAAACTTAATAAAAAGTAAAAAACAGCTCCCAATTTACTTTTCAGACCTGAAACTTTTTAATAAATCGGTACGACCGTTGGAGAAAAACTCCCCATTAATAAAAGTAATATCCGAAACAAAAAAAATAATTCTTAAACACGATCAGTCCGTATTTACAATCGATTTTATTGGTATAAACTATTCTTTTCCTGCCAGAAATGAGTTTGCTTATTACTTAGAAGGTTTTGAAGATTCCTGGAATTATGTGGGCAGTAAACGCTCCGCAACGTATACGAATTTAGCTCCGGGTAAATATGTTTTTAAAGTAAAAGCAGCAGAAAAAAATGGAGTCTGGAGTCAGAAACCGTTAGAATTAAAAATTGAAATTTTACCGCCCTGGTGGAAAACATCTTTTGCATATCTGTTTTATTCACTATTGGTATTAGCAGCAATTCACTTTGGAAATCAATATTATCAAAATCGTTTTAAGCAAAAACAAATGATACAATTTGAAAAGAAAAAAGCGATTCAAATTGAGAAATTGAATGATAAAAAATTACAATTCTTTACCAATATTTCCCATGAGTTTAGAACGCCACTTACCTTAATTCTAAATCCGTTAGCGGATATCATTAAAAATAATAGCCCTGAACTGCCGGACGGTGTGTTGAATAAGTTGCAGACTATTCAAAAAAGTTCTGATAGACTTTCAAGGTTAATCAACGAGTTGATGGATTTTAATCAGCTTCAATTTACTAAAATGCCGCTAAAAGTACAGCTCATCGAAATCGTTGAATTTACAAAAGAGATTGTTAGTTATTTTGAGGAAGAAGCGCTCAGCCGTGGCATTCAGCTGGAATTTGATTCAAACAAAACAGCATTAAAAGATTGGATAGATCCCAAAATGTTCGAGAAAATTATTTTTAATGTGATTTCAAATGCTTTTAAAGTTACGCCGGATAACGGAAGAATCAGTATAAAAATAGAAGTCAATGAAGCATTAATTCATTTTCCATTAATAAGTCCGGCGAATACTACTTCATCTTTTGAGATTATTGTTGAAGATACCGGTGCAGGATTGGATAAAAAGGATATCAAGCGAATTTTCGACCGTTTCTATCAGGTCAATAATTTGAATAAAGCCTATTATGGAAGTACCGGAATTGGACTGGAAGTAGTTCGCGGATTTGTAGAACTGCATAAAGGAATAATTGACGTAAAAAGTAAATTAGGATTCGGAACCACTTTTAAATTAATATTTCCGATAGGGAAAGAATTCTTTAATGAAAGTGAAATACTGCAAGAGGAATTTAAGAAGGAAAAGAAAATAAGTTTCGCACCAATTATTGAAAAAGAAACCGTTCCGTTACTCGACGAAGAAGAAAAACAAGATCGTGTGCACACCATTTTGATTGTGGAGGACAATGTGGAATTGAGGAATTATTTAAAAAATGAGCTTAAAAAAGAATATAAAGTCATAACAGCCGAGAATGGTCAGGTAGGTTTAGAAGCAGCTTTGCAGAAACTGCCTGATTTGATTTTGACAGATGTAATTATGCCCGTTATGAATGGTTTAGAACTCTGTACCGAGATTAAATCAGATTTAAAAACAAGTCACATTCCATTAATGATGTTATCTGCAAAAGCATTAGTAAAAGATCGGTTAGAAGGTATAGATTCCGGTGCCGATATGTATCTGAGTAAACCGTTTGATATGGATATTTTAAGATCCAGCTTAGTTCAATTACTGAAGAGCAGGCAGATTATGTTTGATAAATTCTACAACGGACTTACGCCAAAGGCAAAAGAAAAAACGACCACTCTGGATAATGAATTTATAAAAAATGTACTGCGTTATATTCATGAAAACATAAACGAATATGAGTTAAGCGTTGAAGTGCTGGCATCGAAAGTGTTTTTGAGCAGAAGTCAGTTGTATCGAAAGATAAAAACACTAACAGGAATATCTGTAAATGAATTTATACGAAATGTTCGCTTAGAAAAAGCCAAAGAATTAATAGAACTCGGTAATGATAACATAACCGAAATTAGTATTAAAGTAGGTTTCAGTTCACCTTCTTATTTTACAAAATGTTTTAGAGAGAAATTTGGATTTATACCAACTCATAATAACAAAAAATAGCTTTTATAGCATACAAAAGCAATCAAAATTCAAAGTAGTCTTTTTTTGAAATTGCGAAATATTTATAAATGATATTTTATTTTTTTTAGATGTAAAAAAAACTGTTTCAATTTTGACAATATGTTATTTGTGTTTTTTACACTTAATAATGCTTAAATACTGATTTTGCTGATTTTTTAAGCCATAATGCTACAAAATTTATAGTTTTTGCGCCATTTTTAATATATGAAATCTAGACTAACATTATATTTTTGAAAGTAAGAAAATCAAATTAACAAAAACATTTACTAACAACTAAAACAATTTTATTGCATGAAATGAAAATCAAAAAAGAATAATTAATACAAAAAAACTTTACAACCAAATAACTATTCAAACTAATCAAAAAACCAATAAAAATGATGTTAAAAATAAAATTTGCAATAATCATATTGCTAATAATTAGCACTCAGAATGCGATTGCGCAATCAAAAACGATACAGGGGGTAATTACAGATGCCTCAGGATTTCCTTTGCCTGGTGCCAGTGTTAATGTAGAAGGTTCAAAAAATAGCGCATCAACAGATTTCGACGGTAAATACTCTTTAAAAGGAGTTAGTGATACAGATAAAATAACCTATTCTTTTGTAGGCTTGATTTCACAAACATTAACTGTTGGCACGAGAACGACGATTGATGTTGTATTGGCACAATCTACACAAACGTTAAATGAAGTTATTGTAGGTTACGGAACTCAAAAGAGAACTAAAGTAACCGGAGCAATCTCAACAGTAAGTTCAAAAGATATTGTGGCAGTTCCTATTACGAATGCAGAATCGGCTTTGCAGGGAAGAGCAGCAGGAGTTACTGTTGTAAATGGTGCGCCGGGTTCTAATCCTACCGTTTCTATTCGTGGTTTAGCCACAATGGGAAATAGTGCTCCATTATATGTAATAGACGGGGTTTTGACAAGTAATTTATCAGGATTAAGCCCTAATGATATCGAATCAATGTCCGTTTTAAAAGATGCTTCGACCACTGCTTTATATGGTTCTAAAGCTTTTAACGGGGTAATTATGGTAACCACTAAAAAAGGAAAGAAAGGTCCCGGACAACTTAATTTCAGTACTTACGTAGGTGCTCAGACTATAACAAAAAGATACGATGTTTTAAACAGACAGCAATATCTTCAATATGCAAAAGATTTAGGAAGTGATTTAACAGCAAGAGCTGCAGAATTTGGAAACACTGATACAAATTGGCAAGATCAGATTTTTAGAACTGGTATAATGAAGGATTATAACTTGAGTTTTTCTAATGGTACAGATACTTCTACAGGTCGTTATTCTGCTGAATATCTAAAGCAGGAAGGAGCCGTTATTAATACAGGTTTCGAACGTTACTCTTTTAGAGCTAATAACACACAAGATATTGGTAAACTTAAAGTAGGTAGTAATCTTGGAATCTCTTTTAGCACAATCAATCCGGAGCGTAATTCAGGAGGAAGAACATTATTAGAGCATGCCATTAAAATGGCACCCTATTTACCTATTTACAATGAGGAAAGTTTAGGCGGTTATCAAGGCCCTAGTGCAGTTGATGGTAATGATGCTGAGAATCCTTTACGTGTAGCTAATTTAGGATATCAAAAAATTAATAATTTATCTATAATAGGAAACATCTACGCTGAATTAGAGATTTATAAAGGCTTAAAATTCAGATCGCAGGTTTCATTAGATTATTACACAGGAAAGGATCATACGTTTGTTCCTAGTTTTGCTGATGGTTCTTATCATAAACAAGCTTTTTCGACAACTAATGAAACAAATACCCAAGGACAGAATATTGTTTTTGATAATAGTTTAACATACAAAACAACTATTGCAGCCAAACACAATATCGAAGTATTAGGAGTTGTAACTAAAATAGAAGGCAAAGGACAAAATTTAGCAGCAGGAAGCCGTTATAATATTTCAGACGAAATAGATCAGTTGAGATATAATGAGGGAAGTTTAAGCTCTTCTAATTTTGTAGAAAAAAATATTGGATATATTGCCCGTATCAATTATGATTATGATGATAAATACCTGCTTGCTGTTTCAGGACGTAGAGATGCTTCTTCTCGTTTTGGTGCAAATAACCGTTGGGGTAATTTTTATTCTGTTGCAGTAGGATGGAATATAGCCAAAGAAAGTTTTATGGCAAATTCTGTTTTCAGTACACTAAAACTTAGAGCAAGTACAGGAACAACAGGAAATGACAGAATAGAAAATTATCAGTACGCCGCTACATTACTTGCTGATTATAATTATCCATTAAACGGCGGAAATGCACAAGGTGTTTCTCTTGGAGTTGCTTCTAATCCTAACTTAAAATGGGAGTCTAAAAAAGACAGAAACATAGGTTTGGATTTTGGTTTGTTTGACGAAAAATTCACGGGATCTTTTGAATATTTTAATAATAAAAGCAGTGATATCCTTTTTGCAGTTCCATTAGCAGCTTCTGTAGGATCTGCAGGCGGAGGAACACAGATTCAGAATATTGCCGATGTAAAAGTATCCGGATACGAAATATCATTAGGCTACAATGATAGAAAAGGAGATTTTACATGGTCTGCAGTGGCAAATTTAGGAACAAGCAGAAATAAAGTAACAAGTTTAGCACCAGGAGTAACAAGTGTATTGGGTGGTCCAGCAGCAAGAGCTGGTTTAGAGAATTTCTCAAGACTGGAAGTAGGCCAGCCAATGTTCTATTTTTACGGATATGAAACGAATGGAATCTATCAGAACCAAGCAGAGGTAGATGCTGTTTTTGGACCAGGTCAGACCGTAATCAAACCGGGTGATCTTAAAATTGTTGACCGTGACGGAAATAAAATGATTAATTCAGAAGATAAAACTAATATTGGAAATCCATATCCGGATTTTACCTATGGTTTAAATATTACGGCAGCTTATAAAAAAATTGATTTCAACTGTTTCATAACGGGAGTTCAGGGAAATGATATATACAATGCCAACAATTTTGATTTAACAGGAATGAATCGTTTGTTTAATGCCGGTACAGAAGTTTTAGACCGAGCAGTTGTAGTAAACGGAGTGGTTACCAACCCATCGGCATCTTTGCCGAGAGCACAGGGTGCAGATATTAACTGGTCGTCAGCTAATCAACGTTATATAGAAGATGGCTCTTATACGAGATTAAAGAATGTTACTTTAGGATATACACTATCAGGAGAAACATTCAAAAGCTATTTTTCAAACGTAAGATTTTATGTAAGTGGTCAAAATCTTATTACGATTACTAAATACTCTGGTCTGGATCCTGAAATTGCGCGTGCAGATGCTAATGCCAATTCTGCAGGTATTGACTTAGGAAGATATCCACAGCCTAAATCAGTAATTTTTGGACTTGATGTTAAATTTTAATATATAAAATGATGAAAAAAATAAAATATATAGTTGCAGCAATGTTCGGAATTCTGATCATAAATGCATGCGACACTGCAGATTTAGAATTAAATAATCCAAACACCTTATCTCCTGATGCCTTCTTTAAAACTGAAGCGCAGGTAGAATCATCTGTAAATGCAGCTTATGCAAATCTACAGACCAGAGGACTTTATGCGAGGAACCTTTCTTTTGCTCTGGATCTTATGGGTCAGGACGCTAGTGGAAATCCTCAATTAGAAGGGAATAAAATACCTTTTCATGATTTTTCTTTTAATGGAGGAAACGATATCATTCAGTACTATTGGGAATCTTGTTTTCTGGGAATATCCAGAGCGAATTTTGTGTTAGACAATGAAGCTAAAATTATGGCTTTGCCTGCTACAATTTTATCACAGGAAAAAAAGAATAAATTTTTAGGAGAAGCACATTTTTTGAGAGCCTATTATTATTTTCTTTTAGTGAATCGTTTTGGAGATTTACCAATATATAAAACAAGTACCATCATAGGAGTAGCAAGAAGCCCGAAGGCTGATGTTTATAATTTAATTAGAGAAGATTTAGAATTTGCTACTCAAAACCTTTTATCCAAAAGTGCCGAAGTAAAAGGAAGAGCAACCAAAGAAGCAGCTTATGCGTATTTAGGTAAAGTATTGTTATACGAAAAGAAATATGATCTGGCATTAGCTGCTTTTAATAATGTTACAGGATTTGCCCTTGAAAGTAAGGGGAATTTTTACAACAACTTTATAGAAGAAAATGAGCATGGTATAGAATCAATTTTTGAAGTTGAATTTAATGAAAATAATGGAGTTGGTAATAAATGGGATGATGCCGGTAATAGTGGCGGAACTGGTTTTGCTGAATCTACTCTTAGAAGTCAGGAATACGGAAACCTGAATTGGTTCAATGTATACCCATCAGATCAGTTATTAGACTCTTATGAGACAGGTGATTTACGCTTTGAAGATACTTTTTATGTACCGGGTTCTAAATATTTAAACGGAACGCTTACCATGACAGCTGCAAATTTTACAACTTCAGCAGGAATTAGAAGAGCCGGTTGGAAAAAATATCAAAACTATTACAAAAAAGAAGATGAGGCTACACAATCCAGTATTAATTTCAAGGTTATGCGCTATGCTGATGTACTGCTGATGAAAGCAGAATGCGAAAACCAAAGAGATGGTGGTTCGCAAACAGCAGCCATTGCCTATATTACAGAAGTTAGAGACAGAGCCAATTTAACAACTACTATTACCCCAACAAAAGATGCTGTTTTTGCTGCAATTGTTCACGAACGTAAAGTAGAACTTGCCGGAGAACAAAGCCGTTTTGATGATATCATGAGATGGGGGAACGCCGCTGTAGAATTAGCAGGTACAGGTTTTCAAGCAGGTAAAAGCGAGTTATGGCCAATACCTAACAGAGAAACCTCTTCAAATCCTAATATAAAACCAAGCAATAATAATCCTGGTTACTAAAGAATTAAATTTTGGTGGTTTAAGTTAATTAAGTTAGTAGTTTGAGAAACAGCGCATTTAATGCGCTGTTTTTTTGTTTATTATAGGCAGTAAGCTTTGAGCTTTAAGCAATATGCGATAAGCTATAAGCTATAAGATCACTATCAAGAATCTAAAATCTAAAGTCTACAATCTAAAGTCTACAATCTAAAGTCTACAATCTAAAGTCTACAATCTAAAGTCTAAAGTCTAAAATCTACAATCAAGAATCTAAAATCTAAAGTCTAAAATCTAAAGTCTAAAATCTAAAATCTACAATCTACAATCTAAAATCCCTTCTTTCCATTAAATCAGATTCAATTTGAATTTCCATCTTTTTATCTATAATGTAAAAACACAACAGGACAGCACTTATGATAAATATAAAGCCAGGATAGATACTGACACAAAGTTTAATGCCTTCTACTGCTGCAGGAACCTGATCAGCCTCTTCAGCGACATAACCGTATTTAGATAAAAAAGCAGCTCCTAAAGCACTGCCAATACTTATCCCAATTTTCAGTCCAAAAATCATGGCTGAAAAAACTGTAGCAGTAGCTCTTCGGTTGTTTCTCCATTCACTATAATCGGCGACATCAGCAATCATTGCCCACAATAGTGGAATCGTTATTCCATAAATAAACCCATGCGCCAATTGAGTTAAAAAAACAATTTTAATAGATGTTCTGCTGTAAAAATTAAATAGCAACAGGCTTAGAGCAGATAAGAATATAAAAATGATGTAAATATTTCGTTTACCAAAAGTATCAGCAAGAGGTTTCGAAAACATGATTCCAAAAATCATAAAAAGAATTCCTCCGGCATTAAAAAGACTAAATGCAGAGGTTGGAGCGTCTTTTGGCCACTGAAAATCTACAAAACCCATTGCAATTAAGGAATTATTCAGACGCTCAATAAATACAGTAAAACCAATATCATTCAGAAAAACAATTTGTGCTGCCGGATCTAAGTAATATTTAAAGTAAAAGACGTACATACCGCCTTTTAACGATAAAGTTATAAATACCAATATTGTTACTAATAGCATAACCAGCCAGGGTCCGTTTTTAGACAAATCTATAAAATCCTGCTTAACCGATGATTCCTGATTTTTTGTGGGTACAATTCTCTCTTTAGTAGTAAAAAAAGTAATTAACAGACAAATTACCCCAATAAAAGCAAATAGCATCATTGTATTTTTAAAACCTACCGCTTTATCCCCATTTCCTAAAATTAAAACCAGCGGCAGTAAAAGCGATTGAATTATAAATTGCGCTATCATTACAGCAACAAAACGATAGGAGGAAAGACTATTTCGTTCTTTCATATCGCCCGTTAAAACACCACTTAAAGCAACATAAGGTAAATTATTTGCAGAATAAATCAGGACTAAAAAAAAGTATGTTAGTAATGTATACGTTATCTTGCCTGACATTGAAAAATCCGGAGTTAAGAAAGAAAGTACCGCAGCAATTCCAAAAGGTAGTGCGGTCCATAATATCCATGGTCTGAATTTCCCCCATCTGGTTTGAGTACGATCTGCTATAACCCCCATTATGATATTAAAAAAAGCACCTATAAAACCTCCTGTAAAAATTATGATACTTGCTGTTCCGGCGGGGATTTTATAAACATCCGTGTAAAAGAAAGCTAAAAAAGTCAACAAAGTCTGAAAAATCAGGTTTGCTGCAAAATCACCTAAACCGTAGCCTGTTTTCTCTAATACAGAAAGCCTTTGCGATGTATTACTCATAAATTTATTAATTGCTTTTTAGCTGCTTTTGCTCGTTTTTTTTACTTTAAAATTGTTTTAAAAGTATTTCTTTTAGTAAAAACAGCGTACTTCTTATTTGTTCTATTTTGAAACCATACTAACTATAAAAATAGTCTGAAAGGAGTAATAATAGTATCATTTTTGAAGCTTAAAATAACATATTTGAAGCATATTCACTTTTCAGTAAAACTATTAAAATATATAACCTTGTTTGAGTTTTCTAATTTAGAAAAAAGGAAGTTCAAACTGTTATTCAAATTTTTTAATTTGTGCGTAAAATGCAATCATTTAACGGTATAATAAAAGGTCAGATTTTTGACAATCAAGAAGTTGAATGATTTTTTAATTTGATTACCTTTTGTTTTATAAATTAAACTAAGCTAACGGTTGCTTTATATTTCTGTTTTTACAAAAACAGCACGCTGTATGATATTGATATAGCCTATAATAGCTATTTATTTTTTGTTTTTCATTTTTACGAGTTCTTTAAAAAAACTAAGATAGTCCTTTTAAAATTACAATTTTCAATTACTTAAGAGTGAATGTGTTATCAATAATCTATCTTTTTAGTTATAAAAATAACGATATAACTTTATTTACAGATACTTTTTGATTAATTATCAATTAAATAAAATGCAACCGATTGTGTTTTGATTGTTTTTAGTTATATTTGTAATAAACACACTTATTATTAATATCACGTTTAAAGACTTGATATCAATACTATACAATTAATATAATTACCCAAATATTAAGTATTTAAAAATCAGGATTAAAGTTGAGTTAGTTAGTTTTTTTTAAAAGCCGAAATCCAATTGCTTTCGGCTTTTTCCTTGCAAAATCATGACTAATAATTAAGGATACTTCCCTCAATAAAAATCATACACTCAAATTGTTTCGAGATTAAGAAGAATAAAATTATTGTCACAAATAATAATCATAAAAAAAGGAATAATGAAAAACAAACCAAAATTTAGATTAGGAATCTTGATACTAATAGTTGCCTTGATTTTTCCGGCACTTGTTGTTAGTCAGAACAAAAAGAAAACAGAAAAATCAAAATCCGAAAGACCTCAATATCGCAATATTTTTAAAGAAGTTGGTTACAGTCAGACGGAAATAGATAAGAAATTAGCAAAAGCATATTATGATGTTTTTGAAGGACCGGATAAGGTCTATTTTGAAGAGGGAGATTTGTTAGGATATGTATCGGATGTTAAAAATAAAGACGCGCGTACCGAAGGAATGTCATACGGAATGATGATCGCCGTTCAGCTCAATAAAAAAGACGTTTTTGATCGTCTTTGGCGATGGTCTGTAAAATACATGCAACATCAAAGCGGCTCAAGAGAAGGATATTTTGCATGGAGTGTAAATCCGGAAACCAAAAAGCAAAATTCTGCCGGTTCTGCTTCAGATGGAGAATTGTATTATATCACCAGCCTGATTTTTGCGTCTAATAAGTGGGGTAATGCTACAGGAATAGATTACTATAAAGAAGCCAGAAAAATATTAGATGCCATGTGGAAAAAAGACGGTACCGATAATATTCATAACATTATAAATACAGAGCACAAGCAAATAACCTTTGTACCTGAAGGTGGTGGATCTAACTGGACAGATCCATCTTATCATGTTCCTGCATTTTACGAAATATGGGCATTGTATGCGAAAGATGGTCATGAGCAGTTTTATAAAGAATGTGCCGATGTTTCTCGTAGTTTTTTGCACAAAGCCTGTCATCCTGTAACAGGTTTAACCTCTGATTATACAGAATTTAGCGGAGAACCACATCCAACGCCGTGGCTGCCTCCGGGGTTTCGTTACGATTCATGGCGCGTTCCTATGAACATTGCAATGGACTACACCTGGTACGGAAAAGATAAAAAATGGCAGGAAGATTATGCTATGAGATTTCAAAATTTTCTTAGATCTAAGGGGTTAGATACTTATGAAGATCAATTTAACCTGGATGGTTCTACTCCTGATTTTATTCTTCAGGCAGGGCCAGTTAAAAAGCTCAGACATTCGATTGGGTTAATAGCAACAGCAGCTACTGCATCATTAGTAAATAAAGATAAAAAAAGTATCGATTTTGTTCACGCGATCTGGAATGCCAAACTTGAGCCTTATGAAGATGGTTATTTTGATCCTTATTATGATGGATTAATGTACATTTTTAGTTTGATGCATCTAAGTGGAAAATATCAAATTATTACACCATCGGAAATAAAATAATTTTTAAAGCTTAAAAAATAAGATATGAAACATGTTAGAATTGTTAGGTTACTGGTATGTATTTTATCAGGTGTAGGTTTTGCACAAACAAGTAAAACTTCCATTTTAGAAGATTTCAAACCTTCAGCTGTTAATCAGCCTGGGCAAGAATATCCAAAAGTCAACTCGCAAGGCTATGCTCGATTTCAAATTGCGGCACCAGAGGCTAAGTCAGTTGTAGTAAGTCTTGGATTAGGTGGTACCAAAGGAGGAACTGTTTTGACAAAAGAGGAAGATGGTTTTTGGAGAGGAACCACGGCTGGAATAATGGATGAAGGATTTCATTATTATCACCTCACTGTCGATGGAGGTCTTTTTAATGATCCAGGTGCGCTCAACTTTTTTGGATCTACCCGCTGGGAAAGCGGTATCGAAATACCCGCTCACGATCAGGATTTTTATGCATTAAAAGATGTTCCGCACGGAAATGTGCAACAGATTTTATTCCGTTCAAAAAGCACCAATGCATCACGCCGTGCTTTTGTATACACGCCGCCAGGTTATTATAAGAACGCAACTAAAAAATATCCTGTCTTGTATTTGCAACATGGCTGGGGAGAAGACGAAACAGCATGGAGTAATCAGGGACGTGTAAATTTAATTATGGATAATTTAATTTCAGAAAACAAAATAAAACCATTCATTATTGTAATGACGTACGGAATGACAAATGAGACTAAATATGGTGGTCTGGCAAGTTTCAGGATAGAACCGTTTCAGACCGTTCTCGTAGAAGAACTTATACCTTATGTTGATTCCAATTTTCAAACACTTTCGAATCAGGCAAATCGAGCAATGGCAGGTTTATCGATGGGAGGAATGGAAACGCATGCTATTACACTTAATAAGCCTGAAGTTTTTTCTCATTATGCACTCCTAAGCGGTGGAATTTATAAACCAGAAGAAATTAAAGACAAATCAAAAGTTAAGCTTCTTTTTATAAGCTGTGGTAGCCGTGAGAGACCGGATTCAGTCCAGACTGCAGTAAAAAATCTAAAAGATGCAGGATACAATGCCGTTTCGTATGTTTCTGAAAATACAGGTCACGAGTTTTTGACCTGGCGACGCAGTTTCAAAGAATTGGCTCCTCTTTTATTTAAAGAATAGTAATTTATTGCTTCTAAGTTTTTTAAATAGCTGTTGCCTTAAATACAACAGCTATTTTTTAAAAAAAGTGAATTAATAGCTTTTAGGTTACCAGAACTTTACATACAAAGCAACAACAACCAATAATGTAATTACGATTAAAACAGTAGTTTGTGGTTTTACTTTAAACATTTCAGAGTCTATTTCAAACGCTTTAGGATTAACTTTTGGTCCCGCGAAACTCATTGCTATCATTACCAGAGTAGTAAATAAGAATGATAATCCCATACAAATATGAAATGGAATCTCGTAAGCCCCTTTTCCGTTTGGATATGCAGTGTATAATAAAGTTTCGTTTCCGAAAATCATAGGAGCGTATTCGTTGAATAATACAGACAATACAAAACCTAAAATTACACCCACAATAGCTGCCGCTCCTGTTGTTCTTTTCCAGAACATACCTAAAACGAACATAGCGAAAACTCCAGGGCTAATAAATCCGGTATATTTTTGAATGTAAGTGAATCCACCAACACCGCCAATACCTAAAATATCGTTCCATGTAAATAAAACAGCCAAAAGCATTGCTGCAAAAACGGCAATTCTACCAATGTTTACCTGTTGTTTTTCCCCAGCTTCTTTCTGAATATATTTTTTATGAATATCCAAAGTATATATAGTTGAAATACTGTTTACTTTTCCGGCTAATGAAGCCACAATTGCCGCTGTTAATGCTGCTACAGAAAGTCCTTTTAATCCCGTTGGTAAGAAAGTCAATACAGCAGAGTACGCACCATCTTTTCCTCCAACCAATTGTGGTAAATGTCCGTTTTGGTATAATACGTAAGCAGCAATACCCGGTAACATTACGATTAAAGGCATTAATAATTTTAAAATACCGGCAAATAAAATACCGGTACGCGCAGTTTGTAAATCAGCACCTAAAGCTCTTTGTGTGATGTATTGGTTACAACCCCAATAGTTTAAGTTAATGATCCAGATACCGGCAAGGTAAGACATTAAACCAGGGAAAGTTAAGTATTTATCGATATCAAGTTGAGAAGATGTTGCGGTAGGTTTTGGAATAATCATTTTGAAATGCTCAGGAGCTTCTCTCATTAATACTTTGAAACCGGCAATTGCATTTTCACCTACTCCAAAATATTGTCCAACAGTGGTTAGGGCGATGTATGAAGTAACTAAGCCTCCAATAATCAAAACCGCTACCTGAATAACGTCGGTATATGCTACCACTTTCATACCTCCTAAAGAGATAAACAAAGCAAACACAGCCAAACCAACCATAATTACGTGCAGGTATTCTCCACCAGCTAATCCGTTGATAGCAACAGCTCCTAAATACAGAATGGAAGTTAAGTTTACAAAAACATACAGGAACAACCAGAAAACAGCCATAATCAAAGCAGTAGATTCGTTGTAACGTGTTTTTAAGAATTGTGGCATGGTGTAAATCTTATTTTTAAGATAAACTGGAATAAACCATACAGCCACGATAATCAAGGCAACAGCAGCTAACCACTCATAAGCAGCAACAGCAATTCCTAAAAAGAAACCTTCACCGCTCATTCCGATGAATTGTTCAGCTGAAATATTAGAGGCAATTAAAGAAGCTCCAATAGCCCACCAGGTTAAGTTTCCTTCGGCTAAAAAGTAAGCTTTTGCATCTTGTTCGTCTTGTTTACGTTTTCTGTAAACGGTATAACCGTAGACAGAGACTACGATAAAGTAAATAATAAAAACCGCATAATCTGCGAAAGCGAGGTTCTGGTTCATTGTTAGTATTTTAAAAATTAGTATATATGATTGTTTGTTTAATTAGATTTAAAATGTAATATGTGTTTTTATTTTGTTATTTTTTTATGAAAATAAGAACAAGCTTCAAAAATAAAATAAAAATTTATAAACAAGCTACTTACAAATGTATTTTTTACATTTATAAATAATTATTATGTTAAAAGTAAAATGCAGGGACTTTTTTAGCCAATGGTTGATAAAAATGCAAGTAAAAAACACCATTGAGGATGGTGATCAAATCTTAAAAAGAAAATTAGTTAATTTTAAATACAAGTTTCTTGAAGAAAAAAACCTGAAAGTTAGAGTCTTTCAGGTTTTTGTTTTTTATGCCCACAGATTGTAAGGCTTATAGAGACAGATGTTATTTATAAATTCAATACAAAATCGTTCAGTAATTTCTCTTCATACTTTTCTTTATTGAAAGTATACAAGTAAGATCCTTTTCTGGAAGACTGCATATCTTTTATATCAAGCTTATTCAAAATTTCTAAAGAATTTATTTTACTGATAAAATTTCGTTTATCCAGTTCCTTACTTAAAATTGCTTCGTATAGCTCTAACAACTGGCGCATGGTAAACTTTTCCGGAAGCAATTCAAAACCAATCGGTTTTATAGAAGTTCTGTAACGAAGTCTTCTAATGGCTTGTTGTACCATTTCGTTATGGTCAAATATTAAATTAGGAGCATCAGCAATGCTAAACCATTTCGCATGATAATTTTCAATCAGCTCAGCGTTGTGATTTTCGATATTAATCAAAGCATAGTAGGAGACAGAAATAGTTCTTTCGGCGGGATCACGATTGATTTCGCTGTAAGCATATAATTGCTCCATATAAATATCGTTTAAACCGGTATACGTATTTAAAATTCGGATCGCAGCGTTATCTAATACTTCATCTCGCTTTAAAAAACCTCCGATCAACGACCATTTTCCCTTTTCAGGCTCGAAGTCTCTTTTGATCAAAAGGATTTTAAGCCCTTCTTTATCAAATCCAAAAATGATACAATCAACTGCTAATAAGACTTTATCTGCAGAACTATAACTGTTTAACATATTCAATTTTTTATTGGTAAAGATATAAACTTCCGAATTCGTTTCATAATTTATTAATTGTAGTCTTTACACTTAATTATAGCTTTAATTGGTAATTTAAAAATGATCGGTAGAAATGAAATTTAGATCGTAAATGATGTTTGCTTATTGTTTTAAGAACAAAAACGGTACTATTTTTTCATAAAAACCTGTATTCATCCTAAAATTCTGAATCATATAAAGAAAGAATTTATTTACATATATAAGCGTATTTAGTCTTTTAATATCACAATAAATGATGCAGTTGGAAAATATTGATGTACGCCATTTTTTGAAAAATAAAATGCTTTTCAGTAAAAAGTCTGCATATTAAGCAAATTATAGAATAAAAAGAAGCCTTTTTTGAAAACAATAGTAGTTTTTGAACAATATTTTTGCACTTAATTTGTGATATGTGTTTTTTTTAAGTGTTTTTATTGTCATATTAATTTGTTTTTACGCTTTTCTTTTAGTTAAATTTACAAATGTAGAAATGACACTTATAATTATGGTCTAACGAACTTAAATTAATAAGTACCCGAATAGATTACCTCGTATAGGATAAAATGCTTTGCGCTAAAAAAGTAAAGCAGGTAAAGAAGACGTTAAAATCAAATTATAAATTAAAAAAACATTATGAAAAAAGCACTTTTAATTACATTTCTTTTGACCATTTGTAATCAGGTTAGTTTTGCACAAAAGCAGACAACAGTAATTACGATTAAAAATACAACGGATGCTCCAACTATTGATAAAAACATCTACGGACATTTTGCAGAACATTTGGGACGCTCTATTTATGGCGGTTTTTTTGTGGGAGATACTTCAAAAATTCCTAACACAAAAGGAGTTAGAAATGATATTGTTAAAGCTTTAAAAGAATTAAAGATTCCGAATTTAAGATGGCCTGGCGGATGTTTTGCAGATACTTACCATTGGAAAGACGGAATAGGACCACAACCGGAAAGACCAACAATTGTAAATACATGGTGGGGAGGCGTAACAGAAGATAACAGTTTTGGTACACATGATTTTTTGAATATGTGCGAATTGCTTGGAGCAGAACCATACTTATCTGGAAACGTAGGTAGCGGAACAGTTCAGGAATTGGCAGATTGGGTACAGTATGCCAATTTTAGCGGTAAAAGTCCAATGAGTGATTTGCGTAGAAAAAACGGAAGAATAGAGCCTTGGAAAGTAAAATTTTGGGGAATTGGAAACGAAGCTTGGGGTTGTGGAGGAAATATGACAGCAGAATATTATGCAAATGAATACCGAAAATTTGCCACTTTCATGTCTGATTGGGAAAATACAGGAGGAATTACCAGAATTGCATCAGGAGCTAATAGTTCAGATTATAACTGGACAGAAGTTTTAATGAAAAATATTCCACTAAACATGTTAGGCGGAATTGGTGTGCATCATTATGCTGTAATCGATTGGAATAAAAAAGGAGAAGGTGTAAACTTTACCGAAGATGGGTATTTCCACACGATGCAATCGGCTTTAAAAATGGAAGAATTGGTAACCAAACATGCTGCTATCATGGATAAATATGATCCGGAAAAAAAGGTAGCTATGATGGTAGACGAATGGGGAGCGTGGTATGATGTAGAGAAAGGAACAAATCCTGGATTTTTATACCAGCAAAATACGATGAGAGATGCTGTTTTAGCAGGAGCAACCTTAAATATATTCAACAATCATGCAGATAGAGTTCGTATGGCAAACTTAGCACAATGTGTAAATGTACTACAAGCTGTAATCTTAACTGATAAAGCAAAAATGATTACAACACCAACGTATCATGTTATGAAAATGTATAGCGTTCATCAGGATGCTAAATTGTTTCCAATAAGTTTTGAATCGCCATTGTATACCTTCAACGGAGCGTCACTTCCTGCAGTATCAGCTTCCGTATCAAAAGACAAAAGCGGATTAGTTCATATTTCATTAGTAAATGTTGATGCAAAAAATCAAAACAAAATAGAAATTGATGTAAAAGATCTTGGGGTAAAAAATTTCACAGGGGCAATACTAACAGCTGCTAAATTACAGGATCATAATTCATTCGATACGCCAGATAAAATTGTACCAACTGTTTTTAAAGGTTTCGAAAATAAAAAAGGAAAATTAGAAATCACAATTCCTCCTTTTTCAGTGGTTGTTTTAGAGGGAAAATAAAAAATAAAAAATGAAAAAATATAAATTTCCAATCCTAACGATTTTACTGTCAGCGGTAATTTTTGCTTCCTGTAAAGAATCTAAGAATGATGTAACAGCATCGAATAAAACATCTGCTTTAAAAGCAGGTTATGAAATAGAACCGGTAAACATTCAAAATGTAAAATTGACGGATTCTTTTTGGTTACCGATTATAAAAAGAGTGCAGGAAATTACTATTGCATATGCGATTCAGAAATGCAGTGACGAAGGTCGTTTGGAGAACTTTTTAATTGCGGGGAAACAAAAAAAAGGAGCAGTACGAGGTGAAATGCCTTTTGATGATACCGATGTTTACAAAATTATCGAAGGTGCATCGAATACTTTGATCAGTGCACCAAATCCGAAATTAGATCGCGTTCTGGATTCCTTGATTGCTATTGTAAAAGTAGGTCAGGAAAAAGATGGTTATCTCACAACGTGGAGAACTATAAATCCCGCAAAACCACCAGCTACATGGGTTCCCGTTATTGAAGGGAAACGTTGGGAATCCTTACATGTAAGTCATGAATGTTATAATGCAGGACACTTAATTGAAGCTGCCATTGTGCATTTTGAAGCAACAGGAAAAAGAAATTTTCTTGACATAGCCATTAAAAATGCAGATTTGTTGGTTAAAACTTTTGGTGATGGTCCGGGTCAGGTAAAAGGAGTTCCGGGACATCAAATTGTAGAAACAGGTTTGATTAAATTGTATCAGATTACAGGAAAAAAAGCGTATTTAAAACTGGCAAAATACTATCTGGATAATCGCGGAAACCCGAATAACCATAAATTATATGGTGAATATGCTCAGGATCATATTCCGGTAACACAGCAAAATGAAGTAGTAGGACATGCGGTAAGAGCTGTTTATATGTATGCAGGAATGACAGATATTGCAGCCATGACAAAAGATAAAGACTATACAGCCGCCATAAATAATTTGTGGAGTAATATGGTCAACAAGAAAATGTACATCACGGGAGGAATTGGTTCAAGACATGATGGAGAAGCTTTTGGAGACAATTACGAATTACCAAACTTAACTGCTTATAATGAAACCTGTGCCGCAATTGGCGATGTATACTGGAATCACAGATTGCATAATCTAACCGGTAAATCACAATATTTTGATGTAATCGAAAGAACGATGTACAATGGTTTAATTTCCGGAATTTCATTAGACGGAAAAGAATTTTTCTACCCAAATGCCTTAGAAGCTGATGGTGTTTTTAAATCCAACAGGGGATCTTGCACACGTCAGGCTTGGTTTGATTGTTCTTGTTGTCCAACAAATGTAATTCGATTTGTGCCTTCGATTCCGGGGCTTATTTATTCAAAATCAAATGAAGTACTTTATGTCAATTTGTATGCTTCCAACAACGCAACTTTTGCTTTAGGTACTACTGACTTACAGATTTCGCAACAAACGGGATATCCATGGAATGGAAAAGTGGCCATCTCGGTTAATCCGAAAAAAGAAAGCGAATTTACAATCAAATTAAGAATCCCGGGTTGGGCAAGAAATGAAGTTTTACCGGGTGATTTATACCATTATAAAAAAGCTTCAGCTCAAAAAGTAACGCTTACTTTAAATGGAGAACAATTAGCAGTTCAGCCACAAGATGGATATTTTGTAATGACGAGAAGCTGGAAAAAGGGAGATAAAATCAATCTTAATTTCCCGATGGAAGTTCAGGAAGTGGAAACAAATACGAAAGTAACAACCAATAAAAATAAAGTTTCTCTGGAATATGGGCCTCTGGTTTATGCTGTTGAAGAAATTGACAACAAAAACAATTTCAATACTATAAATATAACGTCAGGAGATACTTTTAAAGTAAAGAAAGATCCTAATTTATTGCAGGGTGTGAATGTTATTGAAAATGCAAAACTAAAAGCCATTCCGTATTACAGTTGGTCAAACCGGGGAGTTGGGAAAATGAAGGTTTGGTTAGACTATAAAGAGAACCAAAAATAGGTACTATTTTTATTAAGTGTTTTTTATACACTTATAAATAATTATAGGTATATTTGTTATTATTTTAAATAAATTTCGAATGAAAAATTACGTTATAGGATTGGACTACGGAACAGATTCTGTTCGTGCGATGCTAATAGATACTGAAAATGGTCAGGAATTGGCCTCCAGTGTTTCTCATTACAAAAGATGGAAAAACAAACAGTATTGTGACGCAGCTGCAAATCAATTTCGTCAGCATCCTTTAGATCATATTGAAGGTTTGGAAATTACGATTCAAACCGTTGTAAAAGAAAGTGGTATTGATCCTTTATTAGTACGCGGAATTTGTATTGATACAACAGGATCTTCTCCAGTTCCTGTTACGAAAGACGGAATTCCGCTTGCTCTCACAAAAGGTTTTGAAGAAAACCCAAATGCGATGATGGTGTTATGGAAAGATCATACTGCAATAAATGAAGCAAACGAAATCAATGAACTGGCAGTAAGCTGGGGAGGAGAAAACGTAACAAAATATGTGGGCGGAATTTATTCGTCAGAATGGTTTTGGGCAAAAATACTTCACATTGCCAGAGAAGATGAAGCTATTCGAAATGCAGCGCACACCTGGATGGAACACTGCGATTTAATGACATATTTACTAATAGAAGATAAAGACTTAAAATCATTTAAAAGAAGTCGTTGCGCTGCAGGACACAAAGCGATGTGGCACGAAGACTGGAAGGGGCTTCCTCCAGTTGAATTTTTAGAAAAGTTGCATCCCTATTTAGCAACGCTTCGTGGCAATTTATATGATGAAACGTATACATCAGATTTAGTTGCCGGAAAATTAAGCAAAGACTGGGCAGAGCGTTTGGGACTTTCTACAGAAACGGTTGTAGCTGTTGGAACTTTTGATGCCCATTCCGGAGCAGTTGGTGCAAAAATTAGCGAGAATACTTTAGTTCGCGTTATGGGAACTTCTACCTGTGATATTTTGGTAGGTTCTTATGATGAAGTGGGAACAAAAACGGTACGCGGCATCTGCGGACAAGTGGACGGATCTGTGATTCCGGGATTTATTGGTTTAGAAGCCGGACAATCTGCTTTTGGTGACTTACTGGCATGGTACAAAGAATTATTACTTTGGCCAACCGATCAGTTATTGACTGCTTCAACAGTTTTAAATGACGCACAAAAAGAACAATTAAGAGAAGAATTCAGCGATAAATTAATTGTAGAATTAACCAAAGAAGCAGAGAAAATTCCGGTTTCGGGTAGTCTTCCAATAGCCTTAGACTGGATTAATGGAAGAAGAACTCCAGATGCAAATCAGGAATTAAAAAGCGCCATTTCGAATTTGTCATTAGGAACAAAAGCACCGCATATTTTCAAAGCTTTGGTAAACGCCATTTGCTTTGGAGCGAAGAAAATTGTAGACCGTTTTGAACAAGAAGGTGTAAAAATTGAAAGTGTTATTGGTATTGGTGGCGTTGCCAGAAAATCGCCTTTCATCATGCAGACTTTAGCAAACGTTTTAAACAAGCCTATAAAAATTGCAGCTTCAGATCAGACTCCGGCTTTAGGAGCAGCAATTTACGCAGCAGTTGCAGCGGGTGTTTACCCAAATGTAATCGAAGCAAGTCAAAAAATGGGAAGTAATTTTGATGGAGAATATTTCCCTCAATTAGATAAAGTAGCAGCCTATAATAAATTATTATTGGCGTATGATCAATTAAGTGCTTTTGAAGATCCAACCATAAAAACATCGAAACATGAGTTCTCTTTATAAAGATTTAAAACAGGAATGTTACGAAGCAAACATGCAGTTAAATGCATTGAATCTCGTTGTATATACATTTGGAAATGTGAGTGCGGTAGATAGAAAAAATGGTGTCTTTGCCATTAAACCAAGCGGTGTTCCATACGAAGATTTAAAACCCGAAGATATAGTGATTGTCGATTTTGATAATACTATTATTGAAGGTAGTATGCGTCCTTCTTCAGACACAAAAACCCATGCATATTTATATAAAAATTGGCCAAATATTGGAGGTGTAGTACATACACACGCAACCTATTCGGTAGCTTGGGCGCAAGCGCAACGCGATATTCCCATTTTGGGAACCACGCATGCAGATCATTTAACTTCAGATATTCCGTGTGCACCACCAATGAATGATGCACTTATCGAAGGTAATTACGAACACAATACCGGAATTCAGATTTTGGATTGCTTCAAAGAAAAAAATCTTTCTTATGAAGAAGTAGAAATGATTCTGATTGGAAATCACGGTCCTTTTGCCTGGGGGAAAAATGCAGCAAAAGCAGTTTACAACAGCAAGGTTTTAGAAGTTGTAGCCGAAATGGCTTACCTGACTTTACAAATAAATCCTAATGCGCCAAGATTAAAAGATTCCCTGATCAAAAAACATTACAATCGTAAACACGGAAAAGACTCGTATTACGGACAGTAGGGAATTTTAGATTGCAGATTGTAGATTTTAGATTTAAAATCAAATGAAAGAACGATTAAACAGTTCAACAAATTAACAAATTAACGATTACACAGTTCAACAAAATAACGATTACACAATGATTGATATATCTCAAAAAGAAGTTTGGTTTGTAGTAGGAAGCCAGGAATTATACGGACCCGAAACTTTAAAATTAGTGGCTGAACATGCTGCAATTATGGCAAAAGGATTAGATGCTTCATCGCACATTCCGGTAAAGATTGTATGCAAAGATACCTTAAAGTCACCTAAGCAAATTCTTGATTTATGTTTAGAGGCAAATTCAACTAAAAACTGTATTGGAATCATTGCCTGGATGCATACTTTTTCTCCCGCTAAAATGTGGATTGGAGGATTAAATATTTTAAAGAAACCATTGTGTCATTTGCATACACAATACAACGCCGAAATTCCGTGGGGAACAATCGACATGGATTTCATGAATCTGAATCAATCGGCACACGGAGATCGTGAATTTGGCTTTATCATGTCAAGAATGCGTAAAAAACGTAAAGTAGTGGTAGGACATTGGGAAGATCCACGCGTTTTAAACAAATTAGGCGTTTGGACAAGAGTCGCTCTTGGATGGGATGAACTTCAAAATCTAAAAGTAGCCCGTATTGGAGATAACATGCGTGAAGTTGCCGTTACGGAAGGGGATAAGGTAGAAGCTCAGATTCGTTTCGGAATGTCGGTAAACGGATATGATTCTTCAGATGTAACGAAACATATTGAGAAAGTTACAGACCAACAATTAAACGATTTATTAGCAGTCTACGAAGCGTCTTATTCTTTATCCGATTCTTTAAAAGAAGGAGGAGCACAAAGAAGCTCATTAGCAGAAGCTGCAAAAATAGAATTAGGTCTAAGAGCATTCCTGATAGAAGGAGGTTTTGGCGCTTTTACCGATACATTCGAAAACCTTGGAGCATGGAAACAATTACCGGGAATCGCAACGCAAAGACTGATGGCGGACGGTTATGGCTTTGGTGGAGAAGGTGACTGGAAAACAGCTGCAATGGTTCGTGCCTTAAAAGTGATGAACGTTGGTCTTGAAGGAGGAACATCTTTTATGGAAGATTATACATATCATTTCACGCCACAAAAATCATACGTTTTAGGCTCTCACATGTTAGAAATTTGTCCATCGATTGCAGATGCAAAACCTTCTTGCGAGGTACACCCTTTAGGAATTGGAGGAAAAGAGGATCCTGCACGTTTGGTATTCAATTCACCTGCCGGAGCTGCAATTAATGTATCTTTAATCGATATGGGGAATCGTTTCCGTTTGATTGTGAACGAAGTAGAAGCCATTAAACCATTGGCTGAATTACCAAAATTACCTGTTGCCAGAGTTTTATGGGAGTGCAAACCAAACCTTGATATCGCTGCAACAGCATGGATATTAGCAGGAGGTGCACATCATACCGTTTACAGTCAGGCGATCACAACGGAATATATGGAAGATTTCGCCGACATCGCAGGAATCGAATTATTGGTTATTGATGAAAAAACGACTGTAAGAGAATTCAAAGATAAGATCAATGCGAATGAAGCTTATTTTCATTTGTTTCAACATGGGCTTTAATTTAGTCGAAAGCCAAAAGTCGTAAAGATTTAATTGATAATTGAAGTTTTAGTTGATTTTGAAACTTTTGATTTTACGACATTAGACTTTGATGACTTTAAAATAACTTAAAACTATATATTTATGAATGTATTACAACGTTGTTTTTTTGGAATTGGCTTGATGAGTTTGGCCTTAATTTCAGTGCAATGCAAAAACGAAAAAAAAATGGATACTACACCAGTTTCTTCAGATCAGAAAGCGACAGTTACAATTGAGAAATCTTCTTATGGAACCACCACAAAAGGAGAAAAAGTAGATAGTTATAAGCTTAAAAACCAAAATGGGATGGAAGTAGACATCATCACATTTGGTGGAAGAATTACAGATTTGAAAGTACCCAATAAAGACGGCGTTTCTGAAAATGTAGTGATCGGATTTAATTCTCTGGCACAGTACGAGAAAGAAAATCCATTCTTTGGAGCTTTAATCGGAAGATACGGAAACAGGATTGCAAAAGGGAAATTTACTTTAGACGGAAAAGAGTATCAGTTAGCGCTAAATAATGCGCCAAATGCTTTGCATGGTGGTCCACAAGGATATTTTAATGTTGTCTGGAAAGAGGAAGAGATAAAATCCGGAAATCCAGCTTCTTTAAAAATATCTTATTTAAGCAAAGATATGGAAGAAGGATATCCTGGAAATTTGCAGGTTTATGTTACCTACACATTGACAAACGATAATCAGTTAGACGTTTTATACGAGGCAACAACAGATAAGAAAACAGTCGTGAATCTTACACAGCATTCTTATTTTAATTTATCAGGAGATTTTTCTAAAACAATCCTGGATCATGAATTGACATTAAATGCTGATAAATTAGTTCCGGTTGATGCGACTCTTATTCCAACAGGAAAATTGGAAGATGTTGTCAATACGCCATTCGATTTTAGAAAACCAAAATTAATTGGAAAAGATATTGAAGTTAAGAACGAACAATTAGAAAGAGGAAAAGGATACGATCATTGCTGGGTATTAAACAATCCTGAAAAAGAAAAAACAATCATAGCAAAAGTGTACCACGCAGCAAGCGGAAGAATTCTTGAAATGACAACTGACGAACCTGGAGTTCAGTTTTACTCCGGAAACTTCCTTGACGGAACTTTACCTAATCCTAAGGGCGGGACTTTTGGACACAGAACGGGATTTTGTCTCGAAACAGAACATTATCCGGACGCTCCTAATCAGAAAAACTTTCCAACAACGGTTCTAAATCCGGGAGAAAATTATAAAACTAAAACTACTTTTAAATTTTCAGTGAAAAAATAGTTTTAGAATTTTGTTTATTAGTTTAGTAATTCTTCAGAAAACCTCGATAGGAACACTATCGAGGTTTTTTTATAATTAAGAAGAGCCTAAAGCATTAATCTTCTAAGTTTCCAATATCAAGGTTGTAAAGAGTATGTGGTTTTCCTTCTTTTCCAAAACCATTATCAAGATAGTCTTCGTAGTTTAATAACAATTCTTCTTCATAAGATTTTGTATCTTCTGTATTTTCTTGAGCATTATAAAAGTAGTTGTGAAATGTCATAAAAGTATTTTTAAATTAATAAATAGTCAGTGTAACAATTGTTTAGCCTATCATTTAAAATTACCGATTTAACTGAAGCTGATTTTATATAATTTTTTTAAAGTATTGCTTAATTATCACTTAGTCGTCAAAATAATAAGGATGAAAATAACCTCACTCAAGACTTACTACAATTTTTTTCTGCCTCATTACAATAGATGAAATTTAGCCGTCAATTTTAAGAAATTTTAAACTTTGGTATTCTAAATTTGGCTAAAAAACGAGAATATGCAATTAAATTCAGATTCAATTTGGACAGTCAGAAAGAAAATTTCTTTTTGGACAAGATTTTTTGGAAAGAAAAAAAAGGAGAAACCACTTAATACTCCAAATATAATTAAGGAACAATGCAAAGGCTTGTTGATTGGGAATAAAAAAGTAAAATCTTTTCTTTTTTCAACAGATATGGCCTTGATTGAAAATAACGATGCAGATGCTATTCTGGCTGTATATCCTTTTGCTCCGTCTCCAAAAATAATTAAAGCACTTATTGATTTTTCGGGTAAACCTGTTATCTGTGGTGTTGGCGGAGGAACGACACAAGGGAAAAAGTCATTGGAAATGGCAATCTATGCGGAACAGGCAGGAGCGGCAGGGATTATTGTTAATATACCTTTTCAAAATAAAGACTTGAAGAAAATAAGAGAAAAAATTTCTATTTCAATTGCGGCAAGTGTCGCCTCCTGTGATTACCATTTTTTAAGAAGCAGAATTGAAGCTGGCGTAGATATTTTTCATGTTACCGCAGGAATTCATACTAATAAAATTGTAGAAGAAATAACGCTTAAATTTCCAGGATTTCCTGTAATGGCAACTGGTGGTAAAACGTTAAGTAGTATAGAAGAGGCTGTTGCTACAGGATCTATGGCTGTTGTGCTTTCGCCTCCTTCCAATAAAGAATTGTTTAAAAATATAATGGATAAATATAGGAGTTTTTCATAAAGATACTTTTTAGGTTATTTTCCAATAGATAAAATAGCATTCTTCGTTTTACTGGAATTAACTTTTTTTGTTCCGGTACAGTTAACGTATAGATCTCAATTAATGATTTTCACTTGTTTTATTTGAATCAAAATTATAATTTCGCTACTTGAAATTATAATGAAAAATTTGTTGCTCCTATTTTTTAGTTTGATGATGGTTATACGTCCTGTATTGCCGGTAATCAACTTTGTAATTAATTACGAATACATTAGCAAAAATCTTTGCGAGCAAAGGAATATAAAGAACAACTGTTGTCGTGGTAAATGCCAGCTAAAAAAAGACCTTTCCAATTCATCTAAAGAAGACAATAAATCCGGAAATTTTAAAAGTAATCTAGCTAATTTTGACGTTGCTATTACGTATGATTATCTCAAGGTTATTGGATTTTCTTTTTTAAGAAATACAAAAAAAATATTTTCACCCCGCAATGTATCCCACTCATTAATTGATTATCTCTTAAAAGTCTTTCGCCCACCAATAGGTTAAAACTTAGTTACAATTCCTAATTCCTGTAAAGGTTTCACGAATATTTTATTTTTTACATTAACTAAAATTCAAATGTACATAGCTGCATTTGACCTATTGACAGCACATTAAAATCATTACTTATAATGAGAAAAGAGATATTTTTTGTAGTGGCCTTGACGGCTACACTGCAAATCTATGCACAAAAAAAAGATAGCATAGCCAATAAGTATACCTTAATGGACGAGGTGATTATTGAAGGAGTCAAAAAGTCCAAAGATGTTTCCAGTGAACTAGCTTCTAAATTGCCACTTAAAAACTTGGAAAATCCTCAGGTGACCGCGTCGGTTTCACCACAGCTTATTAAAAACAGAAATTTTTTCAATCAAGGAGAAATGTTGAAAAATGCAACTGGTGTTGCCCCAAGTTGGGCGGGAATTTCACCTTATTATTCCATCCGGGGATTTCGCACTCGTTCCAGCTTCAGAAATGGTGTAAACGGTTATGTTGCCTCTGATATGGATCCGATAAATATCGCTCAGTTAGAAGTGATCAAAGGACCAAGCGCTGTAATTTTTGGAGGTGGTGGTGCTACTATGATTACTTTCGGTGGACTAATTAATCGTATTACCGTAAAACCCCAACAGACCACTTTTGCCGATATTACTGTAATGGGCGGATCTTACAATCTGCAACGGGCAACGCTTGACATCAACAGACCTCTTGACGAAGACGGAAAGGTTCTTGCTCGATTAACGGGTGCTTATAACTACAATGATACTTTTCAGGATCAGGGTTTTTCAAAAACATTTTTTTTTGCTCCCAGTATTTCTTATAAGCTTAGCGATGATTTAAACATTCAGCTTGATGCTGAAATTCTAAACAAAACGGCTACGAATAATTCACTATATCAAGTGGCTTTGGGGACTGCTAAATCGGCAAATGAACTACACTTAGATTATTATCGTTCTTTTAATGATAATTCTATTGTATTGAATAATAAGGCTTTAAATATTTACGGAAAAATCATTTACAGGCTTTCAGAGAATTGGAAATCCGAAACCAATTTAATTTTAGTCAATAATAAAACTCCAGGCGATTACATCCGCCTAAGATTAGATGATAATAGTCAAAATGTAACGCGAAGAGTTTACAGAATGTATCCGGAAAATATTACCAGTCAACAAATTCAACAAGACTTTGTCGGGAATTTCAAAATTGGTAATATGAAAAACCGATTAATTACAGGTGTTGAATATTACCATTATCTCTACGGGATTGCCAGTAAATCTATGAATTTTACTAAAGTTTCGGCTACCGCTACAGATCCTCAGAATGCTAATTTCAATAATGAATATATTTCTGATCAATTGGCTTCAAAACCGTATGGAGAGAATTATAAGGCAATTCAGGATCATTATTCTGTATATGTTTCAGATGTTATTAATCCGTTGGAGAGTTTAAGTGTAATGCTTAGTGCCCGAATCAATTACATTAACAACAAAGGGACAGAGGATTTATTAACAGCGACAACTACTGCTGATTATACACAAACGGCTGTTTCTCCGAAATTAGGAATTAATTATCAGATCATTTCTGAAAGAATAGCATTGTTTGCTAATTATATGAATGGTTTTCAGGCGCAAGCACCGCAATCAATAAATGGGGAAATGACTAATTTTCAGCCCATCTATGGAAATCAATGGGAATCGGGAGTTAAAGTTTCCTTGAAAAAAAACTTGTTGGATGCCGTTTTGAGTTACTATAATATTGATGTAACCAATGTGGTAAGACAAAACCCAAATGATACGGCTTCCTATTTGCAAGATGGCGAGCAACGTAGTAAAGGTTTTGAAGCAGATTTAGAATCAAATCCAATAAAAGGACTGTTTTTGCATGCAGGTTTTGCTTATAATGACAGTAAATTTATTGTTTCCGATGCAGTTACTCAAGGTTTAAGGCCTGTAGATGCTGGTCCTAAACTTTCCGGAACCTGGTACGTTAATTTTGCTCCACAGTCAAAAGCTTTAAGTGGCTTTTCGTTAGGTATAGGCGGTAGTCATTATGGTAAAGATTTGATTATTAATAACACCAATGGTTCTTTTTACACGAATCCTTACACTTTGATCAACTCGGTTCTAAGTTTTGAGAAAACAGGTTATGTATTTTCGCTTTCTGCCAATAACCTGCTCAATGAGCACTATTGGTACGGGGGGCGTGGTATGATTACTCCGGGAACACTTCGTCAGATAGTTTTATCTTTAAAATTAAAATTATAATGCTGTAATTCAAAACTCCTGAAATACATATATACCCTCATATAAACTACACAGTTACCTCGGATTATTTTTCGGGGTACTGTATTGTTTTTTTTTGAATTTTAGTAGCGTTACTGTTTAAAAAAAGAGATAGGGCATTTCAATAAAACATGGATGTAGTATTTATAATCCAAGAAAGTAAAATATCAAACTTTTTTTCATGTCACCGCAGGAATTCGGATCAATAAAATCTTAGAAGAAATAACGCTTAAATTTCCAGGATTTCCTGTAATGGCAACTGGTGGTAAAACGTTAAGTAGTATTGAAGAGGCCGTTGCTACAGGATCTATGGCTGTTGTGCTTTCGCCTCCTTCCAATAAAGAATTGTTTAAAAATATAATGGATAAATATAGGAGTTTTTCATAAAGATACTTTTTCGAGTACTTTCCAATACAATATCTAACTTTTCTTCATTTATAATGGTTTACGAGCGTAGAGGTGTACAAGTGATGTAGTGTTTTAATTAAAAAAGATAGGATTTATATCTCTAAAAATAATTTGCAATTGCTCAATTTCTGAATGCAGTAAACCTCTAAACTAAATGAAGTTATTATATTTTATTTACTTTAAAATATTCGGTAATAGTCGTACGCAATGCTTGAAAATCTTTTTCATGATCTATTTTTTTAGGCTCAAAATGTGAATAAATTTTACGATAAAACTTTGCTTTTTCTTCGGGAATATAAAAAGCTAGAGTTTCGTACAGCAACCGTAAATTTTTTGTGATGTTCTGCATGATTATATTTATGCAATCTTTTATTTCGTTAGGAACAAATGGATTTGTTTGTAAATTGAGTAAATCAGAATACAGATTATAAAATTTCTTTGAAAAATATACTCTTTGTAAGGGTAAATCTTTGTGTGTTTCTTCCTTTGACTTGATATACATTGTTCCAGCATATTGCTTGATTGTCTGATAATCAACATTAACAGGTAAAAATCCAAAAACAAATGTTTACAAAGTCTTTGGCATCACCTTTTACAGATATTTTGCTATTTGTAGTAAAAAAAAACAAATATTTAGCTTCAGTTTTTTACTGTGCCATTTGCACGATACCCCATTAGGCTAATTCCTTGACTTTTTTTAAAAAATTTATTCAAATGGCTTTTGTCGGTAAAACCAAATTCATCAGCAATTTCTTTTATGCGCATATTGCTTTGCAACAGTCTGTTCTTAATCAACTTCAATTTATAGTTCAATATATATTGTTGTAGAGATTCTCCTGTATGTTTTTTGAAATAACGCCCCAGGTAGGTCGGAGAAATGCCAAAGGAATTACTTATTGATTCTACTTTTAATTGTTCAGGGTAATAAATATTAGATTGAATATGTTGAAGAATACGAACCACTTTTTCTTCACTACTCTGATCTATATTCTCCGGAAAGACTAAAGATATGTTCCTTGCGATGAAAACCAATAAGGTATTTACAAGTTGTGCCACCAATTCATTATGGAATAAATCGGTATTAAGATGTTCTCTGATCAGCATCCCCATTAAGTGTTTTACCGCATGTTGGTCATCTTTGTTCTTTAAAATGCTGCCCGGCTCATGCCTTGCATTCTGCAAAATCAATTCCAACTGTTTTACCAATTCCTTTTCCTGTTTAGAAGATTGCACAAAAACATTATTGAACCGGATAAAAAAGAATTGCGACGTTGTTTCAATTTTAAAAATATGAGAATCATTTGGTGCGACAAGAAATAAATTACCAGGCAAATAATTACATTCTGCATCGTTAATACATTGTTTTCCTGTACCCGAAATAATATAAATCAATTCGAAGAAAGTATGCGAGTGCAGTCCCCTTGGACAAACATCCATAAATTCTTTCAGTACTAACTCAAACGGTTCTCGTAGATGGTCTTTTGTCATAACACAAATATACCCTAAAAAGGGGTATAAATGCATTTATTGAGATTCTGTAAATGAACTTTTTCTCATTACCTTCAGTAAAAAGAATGTTTTTAGCCGTAA
>Ga0247817_10000207_pt1 | contig 38060 bp, 66 predicted proteins | sample UWRJL212509R1_FD_178010 | JGI IMG/M metagenome (GOLD analysis project Ga0247817, IMG submission 178010) | Plant litter microbial communities from Arlington Agricultural Research Station in Wisconsin, United States - UWRJ-L212-509R-1 | ecosystem: Environmental > Terrestrial > Plant litter >... | reverse complement strand
ACTCTAGGTTACGATAATTTTACCACACGAAAGAATGAAGTGAAGAAAGCAATAATCATCGCATCCATCTCAGTCCTAACAGTCGCCTCTATCGGTACGGCTACCTTAGCCACGCGCTCACAAGAACAACCCCAAGCGCAGGGATATACGGCCGTAGAAGCCCCAGAATCGTTCCAGCCAGTTGAAGTGGCCATCGAGACACCTATTGTCGAAGAAGTGCCTCAGAACGCTCCAGAAAGCGCCGTAGAGACCGTTCCTAGCAACGAACAGCTTATCTCACAATATGGCTGGACAGCTGGAAGCAACAGGGAGAGTATCGACTACATTATCTGGATGTTCCCTAAGCGTTTCACCGAGGAAGAAAGGGTTAATTCTTTTGCCTACCTACACGCTGTATCCATTTCTAATAAGGTAGTTGGAACAGAGCCAAAAACGATTAATAGCATCGACTTTGTAAGGTGGTACTTTCACGAACACTTTATGGATGAGTCTTGGGTAAACGTTGGAATCCTAGCAGAGGTGGACGCAAGTCTCTATGAGTAGAGGGGACAGCATTATTGGACTTCTTGTAGGGGTCTTGATCTTATTCACTGCCGCTGTCCTTCTCTCTCAAATTCTAAAGCCTGACACATGGACAGCGTTTTATGACCAACCTGACCTTCCCTACTCTCAGACACTAGCCTTTGACAGCAGAGATAGCTGCTTGAACTGGATTCACAACCCACTCAATCACATAGAGGGTAGATACGACTTCGAGTGTGGTAGTAACTGTCGGCTTGATGATCTGGTGAATGACATCTATCGGTGCAAAGAAACCGCCGACTAACGTCCTGAAACATACCTTTTACGACACTGGTCGCCCCTGTTAATGATGTTCTTGGCATAAGTATTTTATTCGTACACCACATGTAGCGTGTCCAAAAGCCCATAAAAGCCCCCTTCCCTAGCTCTAGGGGCACGGAGGATTCAAACCTTTCACTTGTTATTTAAGACCGTTCCTATCCCTTAGTACTTGGTAATAACACCGAACAATTAATAACATCGCATAGACCAGGGTGACGTTTAGGGGCTAATTAATCAGAGCCTGGGTTTAACGTTACCATCAATGTTCTCACTACCTTGGCTTCATTTTTCGTCTCTAAGAGGAGGGGTTACGGTAGGTGATTTAGTGTGAAAGTATTTGCAATTTGTATGTCATCTGATAGAATAAAAGAAGACAAATGGAAGACTCGCCCCGCACGCAAATGCGGGGTTTTCCTTATCCCAAATTACCCCCTTGAGTCTCGCTTATGTTAGACAAATGAAAGACTCTAGGTTACGATAATTTTACCACACGAAAGAATGAAGTGAAGAAAGTTTTTAGCCTTTTTGCTTCCGTTTTACGTCATACCCTCGCTCACTGTTGCGTATTCCACAATATTTGCGACCCACCTTAAAAGATGGTGAAATTATCAAAAACGACGCCTAGTGTGTAGCTATGGCGTCGTTTAACTATTTGTTTTTCAACAGGGGCATTACTCCCCGAAAGGTGCATTACCACGTGGAGGTCGGTAATGCCTGGATATTATCATAAGCTTAATAGATAAAGCAATAACCACCCTAAGGTGGCTATCTATACTGGGATGAAGGGACTCACAATTTTATGGATAGGTGGGCATCACCATAAATAAAAGAATCTCCCAGCAGTAATTATACTTTAACAAGTAAAGTCTTAAATGTAAATACTTGCTATTCGCTTATTGACGTGCTATACTGAGAACAAATCAACGAAGGGATTACACATGAGCATACAAATTATATATAAACCATCTATTAACTTCTTAGGAACCACTGACGGCACCAGCTGGACAGTTATACCGAGGGCCTAGAAATGAATCAAGAATTATGCGCCATGTGTGAGAAACCCGCCACTCAAGAATACGAGAGCATTCCAGTCTGTGATAGCCTTGTCTGTGGTTTTAAAATACAAGAGGCAAAAGACTATCTATCAGAAGTGGGAGACCGATAGTGAATCCACTTAGGCAAAGACTTTTAGATAAGATTGAGCTAAATCTTGGCACCAGGATTATTCTTGAACACTCAGAGGACGTTGGTTTTCTCATTGATGACATCATTGATGTGATGATAGATTTACTACCAAAGCCAGCCCCGAAGAGGATATTCATATCTGATTATTATGATTATACGAATGGGCAAAGGCAACAAAAGCTTGAACGAGAGCAAGCTGTTCAGCTTATAAAGGAAGAGGCCATTATTGAAGTAAGTAAAACGCTAAAACAAGCAAAGGAACCTAAATAATGAAAGAACTAAGACTACTTAAGCCAAACGAGATAGATGTACGCGTAGGCTCAATCAACGAAAAAGGTGCGACACTCCTTCTTTATAAAGATGCTCGTGTAGATATGAATATCCTAGACGAATCAGGTGTGAAGTGGAAACGATCACATGAACTCATTAACGGGAACTTGTTTTGTACTATCTCAATATGGGATGAGGACATTAAAGAGTGGATTAGTCGTCAAGATGTAGGAGTTGAAAGCAACACCGAGAAGGAAAAAGGACAAGCTTCAGACGCATTTAAACGCGCAGGCTTCAACTTTGGCATCGGTCGTGAGCTTTACACGGCTCCATTTACTTGGATTAGTGCAGACTCTTACAATGGCTATAAGAACGATCGTACAGGAAAATGGGCAACTTATGACAAGTTTGCAGTTGATACTATTGGTTACGATGAAAACAAAGAGATTAACCAACTCACCATTAAGAACCTAAAGAATGGAAGAATTGTATTTACACTTGGTAAAAAAGTAGAGTCTACAGGTGAAATCCGTAACCGAGTAGAAGAGAATACCGAAGCACAAGAGGATATTTTGGCTAGGGCTAAGCAAGCTATTAAGGAACAGATGATTAAACAGGACTATACCCGCCCTGATCAGATGGTTGCTTTTATTAAAGGGGTGCTTCAGAAAGAGACTATTGATACTCTTAACGATGCCGACTCTGTGGCAGATGCACTCGATAATGAAAAACGTGATCAAAGCGATCCACGTGATTAATAACGGATTGGATGATAAGTATGACCGATAAGAAACCAAGTAGCTCATTTAAATACATGTTTGGTGGCAACAGAGAAAAGGCTATCCAGCGAGACGGTGAAAAGTGTGTCAAATGTGGTATGACGAGAGCCGAGCATCGAGAGAGATTCGGCCGAGATATTACTGTAGACCATATCGACAATAATGGCTCTCAAGTTCCTTCGGCAATGAAGAACAATAGTATGGACAACCTACAAACACTTTGCTCTCCGTGCCACGGAAAGAAAGACTCACGATATGCCAGGCAAGGATTCAAATTGACTGACAACCAAGTTATCAACATTCGACATATAGGCTGGACGATTGAATATCAAGAGACGGCAAAGCTATACGGAGTATCACCCTCGTATATAAGTCTAATCATGAATAATAAAGCGAGGGTCTCATGACCCCTCTACCTAATACAGAAACAAATGACATACCCAACGGAGGTATTAAGTTTCATCTTCCAATTAGTTTATTAGACGATTCATCAGAGGGTCAAAACTCACCACATGTCTCAATGGAATATGCAAAGGGTTGGAACGACTGCCTCAAAATAGTACGAGAGAATTTAGAGGACAACCCGAAGGTAGAATTAGTCTGGTTTAAAGAGCAATTAACTAACACAACAGAAGAGGGATAGTATGAGCAGCCGAGAAGTAAAATTTAGAGCGTATTATCGTCGAGAAGAAGAAAAAACTGTACACGATAAACCTTATGCCGAGTGGTCACCAAGTAATCCACATTGTAACCTAGCTTACGTGCTGAGAGATAGTGACTATTGGACAGTTCAATATACAGGGATTACTGACTGCAAAGGTGTCGAGATATATGAAGGCGACATTATCGAACACGGAAATGGTGACCGCTTCAGCGTTGAAGATATAACCCCTATCCGTAAAGAGACGTACTACGACTACGAGCACTACGACGATTTTCTGAGTATGTCGGATGTTGATTACGAAGTTATTGGCAACATATACGAAAACTCAGAACTTCTTGACCCCCTACAGAGTAAGTAATAAAGAAGGAGAGAGTAATGAAAGCCAAAACAATAAATAAAATCATATTCCACGTCGCACAAGTCTTATCAATAGCACTGTCTCTGATATGGTTTGGATGGCAGGGACTAATAGTCGTATTCCTAATAAACTGGGCAATTAACACCAGCAAGTACGATAAGTAATCACTAAGTAGTATAAGGAGAGAATATAATGTCTAAGATTAGACGTAAAGTTCCATGTCCCGTAGATTCTGAGCTTCTAGGTTATGACAACTTAGTGGAGACAAGGTCTAACGGTGAGTACATGTACTATTGTGAAAGTTGCAATACATATTGGGTTGTCACTTGGGTAAAGAAAAAATCAGATAGCGGTAAAAGCTGGTCATGGGCAATCAAAAACGTGCGTGACGAGTTTGGAAGAAGCTTTGATTGCATCGGTAGTTTAACCCAACAGGAAGATATATAAGAGATGGTAAAGATAGACGCAGCAGACAAGGCATTTAGCCAGTATGTACGCACACGCGATAACTGGACGTGCCAACGCTGCCAGACGTCTTATACGCCGCCTACAAGCGCCCTGCATTGCTCTCACTTCATGGGACGTGGAAAAGAGGGCACACGCTTTGAGCCTATGAACGCTGACGCACTTTGCTATGGGTGTCATATGTACTTCACCGCCCATCCAGCCGAACACGTGGCGTGGCAAGTAGATCGAAAAGGCCAGAGTATGGTAGATCAGCTCATCGTTCAGTCGAATACCTATAAGAAAAAGGATAGAAAGATGGAAGCTCTCATCTGGAGACAAGCCCTGAAAGACATTTCATAGTGCTTATGTATTGACTTTCTCATTCGCTTACTGTACTATAAAGATAGTCCAAAAAGAAGGGACTACAAAGAACCAAGAGCAGCATTAAAGTAAGCGTTCGTCGTAGACAACCTAACTGCTCAGGTTCACCAAATAATAAACAAAGGAAACAAAATGTCAAAGAAACAAGATTTCATCAAAGAACAGAAGCAAGCACGAACAGTTAAAGTTCGCACAGTGGTTATCGGTATCGTATGGTTCGCTACAATTGTGGCAGCAATGGGTACGGGCTGGATGACACGCTCAGACTTTGATTCAACTATCCGCAGTGAAGTTGGTCAAACAGTACGTGAACTTAGCTCAGTAAAACAGTAAAGACTCCTGAGCCGTCCAGAGTGTCTGAACCAATTAAGACGGTAAGTGAAGCACCTAAACAAGAAACAGCCGTTACAGAGCCTCTGAGCACTTCACAACCTATCAGCGAGGTAGTTACAGAAGCAGAGGCCAAAGCATTCATCTACTTTAAGGAAAGCACCAACCGCACAGATGCAATAAACCCAGGTTCGGGAGCATGCGGATTAGGTCAAGCTTTACCTTGCAATAAGATGAACTGTAGTTTACAAGATAGAGAGTGTCAGGACGAGTGGTTTTCAGAATACGCCGTGCGAAGGTATGGTAGTTGGACGGAAGCCAAGGCGTTCTGGTTAGCTCACTCTTGGTGGTAGAATAATAGTTGTTGCCCATAGGCCGTGTACGAAAGTACGGCAACACAAAGTAGGTACTGAGCGATTCAGATAAATGTAGCCTCTTCGACTTGACATAGCCCGAATACTACAGCCTACAATCCCAGTAATAGAGGGCAGCCCTTAGGCAACGACAGGGCGCTGAGAGGCTTTCGAGCCAAACTCTGTAGAGAGCCATGCTATTACTGGGTAACCAAGAACAATTAAGCGTAGTAGCTAAATGTAGTATAATGAGTCCATGATAAAACACGATGACTGTATGATATGGGCTGGTTATAAGAACGAAGCTGGCTACGGACAAATGTGGTACACGGTAGATGGTAAACCAGTAAGGGAAGGCGCTCACAGGTTATCTTATAGAAACTTTGTGGGTGAAATACCAGAAGGGTATGTTATTGACCACTTGTGTAGGGTTACGTCTTGCATAAATCCAGACCACCTAGAAGCGGTAACAAGTATTACCAACACACTTCGGGGGATAGGATTTGCAGGAAAAAATCAACGAAAGACACATTGTCCTAGAGGCCACGAGTACACTGAAGCTAACGTCTCAAGTTACAGCAATAAATACAGACGGTGCCGAACATGTGAAAACGAACGGAATCGAAAGTATTATGCCGAACATAGAGAAAAGTGGAAGGTCTACAATTCGAAGCCATACGCTTAATACATTAACAGTTCAGACAGTTTAATTATCAGCATCGCTGGGGCTTTGTCGGCCCCTCCCCGAAAGGGTTTGTGAGAACAGCTGGCTACGAGAGTTAATTACTCGTAGCTCCAGCGATGCTTGTAAGTAATTGTGAGGGTACAGTAGTTCAATATTGCTCAAGAACAGTTCGTAAGTGCTATAGGATGCATCACCGAACAGGTTGCAGTTCAAGTCTGCCTGTCCTATACCCTCTCAAGTGCCTATAAGCAGCACCTAAATAAGTTAGCCTTCTGTAATGTTGGGAGTAAGTTTGCCTAGGTAGAGACGATAAGGTTTGCCCTGTTTTCTCGGCTTGCTTCTGACATTAGAAGGCTAATAGTACAAAGACTTATAGATAGACTGGGGGCTTAGTTCAAAAGATGTAGCGGATGAGCGTACGAAACTTCCGTGAATAGAACAGTCATACCAGCTATGAAAGACACAGATTGAAATGCTGTAGCTCGCCGTCTGTTTATAAGTTTAATAGCACATTAATAGAAGATAGATACCCCGAGTAGCATAGTGGTAGTGCCGTTATGATGACGAAAGTGGCGTAGGTTCGATTCCTACCTCGGGACATCTGTCCTCTAATAGATAAAAGGAGAATATATGAGCTGGTTAGACGACTACATCATAGACAGAGCAATACATAGGCTTAGCCGACCTTGGATTAACCAAGAGGCTGAGTGGGTTCATTTTATCAGGGCAGAGTAACATCTGCTCTTTTATATTGCTTTCAATAAGCGAATGTGATACACTTAAGGCATAACCAAATAGAAGGGGCTACAATGCAAGACATCATCGACAAATATATTGAAACCAACGGCATCACGTTCAGACTTCAAGCAGTAAACGAAGACGGAGACGTTCTCGTGCAACAAACCAGCGGACAGTCTTTCGACGACGTATCAGCTAGCTCATGGCAACTAGACCAAGCCTTTCATAAGATGGCTATGGAGGCAGAAGAGGCGAAAAACGACGACATTATAGACGCTGAGGTGATTGATACCTTAGATGTACGGACGTATTAATGAAACTGACCAAACGCCAACAAGCAGTGCTGGATGTTATTAACCGTAACCCAGGTTGCCAGAATGACGAAGCTCTACTGCTTGAGCGTTACTGGGTTGAAGTAGATGGATGGGATGAATCAAAGTCTTTGTACTGGAACCTTCAGCGTATGACTCACCCAGAATCGCTGAGTCGTATTAGACGACGTTTACACGAGCTAGGGCACATAAAGTACTCAGAAGAGGCCCTAGAACGCCGTACACAGCAATTTGAGCAGTACCTAGATGAGTTTGGACAGCCAGTTATGAGGTTCTATGATTAAGTCTGTACTCTACCCTGAGATGTTAGGTCAAGAAATGGTTATTATTCTCGACTTGATCAAAGATGACGAGAAGGCGGCTACCTACGCGTTTAGTGGGGAAGTAACCGATAAGGAAATTAACAAGAAGATCATAGAAATGACGAGTTGGTTCGATGAATCATAACGTCAAAGTCCACCACACTCACAAGCAACGCATCCGAAGCCTCGCAAGAGAAGGATACAGCGAAGTAGAGCTGGCCGAGATGTACAAAGCCCCACTGCACGTAATCCGAAATATTATCAAAAATACTATTAAACCAGAAAGAATTTAAATGACTAACAGCAAGAGCGCGAAAATTAAAGCACAAGAAATGGGACTCGTTGATCCGATGTTCTGGGTCAATAAAGGCCGAGCAGGCGGGAAAGTCTCAGGGATTAAAAAAGGCTTCTCTGCTATGAGCGAAGAGAAGCGTAAAGAGATTCAGGCTAAAGGATTAGCCGCAAGAAAGGCAAAACGCGATGAGCAAGCCAAATAACTCAATCAGCTTCAAAGTCCACTATGAATGGGACAAGTCCATTAAGGAAATTAAGAAAGCTTTGAAGGGGAAATCGTGATTATCCAGATAGCAACTGATAACTACACCACATACGGGTTAGACGACAATGGGGTCTTATGGAGACTAGTGCGCGTAGCCGAAGAGCTCCCTTCGTATGACTTTACTCACAGTTGGGAAAAAGTACTAAACTCACCAGAGGGGAAGTCATGAGTAAAGACACATACCGACAAATTGTTTTAGCAGCAGGAATCTTTATTGCTATGAGCATTATCACGATTCCACTAGGAGCACCTAAACCTGGCCTAGAGTGGGTAAAGCCCGTATTTATATCAATCGCTTTACTCGGTTTACTGGTCGCAACAGTTGTAAGGAAGAGGACTAAGTCATGAACGACACAAGATACCGAATAGAGGTCACACTTAAAAGTAACGCCGCGGTACAAGTGGACTTTGATAAAGCATCACAGGAAGACTTTCCTAAGCTTGTAGACGCTATCTATCAATTAGTGGTAGAGAGCCAGCAAACCGTATTCAAGCAAGTAGACCCGTATATTGACCCATTCCACAGGGAGGCTTTTGAGAAGTTACAGGGAGATAACACGCTATGAGTAAGTTTAAAGCAACTTTTATAATGTCTGGTTTTGAGAAGGTACTTGAAATGACAGGTAAACCACCTGTTACTCTAGGGTTTCCTATTCCGATACCATCGTCAGAGCTGAAGAACAAAACCCTTAGCTTGTACTTTAGACTATATCAGTTTGCTGACGACGAGGCGACATACCTATTTGACGGATGGAGGGAAATGTAATGAATATCAAACCCAAGCCTCAATCTCAGCTCTCATCTATAGGGGGTAAAACAGAATGAGTAACATGATTCTAGGTATCATAGTTATACTATCTTGTACTATTTCAGCGTTGATTACACAGCCGCCCTTATCATGGGCTGTTGTAATCACATTTACGAGCGGTGCAACTTTGTTTGGTTACGGTTTAAGAGAAGTGTTGGAGAAAAAGCAGTGAACGAACTAAGAGAATCTATACGAGATGCTTTTTACTCAGAAGAAACAATTCTTGATAATAATGGAGTTAAGGCAGTTATGTCTGACAGCGCCTCTGACGAACAGATAGACAAAGTTTTAACTGCTATCCTACAGGCTTTACCAGAAGAGAGATACAAGAGCAGCGACTTAGACCGAGGATATAACAACGCTTTGAGAGAATTTCGCACCATCCTAGAGCAGGCTAAAGAGCTTTCACCTAAACCACTAGAGGAGGATAAGTAATGAGTAAATTTAAAGACGAAAGCTTCTGGGTTAGCCACACTGGTATCACCTTGATGTTCACTTTAAACAAATGGACACCGTTTAAAGCATTACACCGTAAGCTTGCGACTTATCTTATCGACTCAATGGTATTAGTTACGACTTATGATGCAAAAAAAGGAACTACAGGCGATATAAAGAGTCGTGTATGGGAGAAAAGCTAATGCCTTCTAATGATGTACACAGCGAAGAACTACGAAACGAGTGCGCACTAGTAATGTTTGGTGTTGGTAGTTACGACGAGATGAAATCAGGTCATAGGGCAGTAGATAACATGGTCAAGCTTATCTCTACTCATACGGCTAATGCAGTGCAAGAGGCACTGGTGATGCAACTTGATTTCCTTATTAGCCATGTTAGCCCTATAATTCTCCGTGGATATGGAGGAGAAGATAGGGGTAGTTTACAGGTATTGAGTCTAATGCAATTACAGAAATTCAGAGACGACCAGGAGTCTGACCGCATCCAATCATTAACCAACGATTCAGTAGAGGAGAGTATCTGATGGAAGACTCAAAAAACTTAGAGGTTTGGCTAGACGAGTTAATTCGTAACCACTTTTTATCAGAGGATGTGAACCAAAAGACAGGAGAGGCTTGGGGGATGGACACTTATGTGCGAGTAGACGATGCGAAGCGAGATATTCTACTGAAGTTCTCTGAGGTGAAAGATGAAGGCTTTGCTGAGGGAGTGGTGAGTTACGCGAAGGCCCACAAAGAAACACTTGAAAATATGGCCGAAGAAGACCGCAAGAGGAGTTATCATGAACCCAAGTAAACAAGAAGAGCTGAAAGCCAAACTCAATAGCATTGTGATAGCAGAGTTTGAGATAGAGCCGCTTCTTGCTCTCATTCACTCAGAGACTGTAGCAGCAAGAGCGGATGAAGCAAGAGAAGCTGCCCATGCCTGGAACATCAGCAAGAGTACAGAGTCCTTTGCAGATGAAATGAACGACAGAATCCGAGAACTAGAGACATTGGGAGGAGAAAAGTGATGGGTAGACTGAAGGTTATCATTGAAGACCTCGTGAGGTACGAGACACCCGTTATTGCTGAGTTTATTTCAACAGGATGGATTCAGGATATTTTGGCTAAACATTTAGCACGGAAGGTATCACGAAAGATTGCTCGCTACAACAAACGTATAGATAGGGATAATTTCCTAAAGGAACACCATGGACTCTAAACACACTCACCCCTCTACCTTATTAGAGCAAGACGAACATCTGCACAAACGTTTCGTAGACATTGCCGAGTCGTATTCAGGGTATATAACAGTTGGTACAAAGATTAACAAGAAACTCTGGCACGCGATGTGGTCACAAGTCGAGCATGAAGTCGGTATTGCTATCAATCGCAAAGTCCTAGAAGTCCAACAGGCTTACCTTAAAAGCGTCATGGGAAGTCGTGCCGAAACTGACCCCGACATGACGTTTAAAGAGTTTTACCTAAGGCAATATGCCCAAGAACACACGTACAAAGGCCAAAAGCTATCTCAGTTAAGGGGGAAGAATAATGAATGATATTGATGTTTGGTTAGGTAAAAGCAGCATTGATTTAGAAAAGTGGGAACGAGACGACTTAGAGAGGTTACTCACCCGTTTACAGAACCTAGCACGGCAAGACGAAGTTCAAAGCATTTATGATATTGGTGGAGATTATTGGGAAACTAAAGAGCATTTAGAGAAGCGTTTATCCGACCTGAAGAACCTAACGAAAGGATTAATATGAGCAACCTTGAATACAACGATGAAGAATACGACATTGATGATGTTGATTTAGGCACACCAGGGGAGCCTATCATTACCTTCCCAAAGCAGGGTTTTGATACCGCTAAGGCAGCCGTCCTAAAAGAACTACTCGCAGAGATGCCGAAGCAAATCCCTCACAAGAACTGGGGAGGTACAGGCAGCAAAGACTACGCAATGGGATGGAACAGTGCTTTATCAGAGGTCACAGCCCTTATAAACAGTAAGCTAGGAGAAAGCAATGAATAAGATTATAGACTACTACATTATTACATCTAGCAAAACTGATACCCTACGTGATTCAGTGAAGAGGGCTCTGGAAGCTAAGTGGCAACCCTTTGGCAGCCCAATGGTGATTTTTAGTCAGTTCCACCAGACTATGGTTATGTACGAACATGACGAGAAGCTAAGTACAGGAAACTGGCAAAAGGCTAACCCAATGAACTTTAATAAAGATGACCAGAAGAAAGCGAGTAAGTAATGAAGACAGATATGTACAATGTAATGGAGGCGTATATTAAAAGGAACGGGCTCGAGATGAGCAAGAGGCTTTCTTCGGCTTCTTATGGGTTCTTCTTCTCACAAGATGCAACTTACGACCACCGAACGGCCTGCTCAATAGGTGAAGTTACGAGACTCACAGGTGAAGGGTTTGGGATAAGTGAAGACATGGGTATGTGGTTGTGGAACGCATTCAAGAGCGCAGAAATTAGCAAACCTGAGCGGAAGCGTATCAGCCCAAGAACAGGTCTACCAGTCCGTAAATATAATAAGAGGAACACTGGCAGGGACTACAAGTTTAAGAAGTAACTATACAAAAGAAAGCATTAGTGTTACTATTTAGACATCAATTTCAGGTGAGAAGCAGGTAAGAGGTTTATGCCATTTCCAAACCCAGATACACAGTTTAAACCAGGTCAGTCGGGCAACCTAGCGGGTAAACCAAAGGGTACTCGGCATATCTCAACGTGGATTCAAGAGATGGCTGAAGACGAGGAGTTTTCTACCTATCTTCAAGATGCACGAGAAGGGTTCATTGAGTACAAGGGAGCACCACTGAAGGCTATTATTAAGACAGCTCTTATAAAGGCTGTGGCGGGGGATAAAGACGCAAGAGAGTGGCTAGCTAAATATGGCTGGAAGAAAGAGCTTGATATTACTTCTAACGGCAAAGACATTGTAATTCCTATTTTAGGTGGCATTTCGGCAGCAGAAAATACTAACGATGATATAAAAGACAAGGAAATTGAGGGCTAGTATGAGCAGAGGATGTCTAAATCGTGGGCTGACATCAAATATGGCTGTCATGGATGATATAAATGCCATTTACTGAAACAACTGCACTACACAAAATCCTGAAGATGAAGTCACGCAATCGTGTCGTTCAGGGCGGCGCGCGTGCGGGCAAGTCTATTGCCATCCTCCTTATCCTTATAGACATTGCTCAATCACAAAAAGGTAAGACCATCTCAGTAGTCTCAGAGACAGTCCCCCACCTGAAGCGTGGAGTTATCCGTGACTTCTTAAACATCTTAAAAGAGCAGAACTACTACAAGGACGATAGGTGGAATAGAACTGACTTCATCTATACGTTTGAGACAGGATCATTCATCGAGTTCTTCTCGGCAGATTCACCAGACAAAGTTCGTGGGCCAGCTCGTAACATCCTATTTATTAACGAGTGTAATAATGTTCCATTTGACACATACACCCAACTGGCTATTCGTACAACAGACTTTATTTATTTAGACTACAATCCAGTGAGCGAGTTCTGGGTGCACGATGAAGTAGTTACCAAGCCTAATCATGACTTTGATATCCTCACTTACAAGGATAATGAAGCCCTATCACCTAACATTGTGGAAGAAATTGAATCACGCAGAGGCAATAAGGCTTTTTGGCGTGTGTTCGGAGAGGGGTTGATCGGTGAAGCTGAAGGTAAGGTATTCAAGGATTGGAAGATTATCAAAGAAATACCCCACGAAGCACGCCTTGAGCGTTACGGACTAGACTTTGGGTACTCTAACGACCCATCAGCACTCGTCGCAGTCTACTACTACAATGGGGGATATATCTTAGATGAGATTCTCTACCAGAAGGGCCTAAGCAATAAGCAAATAGCTGACCTTATCAACAACCAGCCTCAGGCGTTAGTAATGGCAGATAGTGCCGAGCCTAAGAGTATTGATGAGTTGAAGCTATACGGTATTAACGTCACACCTACAGTTAAAGGCTCAGGTTCAATCAACCAGGGGATTCAGTATGTGCAAGACCAGAAGATCAGCATCACAGAACGATCAATCAACGGCATTAGGGAGTATCGCAATTATATGTGGGCCACAGACAAGGATGGCAAGATACTCAACAAGCCTATCGACATCTGGAATCACTTCATGGATGCTACTCGCTATGGCTTTGAAGGACTAAGGGCAACTACGACAATGCCACACGCCTATAAGCCTGCAAACATGGTACGAGCGAAGCAGCAAACAGGGTGATTTACACGAGGGCTGGGACTAAGTAATTTAATACTTCGTGTCCAAACCCAGCTCTCTTGTAAATCACTCTATTCAGTTCATACAGCTCGTGCTATAATTCCACCATTGGATACGGGTATTAGGATGTTAAATGCCTACTCAAAAGACCTCAAAGAAATCTGACACTGTAGATACGACGCTAAATACAGTGGTGGAAGACTTCAACCGAGCCTGGGAATACACTCAGGGATCATGGCATAAACGGTGGGAAGATAGCTACCGTCTTTATAATGGTCAGCGCACAAAGCGTGGCTACCAAGGCATCACTGATACTTTCGTCCCTATGTCTTTTAGCACAGTAGAGACTTTGACCTCTGGACTCTTCGGGGCTAAGCCTAAGTTCAACTACCTCCCACCACAAGAGCGACAGGATCAGAAGACAGACATCCTAAACTCACTACTTGACTTCTACTGGGACTGCGACCAGTGGTCTCTGAAGATCATTAACACAGGCCGCAACATGTTTAAGCTTGGAACCGCTGTTGATTACTTCGCATGGGAGAATGACCACCCAGTTCTCATTAACGTTCCGATTAGGGACTTCTTCATCGACCCAACCGCTTCAAGTCTGGGCAACGCGAGATACTGTGGTAGGCGCTACCTTGTATCGAAGAGTGAGCTAGAAGAGTTCGAGATTGTAGACTTCTCTAAAGACCCTGACGCTGAGGGTAATTACCCAATGAAGAAGAAGTATACCAATCTTGATAAGATTAAGTTTGAAGGCGGTTCTCAAGGCGAGAATACAGACAAACAACAGAAAGATATGTGGTACGGGTCTACAGTTATCGAGCCTGAGAAGAACCAAATTGAGGTTATTGAATACTGGACATTGGATAAGACAGTCTCTGTTGCAAACCGTTCGGTCATTATCGAAGACTCTGACAACTACTACAAAGCAAAGGACGAAGCGAACGGTACAGAGTATCCTAAGGGCCTCTTGCCATTTGCAGACGCTCGTGACTATACAGATGAGTCTCTCTTCTATGCTAAAGGCGAGATTGATATTATCGCTGACGAGCAGGAACTATTAAACGACATTACCAACCAGAATATTGACTCAATCACTTACACTCTGAACCAGATGTACACACTTGACCCTAAGTACGCTCACCTCCTTAGCGAGATTGAGAACCTTCCTGGTGCAGTCTACCCAGTAGAGGCTAACGCTTTAATGCCTATCCCACAGCGACCAATCCCACAGGACGCATTCTTAGAACGCCAGAACCTTAAGAACGAGATACGAGAGACAACTGCCTCTAATGAAGTAGTGAAGGGCGTAGGAGAGAAGGGAGGCGGTTCTACCACAGCCACTGAGATTAACGCTCAGGTTGCAGGAGCTGGCCAACGCTTCTCTCTTAAGGTAACGCAGATTGAAAACGGATATTTCTACCAGGTAGCTAAGATTGTCTTCAGGATGATCCAACTGTACGTCACTGAGCCTATGATGGTTCGTATTATTGGGAAAGATGGAGCACGATGGGAAGAGTTCGATCCTTCAGAGTTTAAAGGTGACTATGAGCCTCGTGTCCAACTAGAGGCGACTATCAACAACGACAAGCAACGTCAGGCAGAGAACGCCAAAGAACTACTAGGGGCGTTCCTTGGTGACCCTGAGGTGAATCAAGCCGAGTTAAAGAAGTTAGTACTTGCTCGCTCATTCGATCTTGACCCAGATGAGGTAGAACTACTCATGGCCCCTCAAGGCATGCCTGGCGGTGATCCAATGGCTGGCGGAATGCCTCCTATGGACCCTGGTATGGGCCTTCCTCCTGAGATGGCTGGGATGATGGGCGGAATGCCTCCAGAGGCTATGGCTCCTCCTCCAGACCCTAGCTTAGAGATTAAAGCTCAGAGAGATCAACAAGCTATGGATCAGGCAGCCGAACAACATGAAATCGACATGGCTACAAAAGTAGCTAAACTTCGCAATATGCAAGGGGGCGCATGAACATCCCTAAAGAACTAGCTGCTGGATATGCTAATTTCCTTAAAACAGAAGAAGGGCAGTATTTCGTTAAAGCTCTCGACAGCATGATTGATGACCAACACGAGCAGGCTGAGAGAGACCCATTACTTGCTAGAGACTTCACACAACAAGCACGCGGCATTCGTCTTGTTGTTGAGCATATTCAGAGTGTCGTAGGGGGTGTAAAGAAGTTGTAGATCATTATTCGGAATAGTAGCTGGAATATTATTAATACTAGCCCGTATTAAACCAGCTACTATTCGGGCTAGTGATAAGAAAGGTACAACGATGGACGAAGAAACCACAACTGACGCTCCTGTTGAATCTGGCGAAGTACAGACCATTAATGGGATCGCTATTGACGATCAAGGAATGGCCGTAACTGCTTCAGAACCAGACGAGACGGAACAAGCAACAGCGGTTGAACAAACCACCGAAGAGGGACAAGAGGCTGAGGCAACCAGTGAGCCATCTGAAGAAGATGAACAACTCGCAAAGTTTGCTGAAACGAAAGGCTTAGAACTCGATAGCGACAACGCTAGAAAAGCAGCTAAAATGGCTATGAACGCCGAGAAGCTGATGCACAGTAAAGCAAATAAGGCTAGTGAACTCGAACGAACGATGTCCTCTATGTCAGACGAATCGGCTACACAAGTAGCAGAGGCAACAGGGCAAAACCCCGAAGTCTTGAAACGTCTACAACGTATGGAGGTCAAAGACTCTATTAGAGAATTCTGGGACTCAAACCCTGACGCTAAGGCATACGAAGCTGATATGGCTAAGATTGCCGTTGAATCAGGTCTATATGGCTCTCCAGAAGCTATCTTAAAAGCGAGCTATGCTATGGCAGTCGCTGAAAATCCTGCCGCTTTGAAATCACAAGGGAAACGAGAAGGTCTCGAATCCTTAGCCCACAAACAACAAGCGTCAGTACCTAGAGGTAATGCAGTCAATTCTGGCGCAGCCAGTGCGGCGATTACCCCACAAAACGTTGATCAACTAGTAGCGAGCAACAGCCAGGAGTGGTTCGTTAAACACTACGACGAGATCAATAAGGTAATGGCACAATAATTTTTAAAATGGAGATACACTAATGGCAACAACTGGACTATACGGTTCGGGTGCTGTGAACATCGGTGCTACTGCCGCTAACGTCTTCCGTCCTAACATTTGGTCACGTGAAGTACTTATGTTTGTTAAATCAAACCTCGTACTCCTCCCATTGATCAAGCACTACGACGCAGACGTACAAGCTGGTGGACAGACTCTTGAGATTCCTAACGTTTCGGCTATTACAGCTAACTTGAAATCTCAGAACACCGTTGTCACACTCAACTACAACACTGAAACTAAGACTACGATTGTTTTGAACAAACACTATGAAAGCTCATTCATCGTAGAAGACCTCGTTAAGATTCAATCAGTCTACGATCTTCGTAGCGACTACACTAAAGCAGCCGCTTACGCGATCTCAGAAAAGATTGACTCTGACTTGGCAACAAACATGACCAGCACATGGAAAACAGCTGGACAAGCTTACGGTGCCTACGGTACTGCCTTGAATGACAACCTCATTCTTACGGTAAACCGTTACCTAAGCGAAAACAAAGCTCCTCGATCAGACCGAAGCATCGTGGTTGCACCTAAGGGTGAATCTGAGCTGCTCGCGATTGACAAGTATGTTCGTTACGACGCCCTCGGTGTCGGTGGCGATGACAACTCAATCCGCAACGGTAAGATTGGTCGTATTTACGGTGCAGACGTTTACATGAGCCAGAACCTGGTTTATCTTGACACTGTAACCGACGAATACAACCACCTATTCTTCCACAAGGAAGCATGGGCGATTGCTCTCCAACAGACTCCTCGTACTCAAGCGCAGTACAAACAGGAACACCTCGGTTGGTTAGTAACAGTTGATGTACTTTATGGACACAATGCACTCCGTACTAACTTCGGCTTCGTATTAAAATCGTAGTACTACTGTTGAAGCAAATTAAGGGTCATTCACTTGACCCTTTTTTGTTGCCGTGATATATTGAAAACACATATAATTACGGTATAGAGGAGGAAACACTCATGGGGATAGTGACTATTAAACTTACTCAAGGAAAGGTGGCGATCATAGATGAGATTGACTGGTCCCCGACCAAGTGGTACTACGGTGGCAATGGGTATGCTATGCATAAGACTCGAAAAGAGGGGACTCATTACTTACATAGGTGGGTCATGGAGAGAGCATTAGGCAGACAGCTGGGTTCGAAAGAGTATATTGACCATATATCGGGTGTGAAACTTGATTGCACTAGAGATAACCTTAGGTTATGTACCATGTCTGAGAACTTAGCAAACGCTAAAATACGTAGCGACAACACTACAGGAGTAAGAGGGGTGAGCCTAGACAACCGCAACGGCCACTACACAGCTCAAGTCTACGTTAATAGTAAGAAGGTTCACCTTGGATCGTTCAAGACCGTAGAAGAGGCTATAAAGGCTCGCAGGGATAAAGAGATTGAGATGTACGGCGAATTTGTAATTAAGGGCCAACAGCGTTAAAATAGAACATAGATACGGGCATAGGAGAACCAAAATGGCAACATACGAATACCCATTCGGTAAACCAGACGAAGTGACTAAAGCAACTGATAACAACGATACACCTCAACAGAAGAAGTTTGAGAAAAAGACTGGCAAAGACTCAGATGGCGCCGTAGGCCCTGTAAATAAGAAAAAGGCCCAAGAACCTACGCAGGCTCCTCAAGCTACAGGAGAGTTCAAGACCGATCTCAAAGTGCCTAAGGGCCTAGATGAGGGCGCTTGGCAGGCAGCTGAGCAGTCTTGGCGTAATATGAGCGGAGACTCAGGCACAACACCAGAACAGTCTGAGAAGCAAATTCGTAACCACTACGACCAGATCGTTGCAAGCATTGAACAAACTCGTAAATGGGAAGGTAAAGAATAATGGGAAAAATGAAAGACCTCGGTAAGAAGAACAAAGGCGGTAAACTAGACCTACCTACCCAACTTCCTACTCCAAAGGAAGCAGTAAAGAGACTAAAACGTAAAACACCAGAACAGAGGTAGCATGGCTCAATCAATTACACCAAGCCCAGTAGGGGATACACCTAAGGTTATTGAAGATAAGACACGGGCACTCCCAATTAATCAGGGGCTCAACGAGCATGAGATGTGGCTCAAGATTGACACAGAAGTCGCAGAGGCTCAAAGCGCAGGGAAGTTCCGTAACACGGAAGGCTATCCTGCAGCTGGTACAAACAACAAGCACGGCGCAAAGAAGTAAATCGTTGTATAAAAAGTTACATTCTTTTCTTAATCCTTATGCTATTATTTGAGTGGACACGGGGGCGGAGAAGATATGGCAACCCCATTAGAACTATACAAAGAAGTAGCAAAAGAATTTAAGATTACTCCTAACAAACAGCTCCATGATCGCCAGAAACAGGCTTTTGTAGAGGCACAGGTTGGCGAGCAAAAAGCAGTCATTAACCGACTCATCGTTGATACAGCTATGGCACGTCATGAGCTGGCTGGAGCTAAAGAAGACGCTACTAGGGCAGCCTACGGCAAGAAAGTAGCTCAGTTTGAGGATGATCTGCGACAATTCTCAAAGACTCTCGATTTCTTTCAAGAACTAACTAACGAACTGGGTGCAAATACTAGTGCCGAACCTCACGAAGACAGCCTCGTCTAAGCTAGCCGTCGTTATCCCTTCACGCGGCCTAATGTTCTCGGAGACACTTGAGAACATCCTTGGCGAGCTAGAGGGGTTTGACTACGAAATCTTTTGGGCTCATGGGAAATCCCTCCCAGACTGTTTTAACGATCCTACAGAAAGAGCACTCGCAGACCCCAGCGTGTTTGCAGTGCTCTTCTGTGAGGATGATATGATTATTCCTAAGGGCATACTGAAGGAAATGTTCGCACAGAACTACCCTGCAGTTGCTCTTGACTACCCATTTCAGCAGGACGGAGACTCGACCGTCTTACACGACCCACAGGGCTTTGCATATTGGACGGGTACTGGGTTCTTATTGGTAGCTAAAGAGATTCTCCAACAAATGGAAAAACCTATCTGGCGAACCGATAGAACGTTTGATCCTTTTATTGATAAGGACACTATTCACTTCTGGCCCCGTACACTAGAAGGTATCCACTATGGGCTACATGACCTTAACTTCGGAATGGTACTATACTCAGCTGGCGTGCCTATTCTCCCGATGGAGCGTACAGGCGGCCAACACAAGCTAAAAGCTTTGGGTGAGAAGCGCAGTAATAGTGGTGCTCACGATATCATTGAGCTTACAGAGGTAGGCAGAGATTTGGTGAGCGGTATGATTACCCCCGAGAATAGCGAGATGTTCCGCGGAGCATTGAATAGAATCCGCCATGTAAAGTTCTGGGAGGAAATTCCACCCTTTATCTCATACGACGAGAAGAACCAACCGTACTTAAATGATGGGAGGAAGTATGAAACAGTCCGTTAAGATAGGTGTTATCTTCCCATCAAGGGGCCTTGTATTCTCACAGACAGCCGAAGAATTGTTGAACAATCTCAAAGGCGTACCTCACAAGGTGTTCTTCTCACATAAGAAGCCGATCCCAGACTGCTTTGAAGACCCTACAAATGAAGCCTTGAAAGACCCTGAGATCACACACCTTTGGTTTGTAGAGGATGACATGATTATTCGTCCGAACACTCTTCAGAAGCTCTTAGAAGCTGACTGTAACGCAGTGACAGCAGACTACCCTGTTACAAAGGACGGACGAGGCTCTGTTTTCTACGACAAGGGCGGCAACGTAGTCTTTTCAGGCACGGGTTGTCTCCTTGCTAAACGAAGCGTGTTCGATAACCTTAAAAAGCCCTACTTTACTGATAAGATTCGATGGACAATGCTCAATTATGGGGAGTCGGTTAAGTTAGTAGGGAAGTATGCAGATGTTGGGTATGGGACTCACGATATTACCTTTTCTATCAAACTCTGGAATAATGGAGTGAAGATAAACGTTATAAAACAGAAGCTAGGCCAGCGTAAACTTATTGAGCTTGGTAAAGCTGGATCTAATAACGGAGCTCACAACATAGAGACTTGGCGCAAGGTCGTAAAGAACGCACGTTTAGATGCGATACTAGCTCAACCAGTGGCCATAGGGGCCAAGAGCAAGCTCGTCACGGTGGATACGCCGACTGGAGGCATAAACACCACTAGAGCGCACGCTGAGAGCCTTGTAGCTCAAGGAATGGCTAGCTACCCACCTAAGAGGTTCACCATTATTGACGATACCGAGGTAGAACTATAATGCGCTTACTTATCACTTTGGTTACTTTTAACAGACTCGCTTATACGAAGCAAACTTTGAGGAGCCTGTGGGACACCATAGAAGTGCCCTACTACCTAGTGGTGGTAGACAACAACTCAGACGACGGTACAAAAGAGTACCTTGAAACCCTCGTGAAAAGAGGGCGAATTGATAAATTAATCCTCAATCCAGAGAATTACTACCCAGGTAAAGCGTGCAATATAGGCTGGACAGAGGGATTCAAAGAATACCCTCAAGCCACTCACCTTATGCGTTTGGACAATGATATTCATTTTGAGAAGGGCTGGGATGCAAAGGCGGAGGAATATTTCAAGACTATAGACCGCCTTGGACAGCTAGGACTAGACTTTGATGGCGGAGAGAACAAAACACCTCAGTTCTATAATGGCATGGGGTTAATCGAGTGGCCTGGATGTGTTGGAGGCCCGAACATTATCCGTCGTCTTATTTTTGAATCAGGCGCGCGCTACGATGAGGGCCGATGGGAAGGCTCTAACTCTAAGCTGCAAGAAGACTCTAAGTTTTCTCGTGAGATCAAAAATGACGGCTGGCTTGTAGGTCATATGGACGAGCGGTTAAGTTGGACCTTCGCTAATAAGGATAACTGGAAAGACTACCCAGAGTACTATCTAAAGACAATGTCTGACAGGGGATACACAGAACACGTGGAATATATAAAGGAGTTAAAATGACGCCGAGCATATATATTAGAGAAATAGTACGAGGCGGAGAGTCGTATCTCTCACTTTGTGCAGGGATTGGTCTAGAGATTCGTAAGCTTACGGAGAATATGGACATTACAGCAGTAGACCTTACTCCTGAGTACCTTGATGTCTTGAAAGAGAGACAGCCCTTCATAAAGACTGTCGTGGCCGATGCTGTTAAGTACATTACCGACGCACCAGACGAAAGCTTTGACATCGTGGCAATCATTGATGGGTTGGAGCACCTTACAAAAGCTAAGGGTCACAAAGTCCTAGAAGAATGTAAAAGGGTAGCGCGCCGAAAGGTACTGGTGTTCACGCCCCAGGGATTTGTAGAGAACGACATCCATGCCACATGGGGACACCTTAAAGAAGACAAGCACCAGCTGCACCTATCTGGGTGGGACAAAGAAGAACTGTTCGCGCACGGGTTCGAACTCGCCTACGAGCAAGATGCCGTGAGTGGCTTGGGAGACGACTACAAGGAAGCGTTTTATACGTTCTCAAAAGCTGATGTTTAGTATCATAACTCCCTTAGACCCTAATAGGCTGGAGCAGTTTAAGAAAACCAAACGCGCCTATGATAGAATGCCCCAGGAAAAAGAGTTTATTATTCCCACACGTCATGAGTTTGAAGTTGCACGATACCTAGATGATCACAAGCTTATGAGGGACGTTACAATTATTCCCTACACTGTTGAGAAGGGGTTCAACGTCTCAAAGGCTCTCAACATTGGAGTCAGAAAGGCCAAGTATGAGAACGTTATCATTACAAGTCCCGAAGTCCTTCCCTTAGGAGATGTGCTTCACCAACTCTCGGGGTTTGACGGAGAGAACGTTCTATGCAAAGTATACGACGAGGAGGTAGACGGCAAGAGAGAAATAGTACTCGTTTCAAGAGAGTTCAGAAGCGATACCCCTGCTATGTACTTCCTAGCACAATTCCAGAAGTCTGACATTAAGAAGATAAACGGGTGGGACGAAGACTTTATGAAAGGCTATGCATATGAAGATAATGACTTTGGTGAACGATGGGTACGTGCTGGGATACCCTTCAAGATAGTGGACGAGATCAGGGCGGTTCACCAATATCATGAGAGAGGCGAAACAATAGAGGGAGGAACAGTCGTGAATCAACTAAAATTCTATGACAATACAGACAAGGGAATAATCAGGTGTAAAAACGGATTGGAACTGCTATAATGAACTCAATACGGGCATAGGTTAAATATGAACCCTAACGATCCTATTTCTCGAATCCAGCAGAAAAGACAAACACAGGCGGATTTAGACGCAGAGCAGGCACGAACTGACTCTATTATTGGTGCCGTTAATTCTACTGGGGCGCAGACCACTGATACCCTTTCTAAATCAATGCACGACATCCTGATGGCTACAATGATTGGTAAAGACCCCAGAATCGCTGAGGTTGCATCTAATCTTACAGAACTTCTCAAGTCGATTGCTATTGCGAGTAAAGATATAAAGAAGAGCGGAGTCACAGAAGTGAGGGAGTTATTCGATAGCTTACTTTCTGAGCTGTCAAGTCTACCCGAAAGAGTTGCCGAGACTGACAAGTCAGAGGCACTTATTCCCTACCTGGAAGAAGTAGCGCGGTCTATAAAGGCTATTCAGGTGAGTCCTTCGATTACAGTTTCTCCCTCTAAGCTAGATCTCTCTGGTCTAGAGAAGACCCTCAAGGAGGCACTTCAAACCCCAGAGGCGGAAGGGGTAGACCTTGATGACTTTAAAGCTCATGATATCGACGACACAGACCCAAACATCCAATATATTGGGTTCGTTAATGAATCTGGCAATTGGTATATTATGGAAAACAACTCACTTGAAAATAGCCTCCGATATAAATTTGGGAAGAGTAGGTATTCTGCAGCATGGCCTAAGGCGGCAACGTTTGGATACCGTATTCTTAGCGAGGCTGTAAATGAAGTTCAGGCTTGACCCTTTCGCGCCTAATGGCGTCTCACTAGAAAACTCTACTACCTACGTAGGCGGAGGCTCGTCAGGTATCCGATCTGTCGTGGCTGGCACAAATATTACTGTTAATAACACCGATCCTCAGAATCCTATCATCAGCTCGACTGGAGGTGGGGGCGCTTCGCCACTTACGACTAAGGGAGATGTGTATACATACTCGACAGTTGATGCAAGGCTGCCAGTAGGAGCCAACGGAGAAGTACTTAGCTCCGATTCATCTACTCCTACTGGGCTTAAATGGATATCAGCTGGTGGTACGGGTACAGTTACATCGGTTGGGGTGTCGGGTGCAAATGGCATTGGCGTCTCTGGTTCTCCCGTTACCACAAACGGCGTTATTGCTTTAAGCCTCGGCGCTATTACTCCCACCTCAGTTGCGGCATCTGGGTCAGTTACAGGCTCTAACTTGTCAGGGACAAATACAGGGGATCAAGACTTATCTGGGCTTGTACCTAACACGCGAACAGTGAATGGTAAAGCTCTCAGCTCTAACATTACACTGAACCAAGACGACGTGGGAGACGGTACGACTTACAAGCAGTACTCTCAGACAGAAAAGACTAAGCTCGCAGCCATCACGGGGACTAACACTGGTGACCAGACGATCACTCTTACAGGTGATGTCACGGGATCTGGAACTGGATCCTTTGCTACTGCGATCGCCGCGGGTGCCATTATCAACGCTGACGTAAATGCATCAGCTGCTATTGGGCTTACTAAGCTTGCGGCCACAACTATCAGCCGTGCGTTAGTCTCTGATGGTTCTGGGTTTATTACACCAGCTACGACAACGGCAACGGAGATAGGTTACGTGAATGGGGTTACTTCTGCCATTCAGACACAATTGAATGCTAAGCAGGCCACAGGCAACTATATCACTGCCTTAACAAGTGATATTACCGCCAGCGGCCCAGGCTCAGCGGTGGCCACGCTGGCGACAGTGAACTCAAACGTTGGCTCTTTCACTAATGCGAGCATCACGGTAAACGCAAAAGGTCTCATCACTGCCGCATCTAACGGAAGCGCAGGCATAACCTGGACTAGTGTCACGGGTACATCCCAGGCCGCCGCAATCAATAACGGATACATAGCAAACAACGCTGGCCTAGTTACAATAACCCTTCCATCTACTGCGGCAGTCGGTTCTATAGTAGAGATTGCTGGTTCTGGGGCTGGTGGCTGGAAATTAGCTCAGAATGCCAGCCAGCTGGTGAACTTTGGTACTAACGTTACTACAACGGGCACAGGGGGCTCTCTCGCTAGCCTTAACCGTTATGACGCAGTGAGAGTCATTTGTATCGTAGCAAACACCACCTGGAGTGTCATATCATCTCAAGGAAACGTAACGGTTGTATAATGGCTACTGTTACTAATACGTATAATCCTACGTTCGCCGCGAGCCTAAAGGGCTATGTAGAACGTAGCGTAGCATCTGAGGCTTTTTCAACAATACGAGGAGGAGTAGGAACTGGAAGTGGTACCCCGTCTGGGTCTACCTTCCTAATGGCGTCAGCAGTTCTCAACCAGTACGCTTACTTACAGAGAAGTATTATATTATTTGATACGTCTGCAATACCAGTCGGAGCGACTATTACTGCAGCTACGATTACAATGTCAGGTGTAGTCACGAGCTCTAATGGCCTTGGGAGCCCTGCAGTTGTATTGGTTTCTTCAAACCCTGCAAGCAATTCTGTGCTTGCAAACTCCGATTATAGTAATGTAGGCTCGACAAGCTTTGGAAGCGTTGCATATTCAAGTGTCGGCAACAACTTTTCGATAGCGCTAAACGGTTCGGGGCTGTCTAATATTACTAAAAATGGCGTCAGTAAATTTGGTCTGAGAAGTGATTGGGATCAAACTGGGACTTTCTCTGGTGCATGGTCGGCAGTCGCGGGTTCTGGCTCCTTCGGTTGGACTGCGGTTAGTCTGTCAGTTACCTACACGCTAGATTTCCCCACACTCTCAGTAAATAATATTTCCTCTCTCGCAAATGTAACGACAATAACAACTTCATAAGGAGAATAAGATGGCAAAGAATTCAGCAGTAAATCTCGACATTACACCTAACGCGGATGGGTATAGCATAGCTGGCGGAACAACACCTCGTACCCTAACACTCACAGCAGGAAACGTAACACTAAGCGCGGGTGGTGCAAACACCTATACAATGCCAGCAGCGACAGACACTTTAGTAGGTCGGGCAAGTACGGATACTTTAACTAATAAGACCCTCACCACTCCAGTTGTGGACCAGTTCAACTCTGCCTCAGGGGTTGGAGCGGCGTGGATTTCCTCTACCCCAACTATCACGGCAGGGAGTGGTACGTTTACCTCAGTATCTTGTCAGGCTTATTACCAACAGTTCGGTAAAATGGTCATCTATAACGGCCTTATCAGCATCACAACGAACGGCACGGCTGCAAGTGGTATCTACGTACCCCTGCCAGTCACGGCAGCAAGAATCACCAGCGGCCCTCTACACGGACGTGAAATCAACGCCACTGGACGTGGGGTTACGGGAGTCATGGATACAACCACGCGATGTTATATGACATTCTCATCGGATAACAGCTACCCAGGTGCAAACGGACGGGCTATATCGTTCTCTGTGATGTACGAAGCTGCGTAACAATATTAAAGAAGGGTTTTGACGTGAGAAGTGGTATAATCAAGTTAATACGGGCATCGGAGCCACCGCGTGAGCTACATTCTTGGCGATATAGTTACTAGAGTACAACAGCGCATCCGAGATACGGGATATTCCAGCACAGAGATTGTTGGGTATATTAACGACGCTCAAAATGATATATTTAACGAATATCGACTGCCTTTTACTCAGGAGATCCAAACCTACAACCTCACAGCTGGGCAATCTGACATTACTAATGGTTCGGGCTTGCCTGCTAATTATGTCCAGGCCCTAGACTTAATGCTCACCACGGGTGGAACACAAAGCGTTCTGCAGTATAAAGACGTTCGAGAGATCGACAGCTTTTACCCTAATCCAGAGGACTCTGTACTCCACCCGCCTGGAATTCCTACCTACTGGTATTTCTACGAGGAAACCATTCGGGTATTCCCAGCTCCAGTAGCCAGCTTAAGTGTATCTCTGCGCTATTATAAGAAGCCCACGGAACTTGTCAGCAACTCAGATGTGCCAGAAGTTCCGAGTGAGTTTGTGGAGGGCCTTATCGTGGGGGCTGCTTACCGAGTTCTGCAAGTAAAAGATAACTACGATCAAGCCGCTATTTTACAAAACAAGTTCGACGAAATACTGCAGAAGCTTGTCGTTAAGTACAGCGTCCCGCAAGTGGGCACCGCAATGAGGATGCGTATTAACAAAATGGCCGTTAGAAATAGAAACTTTTAAGGAGGTTAATTGTGCCTTGGGCGAAACGAGTAACCAAATCAATTCCTTCTCTGGGTAGTCGATCTGAAACCTACGAGATTAACGACTATAGCAAAGGGTATAACTCTTTCTTATCAAATGACAAGATTCCTTTTAAGAGTGGTGATTCCAATATGTGGCGACTTGCTCAAGATGCTCGCATCGCTACACTTGGTGAGTACACAAACCGCAAAGGAGTCGATTTTCACTCCGTAGCTGCAGGAGAGACTCAGGACGACACCATTACTTCTGTCACGGGTGCTTCTAACAAGTCTTTCAGTGAGACCGTACGACTGGCGCAGGTCTTCACTTCGTCTGTCACCCAGCGGCTTTCCAAGGTTGAGATAAACATTAGAAATACCACAAGTGCAACGGGCACGGTCATTGTAGAAGTCTGGTCAAATGTGTCGAGTAAGCCAGGCGTACTACTTGCCCGCTCTTCGGTGGCGGGCTCATCAGTAACGGGGTCATATCAGTATCTAACGGCTCGCTTTGCCCAGGCCCCAAATATTACCGCAGCAACGAACTATTGGATCGTGGTATATGTCCAATCGACAGGGCTTAACACTTACAGTTGGAGTGGAACAACAGCCGAGACAACCGCGCTAACATCTACTGATTCTGGCATGACATGGGCTACGGGCTCGTTCTCACTGAATTTCAAGGAGCACTACGCGACCAGTGGAGGCGTGATAGGACTTATAAGAGCTTACAAGAGCGACGGTACGAAAGTAACACTCTTTGTACAGGGGACAACCTTGTACTCAGTTAATAACATTACGGGGGCTCTAACTACAGTTAAATCAGGACTCAATGCTTCGGCTACGCGGTACGAGTTCTGTTTGGTGAATGATGTTGTCTATTACGTGAATGGATATGATGGATATAGAAAGTGGGACTTTACTACTGAATCTCAGGTGAACTCGACAAACTACAGCACCCTGCGAGAGCACAAGGGGCTGATGTTCCTAGCGCGAACGGACGACCCGAATCGTGTTGATTACTCCAACTTTGGTGACTATGAGACGTTCACCTCGACCGACTTCATCTACGTCCCATCTCCAAAAACAGGCGATCCTGTGACGGCCCTAGAGTCTCTTAATGGATACTTGCTGATTCCTACGCTAAACAACAAGTATATTCTTTCAGGAGACGATAACGCTACATTTTCACTAGACGAGGCCCCAGACCAAAAGGGGACCTTCTCTCAGCGTACGATCACCTCAGATGATAATTTCGTGTACTACCTATCTAACGATGGCGTATATCGTTCTAATGGTTCTGAGGCACAGCTTCTCAGTGAAGACATATACAACGAGGTTCTTATGATGCCGAATAAGGAGAACGCTTGTGTCTCTGTAAGTAACGGGCTCTTGTATGTCTGGTTCACTCCTGCAGGAACAGTCGGTAACAGCGAGTGCTATGTCTTTGCTCTCAACTACGGGGACGGCGGGGGAACTACCGAGAGCCATGACACAGACAGTTACGTGAGTCGGGCTGCCAATGCCTTTAGAGACAACGATGCCCTTATGGTGGGTAGCTCACTTATCGGTCAGGTTTACTGGCAGGAACTCGAATCAAACGATGACACAAATCTTGGTGGTGATATTAACTTTGAGCTAAGAACTCACTATATAGTTGGACAGTCCCCCGCAGTTTTGAAGGAGATCAGGTATTGGGAACCTCGATTTGAGGCCCAAAGTGGTAATTACTCTATTACTGTTCAGTACGCAACCGACCTACGGAACAACTGGCAAACGTATAGCTCGCCAAGTGTGCAGGGCGCAGGATCAACGTATGGCAGTGGGGTTACGTACGGAAGTGGAGTTACGTATGGTACTACGGCTGAAGTCCAGTCTTACCTCTACGTGCCTGGTGAGTATAGGCGTATCGCCATTCGTTACATCCACTATGCGACAAGGCAGCCTCAAAGCTTCCTCGGTCACACGTTCGTTATGCAAACAAGGAGGTTACGATAATGCCATTTCGCCCACTAACAACACAAAACTCAACACTCCAGAACTATTCGCAAGTAAATGACATGGTTCGTCAGTTTGATAAGGAGCAGACAGTCAAAGCCTTCAAGCAGCCTGGTGGTAACTCTATCCTTCAAGGGAAGCTTCCCTACGAAGGCGGTTATGGTTCTCTATACTATGACTCAAACAATAACTCCCGTATTTTGATCGGTATTGCACCAGACGGCGAGATCGACATTGGAGTGAGTAAGTCGGGTTTTAACATAACTGAGCAGTATTAATGACTCCTGCTCAAGCAAAAAACATGCAGTTTACCACTCGGTATCCAACCGACAAGATAGTTGAAGTGTACCCAGGGTCTTTCACAGCTGCGGCGAGTGGTTCTACAATTCTATCTCAGAGGACCCATGATGTTATTAACCATACCTTCGGTCAGACTTGCTTTTTAGAGCTTATCTACTCTCTGGATGGGGGAACCACGTGGCAAGATATGGATATGCCCATTCCCAACCTCGCTGGTCCTTCTCCTGTATTTCAAACCGTCACTGTCGCTGCTTACTCTACAACTACAACTTTCGTTGTTGTGGCCGTCAATCAAACTCTTTCGCCCGCAACAGTCCAATATATCCTTACGGCGGAGTGGAAATCATGAGCACGCCTAGTAACGTTATTTTTTCAACTCGGTATAACTTCTTGAAGATATACGATAACGATGATGATACGTTTACCGTCCCTACAGGCACCAACTCCATCCTACTAGCTACTCACAGCCTAGGGTATATTCCGAGAGCAAAAGCATGGTTCGAGCCTATCTCTGGGCAGTTATGGCCGCTAGTAAGGTATCAGTACTCTAATAGTAACGGCGGGCCTGGAACAACTCTTCTCATAACAGGCACTCTCCGTATCACTTCTTCTGCTGTATTTGCCGAAATGACTAATGCGACAGGATCACCCGCGAATGTGCCTATCTACTGGAGGATATACCTCGATGAGTAATCCTAACCCCTCAAACGTTCTGTTCTCAACAAGATATAAGTACTTCCTAAACTACGATAGAGGGGAAGGCTCTTTGGCTGTTCCAGCTACCAACTCACTAACAGCTGTGAACGTAGGCAGCATTACCATTCCTATTGATAGCGCCAGTAACTTTTCACAGATTCAAATTAACTTCTCCTCTACGCCCTCTGACTGGTATAAGTTCCCCCTAAAAGACATCACCATTGATGCAAACTACAGAGTTGCAACCGTTGGCTCACGATCAGGTGGCTCAATCACACTTACGTTCTTTTTAGTGAACTACACGGGAGTCGCGACAAACTCCGCAGCTTTTACTATCTCAGCCAACGCCTATCTGTTTGAGACTCCTGCTTAGGTATTGTTAATGCCTATCCTTACTGATATAATCAAGACAATACGGGCATCTGGGACTATATGGCACGCCTAACGCTTAAAGAACGCCTCACAACAAATGTACTCATAGATTCCAATGGTTGCTGGGTTTGGCAACTCTATAGGGCGTCAAATGGCTATGGTCATATATCTGTAAAACACAAAGATAACCTTGTACATAGAGTGTCTTATAATGAGTTTGTATCTGGCATACCCGAAGGCTTCCAAATTGATCATTTATGCAAGAAGCGGGCTTGTATAAACCCAGCTCATCTTGAGGCGGTTACGCCAAAAGAGAATGTCTATAGATCCAATGCTCTATGGAAGCAAGAAGCTGCCCGAACCCACTGTAAATATGGACACGAGTTTACACCTAGCAACATCTATAAGGCTAGTAAGGGGAATGGTCGTAATTGTCGTACATGTATGATAGACCGAACCCGAAACCGATATGCTGTGAAAAAACTTATTATGACAGGAACCTACTAATATGGCGAGGACATTGGAACAGATCATCTCGGAGTTAAATCCGACCTTTCAACCCCAGGTACAGAGCCTTCAAGAGAGGGCTAACCTCATACCTCAACAAATCCAGGCAGAAGAGTCTGGCTTACAGGCAAAGCAAGGTGAAGCATTTGGAAGTATTGTGGACGGAGCTCGCCGTAGAGGGCTAGGTTTTTCTGGCATTCCTTTAGGAGAACAGGCCAAATACACTGCTACCGAGTATCTCCCTGCACTTGCCCGTCTTCGCCAGTCTGGTCAAGAGCGTGCCTATGGCCTTCAAGACGCCATCTTAGGTATTAACGAACGCCGTGATACTCTTGGGCAACAGATATACGGGCAGGAACAAGATCGAGATTTCCAGGCTCAACAAGCAGCTGCAGCTAGGGCAGCCGCTGCACGATCAGCCGCGACTCCTACATTCGGTTCGGTCGGTGGGGCACAACAACCACAGGCTCGCTTTGAACAAAAAGGTAGAGGCGGAAACTTTTACGCTGCAGACAATACACCTATCACCGCAGCTCAGTATGCCAAGGCTACTGGGCAAGAACTGGGATCAGTCCTTTACGAACTTGCATCAATGGGCGACACAAATGCTGCGAATATATATAGCCTTCTTCAGACCGAAGCGCGCAATGAAGGTGGGATTAACTCACAAGGCTACCAAAACGCTCTACAGCAACTCTCACAACGTAGCCCTTGGATATTAGGAGGTTACTAATGGCATTAGGCGGATTTGATCGACCACTTCCAGGTGCATACCAGGCTCAAAATCCTGCACTCTCTTCTAAGAAGAAAGACTTTTGGACTGACCAAATCTCGACAGGTGGAGGCTTAGCGGGAACCTTAGGCGGTGCAGCAGCTGGAGCAGGAGCAGGGACACTCATCCTTCCTGGTGTAGGTACGGTCATCGGTGGGCTCATCGGTGGTATTGCTGGTGGTGCGACGGGATCAGGGGCAGGGGAAATGGCAGAGAACGCTATTACTGGTGATGACTTGTGGAAGAATGTTGGACAGGAAGCCTTATTAGGCGGCGTGTTCGCAGCTCCTCCTCTCAGGCTCGCCAGGGGCCTAGGTGCTGTAGGTAAGACGGTCTTTGGCCAAGGGGCCTCAGAAGTCGCTAGAGGCGGTGCGAAGCAAGCTTTCGAGCAAGCATTCACCGCTCCTGGCACACTTAGCAAACTGGCAACCACCCTTAAAGGAGAGGCGCGAGGCATTGGCGTTGGAGAGAAGTCTGCAGGCATGCGCATTGGCCCAGAGAAGACAAGTGACATCAACAGCTTTCTAGAAAAGACCGTAAAGGTGAAGGGCTTGACAGCCGCTAAACAGTTAGAATCATTAGAGTCGTTTATTAAATCGAGAGGCGATGCCTTGTCGGGCGCTATATCGAAAGGTGATCGTGCACTCACAAATGCAGAGAAAGGGTCAATTTCTAAAACGTTGATGAAAGACTTCTCTGCAAAGGTGATCAGCCCGACCACGAGACAGCAAGCGATTCTCTCTGACATCGCTACACGTATTGGTCAATCTAAGAGTGTTTCTGAACTAGACGGCATCCGAAAGATTATAGACGACCAGATTAACTTCGCCCGCAATTCCGCAAGTCCTGAGCCAGCTGCTGAACAAGTATACAAGATGGCACGCGCTCTTCTGACTGATAACGTGGCGAGTCGAGTGGGTGCAGCCAAGGGGCTTAAGAGCGACCTGTCGAAAGCATTTGAGGCGCAAGACCTCCTTCTTAACAAAGCGGGAAGTGGTGGTGGGATTGCTAGGACTAACGGGACTTCTATTGCAAGCATTCCTGTGCCTGAAAGGGCCACACAGGCCGCACAGACACTAGCGGGTAGGGGCCTTGCTGCCTTGGGCGGAGGAGCGGCTAGCGGTATGGGAGCTGGGCAAGTACTAGGGCGTTTCGGTGCTGGTGAAATTTTGAAGCAGTCTATGCCTCAACAGGAACCTTCACTGGACGAAGCTCTCGTCAATCAGTCAAGCTTTGGACAACCTACTGGGGGTCTCAGCGGAGGAGCAATGCAGGCTCCAAACGGTGGGTTCAACCCAGCAGTAGGTGGAGCTACAAGTAATCCCCTAGCTCGCACTGCGCCGTCACAAAGCCCTTATCCTAAAGAGAGCCTTTTGTTCGACATCCAGCGTGACCCCGCGAATGCAGACAAGTACATTGCTTACTACCAACAAGTAGACGAAATATTCGGGCAAGGAAGTGGATCGCCATTGTCACAGTCTAATCAGAGTGCGCTAGCGAGTGCTGACAACGCCGACAATACCCTTAACCAGCTTGAACAGTTATTTCAGACTGCTGGTGGCGGTGGCGGTCGTATTGGCGGGTTCATCCAGAACGTTGCTGGTAACGCTGGTATTGATAAGAATGCTAGTGTATACAACAGCCTTTCTCAAGCGAGCGTTACTCAAATAGCAAAGGCTCTCGCAGGGGCGGGCGGAGGGACTGTATCAGATGCAGATGCCCGCGTAATTATCCAGGCGTTGCCAACACTGCAAGACTCACCAGAGGAAGCTGCGGTTAAGTTTGCTGCATTACGCCAGCGTTTGCAGAATGCGAAGGGTAATACCCTGCTTTACGGACAAGGTGGTACATCACAGCCATCACTAGAAGAAACACTAATGCAAAGAGGAGGCTTTTAATGGGTAACATATCTGTATCACTACCTTCAGATGGCGACACAATCGACGTTGCTGACTATAACACGCCCATTACAACTATTGTTAATGAGTTCAACGGAAGTATAGACAACTCAAATATATCGGCGACTGCAGCAATTGCGGGTTCTAAACTTGCCGACGGTGGTGTTACTAACGCCAAACTAGCTAGCGGCGCTGGAGAGGCAGGAGGTGCCTGGACAACATGGACTCCTACATTCACTAACCTGAGTGGTGGGACCCTTAACTACTCTAAGTACTCACAAGTTGGCAAAACGGTTTTCTATAAACTAAAATACACGCTTGCAGGAGCTGGGGTTTCGGGACGTATCACTTTCTCAACACCAGTTACCATGGCTACTATGACCGCAGGCGAAATGCTTAGCGGTATAGCGACGTTCTACGATACGAGCGCCCCTGACGAAAAAATAGGCATCACTGAGTATGTCTCAACCACAACCATAAGGCTGACGGCAAGTACTGCAGACACCAGCTACACTGGCTTGTCCCTTGCCACAGGTTCGAGCGCAACTGTTCCGTTCACGTGGGCAACAGGAGACATAATCGTCGTAAACGGTATGTTTGAAGCAGCATAATAAAAAGGAGATCATATGGCACGAGATATTGGAAACGCAAGCTTGACTGGAACTGGTGCTAAATCTATTAACATTGGTATGCTCGCCACCTATATGCAGATCAAAGTAAAGGGTGTCGGGCTAAAGTCTTTCGAGGGTTGGATTCGTAACGGGCTTCAATACTGTTATCCAGCGGATGGCGAAGCTATGAGTACCTCTCGGGCCATCAAAGTGAAGGATACATCTGGAGCGGTGGTACTCGAAGCGACTTTCACGAGCTTCTCAGGTACAAATGTAAACTTCAACGTAATCACAAACACACTCGGGACTCCACCTGATATGTTGTTGATCTTCGGTAACTAACATGTGGAATAAAGTACTCACTGTCTCGGTAGTGGTACTAGTTCTATTTAGTGTATTTAACCTTGCTCAGAGCAATACTACTGCCCAACAGACAAGGGATTTAGCCGATAAGGTTGCAGCTATTCCAACTCAAACAGTTGTTTACAAAGGCGAAAAAGGCGATAAACCCAAAGAGGGTATCGACTACTTTATTCGGGCACCAAAGGATGGCACTAACGCTGTTAGCTTTGTGACGACGCAGACTGTAATAAAAGAGGTGCCACTCATCGGCCCTAGTGCCTACGATATATGGCTACAACAGGGTAACTCAGGCAGTAAAGATGACTTCCTAGAGTCTTTAAGAGCAAGCCTAGATATTAGAGTAAATCCTGATACAAATGACATCGAGACAAGAAGTTCAGGCCAAAGGTTTTACAATCTATTAGTAGCTTGCCAAGACTACAGATTGGTATGCCCTGATGCCAATTAGCGATAAAGACTTCCGCGACCTTCGTGATAAGGTCAATTCTGTCTCTCAGACGCAGGACTCTATTGTTATCCCAGCTCTTGACGAAATTAAAACAAGCATCGGTAAACTTGCATTCGTATCACAAAAAGATCACGATAGGGATATGAGAGATATTCGCAAAGAAGTCGCAGCAGCTGTAGAAGACCTGAAGAATGAATTTCAACCTACTATAGACCAAGCAAAGATTGATAGCGTGCTTATTAATAAAGGGGGTGTCAAAGTGGTTAATGGGGTATTCGGAAAGGTTGGAGGCATCTTGGTTTTCGCTTTAGCTCTAGGGGTATTGGCAGCGATTGTATTCGGTTTATACGCTTTATACCCAGCCATTAAAGGGGCAGCGGGGTGAAGACTTTAAAAAGGATTACTGACTTTATTGCAAAACATGTTCCCTCTTTTATTGGTGCTGTAGTTTTCTTAGCTGTAGTCGCTGTTCTCTTCTTTAATCTATTCCCATTTAACGTGGCTGAATTTAAGAGCATAACCGTGAAGAGTGACACAACGGTCGGGGGTATACTTGAATATACAAACGACTATTGCCAGAACGTCCAAAAGGGCACCGACCGTACATTGCGTCGCTTCCTTATCCCCAAGGACACTACACTCGTAAACCCTATAGAACTATCATCAAGCCCTGAAGACGAGACACAGCAAGGAGCTGGATGTCGTGTTTCTGTACCTATTAAAATCCCGATTGATTCTAATATCCCCGCTGGTGAGTACAAACTACGAGTAAAAGCCTGTTACGATGTCTTCCTAAGAATTAGGTGCGTCACTGTACAAGGAGAGTCTGATTACTTTAATGTCTCTAAACCGAACATCGAGAGTCAGCTGGTTGTCCTGAATCAGAAGATTGATGAAGTAAACGCCCGTCTTACAGAGAGTGGCTCACCAACCGTAGTAAACACTTTGATGATCCCTACCCCTCAAACAATCACCCCTCCCTTCCAGGAACCTGAACCATCCATCGAACCTCAACCAACTCAACCAGTCACTCCTACCCCTGAGCAGACTTGCGTAATAAACGTAATTGGGATTAAACTACTTTGTAGCTAAGGAGAATTATGTCAGTAGGATCACAATATACCCAGCTCATTCTTCCAAATTATAATATCCCTTACACTGGTACGCAGTGTGAACGATTCGTAGAACAGACAACTGGGCAAAGCGGCGTGTGGTCTACCGCAGTTCACCCGATGCCGCCTAAATACCCCACTGGTGCCTGGGATCAGGGCTATGGTGGTGGTAATCATCCAGACGAACTACCACCCGCAGGGATGCGAGTGCCAGTCTACTTTGAGCTAGGAAGTACACCAGCAGGACATGTTGCCATTCAACTAGAAGACGGGCGAGTAGCTTCATCGACGCAGGCAGGCACTCATCCAACAGCATATATTCACCCTTCACTGCAAGATCTTATCAACGTGTACGCGAAAGCTAACGGCAGCTGCGTATATCTAGGATGGAGTGAATGGATAGGCAAAAAGCAAGTAGTAACAGAAGGAGACGATATGATCGAAGATACAGACGAAGCATATAACCGCTGGGCTTTAACCAGTAAGTACATTCGCTCACGAGTAGACAAGAATAACCAGCTTATTCCTTTAAGTAGGGAAGAGTTTAGAAAGTCAGCCGTTGGGAAGACCTGGCTACAGGCTATTGAAATCCTTGAAGATGGAGATGAAGGCACCCTAGTAACCCTTCAAACAGGTGAAGACGCACAGCATGGTGACTGGGTAGGTCAGATTAAAAGCCTTCAGGGTGTTGTCGTTGAAAAGGACGAAGAGATCGCTAAGCTAGAAAAGGAAATCGCAGAAGGTGGAGCTTATAGAAAAGTCCTCACCACAGGTACAGACCTTTACACTAAAGTATGATAGACCGTAAGATACAGAATATAATTAATAAAGCACGAGAACAAAGGAGATACAGAACCATGGCAATTATCAGTAACAGCACACTTTACTCAACACTTAAATGGACAGCAGCTATTCTTCTGCCCGCTTTACAGGTCCTGTGGCTGGCTTTAGCACCAACTTGGCATATTGGACTAGTTAATGAGGTATCGGTCACTATAGCGGCTGCAAATGCCTTTCTAGGGGCATTAGTAGGGGTATCAAACGTTCAGTACAATACGGAGAAGAAATAATGAGTAACGTCTGGTACTCTTAATGGAACTGTTTAAAGAGCCTGTAGAGATTGTCATGAGCGAGGAGGATATTGCTCGGGTACGCAGGCTTATGGCTGACCAGGGAATTGTAGATGCTTTTGAGGGAGACTTACCTAATAATCCTGAACATAACGATGAAAGATGGTTAGGGTATGATTGAGAATGGTACAGTTCAAATAGGTGTATAATGAGAGAGTCTTGACAGGATTATGCCCGCTAGGGACGACGAAAAGAAACGCCCCACGTTGAAAATGCGTGGGGCGTTTTTGTTTCTATGCTTATACAAGCGGTAGGCAACTGAATGCCTTGTCTATCTTAGCGGTTAAACAGGTTCTGTCCAACGAAGAAGTACCAGACTCCTCCGAGAATACCGAACAGCCAAGCTATAGATTGTATAGCGAGTCCTAGTGGTGCAATAGGAGCAATTAAAGCTAAGCCTACACCAATAAGCCAGAATACGGCCCAGGTTACTAGTCCGATTACTACTGATAGAATAATTCGTACGATCATATATTTTCCTCCAGCCCGTCTTACATCTATTTTAACACTTCTTGACATCTAATGTATGTTATGGTATACTGTTCGTATGCATAAGCTACATACCACACGAAAGAATGAAGTGAAGAAAGCAATAATCATCGCATCCATCTCAGTCCTAACAGTCGCCTCTATCGGTACGGCTACCTTAGCCACGCGCTCACAAGAACAACCCCAAGCGCAGGGATA
>Ga0247817_10000206_pt1 | contig 38267 bp, 36 predicted proteins | sample UWRJL212509R1_FD_178010 | JGI IMG/M metagenome (GOLD analysis project Ga0247817, IMG submission 178010) | Plant litter microbial communities from Arlington Agricultural Research Station in Wisconsin, United States - UWRJ-L212-509R-1 | ecosystem: Environmental > Terrestrial > Plant litter >... | reverse complement strand
TTTATGTGACGGCATGTTTTGTTGGTCTTGTTATGGGCGGTATCCAAGCACTTTCACGCTCAACTTATTCTAAATTTTTACCAGAAACTGAAGATACCACTTCCTATTTCAGTTTTTATGATGTGGCTGAAAAAATTGGAATTGTTATCGGAATGTGCATTTATGGAATGATTGACCAAATCACAGGAAGCATGCGAAATTCTATCGTTTTTCTGACCGTTTTCTTTGTGGTTGGATTAATTTTATTATTCAGAGTTCCTAAAAAAGTATTGGATAAAGCTTAAAAAAAATTATATTTGGAAACTAAAACTAACCAAACATTATATATAATGAGCAAAATTAAATATTTAAGTGCTTTTTTACTGCTTTTCACAGCTTTTGCATTTACTTCTTGTGATGATAACGAACCCATTGACAGCGCTATTGTTTTGAATCCAGGAGATGGTGGCGAAAACCCTGGCGGTGGCGGCGTTGAAACAGGTCTTTTCAAAGCTGATTTTGACGGACAGACTTTTTCGTCTTCTTCTACAATAGTTTATATTTCTGGAGGATCGATAATTATAAATGCCTACCGTTCAAATGGTGAGAATTTTGGTTTTATATTAGAAGGAACTTCTACTGGGACTTATCCTGCAAACCAAAATTTAGTGACCTACACGCCGGCAACCAGCGAATATGGCTATTGGGGAAATCACCCAACCGACGATACAGCAGATACTGGTTCTGTAATAATCACATCTATCAATACTGTAAACAAAACAATTTCGGGAACTTTTAGATTCACAGGATATTGGAGTGACTTTGACAATGAAACTGTGGCGCCAAAACAATTTACAAATGGTGTCTTTACTAATTTGCCATATACTTCCACAAACCCAACAAGCGATACTTTTTCCGCAAAAGTGAACGGCATTGAGTTTGTTGATACTGATATATTTACTGTTGAAACACAAATTGCAGGACAAGAATTCATCTCTATCGGAGTTGCTAATGCTTCAGATGATGAAATTACGGTAAGTGTTAAGTCTTCAGCAACCGTGGGAAGTTATCCGTTAACAGGAACTGCTGCGGATAATGCACAGCTTATTTACACTCCAAACACTGAAGATTTTGGAGCCAGAGCAACAACAGGAACAGTTACTATCACTGAGAAAACTGCAACCAGACTTAAAGGAACTTTTACAGGAAGGGCAACCAGCAACGGAATTGATTATCAGATTACAGAAGGTGCTTTTGATGTAGAATACTAAACTGCATAAAAAACGTATTTAAAATCCCGATTATTCGGGATTTTTTTATGGCATAAAGATTGATTTTATATCTAAAGGAAAATTAAATGTCTTTTTATTTCATTTGATTTTCAGTAATTTACAACCAAAAGCCTATCTCGAGCAATTTATATGCTCCATGTTTAATGACAAAATGACTTAAATATACTATGTCAAATCAAAAAATACTTACAATTGACAACTTGTCACTACAAGAATTCGATAACGACTCAGAATTAATCCCGCTTTTGACCCCCGAAGATGAAGAGGAAATGAACAATGAGGAATTGCCTCAGGATCTTCCTATTCTTCCTTTGCGAAATACGGTTTTGTTTCCTGGTGTTGTAATTCCCATCACTGCCGGTCGTGACAAATCTATTAAGCTGATCAATGATGCCAACGCTGGCGGAAAAGTGATCGGCGTGGTTTCACAGAAAGATGAAGACGACGAAGATCCTTCTCCTGATGAAATCAATAAAGTCGGAACTGTCGCGAGAATTTTGCGTGTTTTAAAAATGCCTGACGGAAATGTCACGGTAATTTTACAAGGAAAAAAACGCTTTGAAATCGACGAAGTTACTACAGAACAGCCTTATTTGAAAGCTACGATCAAAGAAGTTCCAGAGAATCGTCCGGAGAATGACGAAGCTGAATTTTCTACAATTATTGAGTCTGTAAAAGACTTGGCGATTCAAATCATAAAAGAAAGCCCGAATATTCCAACGGAAGCTACTTTTGCCATAAAAAATATAGAAAGCAAATCGTTTTTGATCAATTTTGTCTCTTCAAACATGAATCTTTCAGTTAAAGAAAAGCAAGACTTATTGCAAATCAATGACTTGAAAGAAAGAGCTTTGGCTACTTTGAAGTTCATGAATGTCGAGTTGCAGAAATTGGAGTTAAAAAACGATATCCAATCTAAAGTCCGTTTTGATTTAGACCAGCAGCAACGTGAATATTTCTTGCACCAGCAGATGAAAACCATCCAGGAAGAATTGGGTGGCGTTTCTCATGAGGAAGAAATTGATGAAATGCGCCAAAAAGGGTTGAAGAAAAAATGGAATGAGAAAACGAAAAGTCATTTCGATAAAGAGCTTTCAAAAATGCAACGAATGAATCCGCAGTCGCCAGATTTCGGAATCCAAAGAAATTACTTGGAATTGTTTCTAGAATTGCCTTGGAATGAATTCTCTAAGGATAATTTTGACTTGAAACGTGCTCAAAAAATATTGGACAAAGATCATTTCGGTTTGGAAGATGTCAAAAAGAGAATGATCGAACATTTGGCCGTTTTGAAATTGAGAAACGACATGAAGTCGCCAATTCTCTGCCTTTACGGACCTCCGGGAGTTGGTAAAACATCCATAGGAAAATCGGTTGCAGAAGCTTTGGGAAGAGAATATGTGAGAATTTCATTAGGCGGTTTGCGTGACGAAGCTGAAATTCGTGGTCACAGAAAAACATATATCGGCGCCATGCCGGGAAGAATTATCCAAAGCTTGAAAAAGGCAAAAACATCGAATCCGGTTTTTGTTTTGGATGAAATCGACAAACTTTCTAGTGGCAACAGCGGTGACCCGTCTTCAGCTTTGCTGGAAGTTTTAGATCCGGAACAAAATTCTGATTTCTATGATAATTTCCTTGAAATGGGATTTGATTTGTCAAAAGTGATGTTCATTGCGACTTCAAATAACATGGCGACAATTCAGCCAGCCTTGAAAGACAGGATGGAAGTGATCAATATGACGGGTTATACGATTGAAGAAAAAGTGGAAATTGCAAAACAGCACCTGCTTCCAAAACAATTAAAAGAACACGGATTGACAGCAAAAGATCTCACGATTGCCAAAAAACAATTAGAGAAAATCGTTGTCGGTTATACAAGAGAATCTGGTGTCAGAGGTTTGGAAAAACAGATTGCGAAAATGGTTCGAAACACTGCAAAATCAATTGCAATGGAAGAAGAATACAACGTAAAAGTGACTGACGAAGACATTATAAAAGTACTTGGCGCAGCCCGAATGGAACGCGACAAATATGAAAATAATGATGTTGCAGGTGTGGTAACAGGCTTGGCTTGGACGAGTGTTGGCGGTGATATTTTATTCATAGAATCGATACTTTCAAAAGGAAAAGGAACGATGACAATGACAGGAAATCTTGGAACTGTCATGAAAGAATCGGCCACAATTGCCTTGGAATATATAAAATCAAACGCCGAAAGATTAGGTATTAATCCGGAAGTTATCGGCAATTATAACGTTCACATCCACGTTCCTGAAGGCGCTACGCCAAAAGACGGTCCGAGTGCTGGAGTTGCGATGCTGACTTCGCTAGTTTCTTCTTTTGTACAAAGAAAAATTAAGAAAAGCCTTGCCATGACTGGTGAAATCACCTTAAGAGGAAGAGTGCTTCCTGTTGGCGGCATCAAAGAAAAAATCTTGGCTGCAAAAAGAGCCAATATCAAAGAATTGATTCTTTGCCAAGAAAATAAGCGTGATATTGATGAAATCAAGCCTGAATATTTAGAAGGATTGACGTTTCATTATGTAAAAGAAATGAGCGAAGTTTTGGCAATCGCCATCACCGACCAAAAGGCTAAGAACGCGAAAACACTGTAAATTTTATCATAAATCTTATCTAAAAAGGCAAAAGCGAAATAATTTTCAACTTTTGCCTTTTCTGTTTTCTTTTGCTTTAAAAAATAATATCTTCGCACTTGCGTTATACTATTCAGAAATAAGGAAAAACCCCTAGATGCTTAAGAAATTTTCTATTGTTCTTTTTGTACTCATTTGCACTGATTCTTTCAGTCAGATTGGCGGTAAATATGTTTATCAGTTTCTGAATCTGGTAACGTCGCCAAGACAGGCCGCACTCGGCGGAAAAGTAGTCACAATCTATGATTATGATGTCAATCAAGCCATTTTTAATCCCGCGACAATCAATCCTGAAATGGACAATCATCTTTCTGTAAATTATGGAAGTTATTTTGGAGAGGTCACTTATGGAACTGCCGCTTATGCGTATACCTACGACCGGCACAAACAGACTTTTCATGCAGGAGTGAGTTATGTAAACTATGGAAAATTTGACGGTTATGATGAAAACGGACTCGCGACTGCAGAATTTTCTGGAAGCGAAATCGCGCTTTCTGTCGGTTATGCGAGAAATATTCCGTGGACAGACATCTATATAGGAGGAAACTTAAAATTGATTTCTTCTTCACTTGAAACCTATAGTTCTTTTGGGGTTGCAGCTGATATTGGCGCTTTGTATGTTGACGATTATAACGATATCAATATCGGGCTTTCGTTGCGAAACATAGGCTATCAGATTAAACCTTACGCAGATACGAGAGAAACTTTGCCGTTTGAAATCGTGGCCGGAGTTTCTCAAGAAATGGAAAATGTGCCGATTCGCTGGCATTTGACTTTAGAAAATTTACAGCAGTGGAATATTGCTTTTTCAAACCCAAATAGGGCAGAAGGCAATCTTGAAGGAGGAAGTACAGAAGAAAAAGTGAGCTTTTTTAATAATGCCTTGCGTCACGTTATTGTGGGCGCAGAATTATTTCCGGCTAAGAGTTTTTCAGTGCGTTTGGGCTATAATTTCCGCAGAGCGGAAGAACTTAGAATTGTCGAACAGCGAAATTTCTCCGGAATTTCAGCAGGTTTCGGACTCCGTTTTAACAATGTCAGATTTGATTATTCTTATTCCAGATACACGGCTGCGGCAAATACCAGCCTGTTTGGTTTGATGATTAATCTTCAATAACTATATTTTGGATAAAAAAATTACTATTGCCATCGATGGCTTTTCTTCTACCGGAAAGAGCACGCTGGCCAAACAACTTGCCAAAGAATTAGGCTATATTTATGTCGATACCGGAGCGATGTACCGCGCCGTGACTTTGTATGCGATGCAGCATGACTTTATAGACGCCGACCATTTTGACAAAAAAAGCTTGGTAGAAAAACTCCCAAAAGTGACACTTCAGTTTCTTTTTAATCCAGATTTGGGCTTTGCAGAAATGTATTTGAACGAGAAAAATGTGGAAACTGAAATCCGCACTTTAGCGGTTTCAAACTTCGTAAGCAGGATTGCTGAAGTTTCTGAAGTTCGTTCAAAATTAGTAGAACAGCAACAGCACATGGGTGAAAATAAAGGCATTGTCATGGACGGAAGAGACATTGGAACCGTGGTTTTCAAAGATGCAGAATTGAAATTATTTATGACCGCCAGCGCTTCCACGCGTGCCAAAAGACGTTTTGATGAATTAAGTGAAAAAGGACAAGATGTAACTTATGAAGAAGTTTTGAAAAACGTGGAAGAACGCGATCATATTGACACGCACCGAGAAGATTCTCCATTAGTAAAGGCTGATGACGCCATAGAAATCGATAATTCTCACCTTTCGATTCAAGAACAATTCGACAAAGTTTTAGATTTGGTAAACAAAGTTGCTAAAACGTTGTAAATTTTTGTTTATCTCATTTTTAATAGTAGATTTACGGGCTGTTAAATTTTCAATACAAAAGCGTTAAAAATATTTTATGGGAATTAAGAATAGATTAATCACAATGAGCTTTCTGCAATTTTTTGTTTGGGGAGCTTGGTTGATCACAATTGCAAATTATTGGTTCGGAACCAAGCAATGGGAGGGAACTCAATTTGGATTAGTATTCGGAACAATGGGAATCGCCTCACTATTTATGCCGACAATCACCGGAATCATTGCTGATCGCTGGGTAAATGCCGAACGTTTATATGGAGTTCTTCATATTTTATATGCCGGAGTTTTGTTTTATTTGCCCCAAGTCGCCACGCCTTCTGCCTTTATATATGTCATGTTGCTGGCTATGTGTTTTTATATGCCGACCATTTCATTAAGCAATTCGATTTCTTACACAGCCTTGAAATTAGGCAATAAAGACGTAGTTAAAGATTTTCCACCGATTCGTGTTTTTGGTACGATTGGCTTCATCGTTGCCATGTGGATTGTCAATCTGACAGGAAATAAAGCTACCGAATACCAATTTTATATCGCTGGAATCGCCGCTTTAGTTTTAGGAATTTATGCTTTCACATTACCAGAATGCAAACCGCAAAGACTGACAAAGGAAAATGCTTCTTTGATGGAAACTTTGGGACTTGAAGCTTTCAAGTTGTTTGCCGATTACAAAATGGCTTTGTTTTTCGTTTTCTCTATGTTTTTAGGAGGAGCGTTACAGCTGACAAATGCTTATGGAGATGTTTTCTTGGATGAATTCAAGCATTTTCCAAAATATGCTGATTCTTTCGTGACCAAATATTCTACTATAATAATGTCGATTTCTCAAGTTTCTGAAACCTTGTTTATTTTGGCAATTCCGTTTTTCTTGAAGCGTTTCGGAATCAAACAGGTAATGCTTATCAGTATGTTTGCGTGGGTGTTGCGTTTCGGATTGTTCGCTTTTGGAGATCCGACGACCGGCTTGTGGATGATTATTTTGTCTTGCATCGTTTATGGAATGGCATTTGACTTTTTCAATATATCAGGTTCTTTATTCGTAGAAACAAATACTGATGCAAAAAACCGTTCTTCGGCACAAGGATTGTTTATGATGATGACCAATGGTTTTGGAGCCGTTCTTGGAAGCTGGACTTCTGGCTGGGCAATCGACCGTTTTTTCACAAAATCATTTTCAAATACTTCAGAGCTTTCTACTTATCTTCAGACAGAGCCTGCAAATAAGGTAATGTCAGAATTTGTAAAAAGCCACGGAACTACAATTTCTTCAGATGGAATTTTTAACAATGTGATCTTATTAAAAGACTGGCACAATATCTGGCTGGCTTTTGCAGCGTATGCCTTGATTATTGCAATTGCTTTTGCGTTGATGTTCAAGCACAAGCATGACCCGAATGATGTTAGAAATATAGGACATTAATTATAAGTTCAAAAAATCCCGATAGAAAATAAATCTATCGGGATTTTTTTTGGGTTTTGTAAACGCGATATTGGCAAAGCCATGGTCAGATGTCTAGCCCTGATGATGGCATCTATCCTTTTGTTCTGGTGTTCAGAACAAAAGATAGTGCCAATCAGCAGGAAAATGGATAGCCTAAAAAGCGGGAACCATTCGCTTCTGAAAATAGAAATGATTTTAAACAGCAAGGCTTGATTTTTAAATATTTAACTATAAAAAATAGGAACTGAAAATATTTTGCAGATTAAAAAATAATTACTAATTTTGCAAACCTTTTGGCGAGCGGCGTTTTCATTAGGAATCAAATATTTAAGTAAAACAACTTCTGTAATTTTTTTATCGCATCAAGAAACGCAAGAAAACACAGAATACAAATTTTAATCAGAACAGATGTCTGAACAAACAAAAACACAAGCGGAATTTTTAGAGAACTTTAACTGGCATAACTTCCAAGAAGGTATTGATGCTGTTGACGAAAAAAACTTGCAAGAATTTGAGGAATTAGTTGCTAAAACTTTTATCTCAACTGACCAAGAAGAAGTAGTTGAAGGTGTGGTAGTTAGAATTACTGACAGAGATGCAATCGTTGATATCAACGCTAAATCTGAAGGTGTAATTTCTTTAAACGAATTCCGTTACAATCCAAACTTAAAAGTAGGTGACAAAGTAGAAGTATTAATTGACGTTCGTGAGGACAAAACAGGTCAATTGGTTCTTTCTCACAGAAAAGCACGTACTATCAAGGCTTGGGACAGAGTTATTTCTGCTAATGAAACTGGAGAAATCGTTAATGGTTTCGTAAAATGCAGAACTAAAGGTGGTATGATCGTTGACGTTTTTGGTATTGAAGCTTTCTTGCCAGGATCTCAAATCGACGTGAAACCAATCAGAGATTACGATCAGTATGTAAACAAAATGATGGAATTCAAAGTTGTGAAAATCAACCACGAATTTAAAAACGTTGTTGTTTCTCATAAAGCGCTTATCGAAGCTGATATTGAAGTACAGAAAAAAGAAATCATCGGTCAATTAGAAAAAGGACAAGTATTAGAAGGTGTGGTTAAAAACATTACTTCTTATGGTGTGTTTATTGACCTTGGTGGTGTTGATGGATTGATCCACATTACTGACCTTTCTTGGTCAAGAATCAACCACCCAAGTGAAGTTCTTGAATTAGACCAAAAATTAAATGTTGTAATCCTTGATTTCGATGATGAGAAAACAAGAATCCAACTTGGTTTAAAACAATTGAACGCTCACCCATGGGATGCTTTGAGCGCTGACTTAAAAGTTGGTGACAAAGTAAAAGGTAAAGTAGTTGTAATCGCTGATTACGGTGCTTTCATCGAGGTTGCTGAAGGTGTTGAAGGTTTGATCCACGTTTCTGAAATGTCATGGTCAACTCACTTGAGAAGTGCTCAAGATTTCGTAAAAGTTGGTGATGAAGTAGAAGCTGTTATCTTGACTTTAGACAGAGACGATCGTAAGATGTCATTAGGTATCAAACAATTATCTCAAGATCCTTGGACTGATATCACTTCTAAATATCCTGTAGGTTCTAAACATACAGGTATCGTTAGAAACTTTACAAACTTTGGAGTTTTCGTAGAACTTGAAGAAGGAATTGATGGATTAATCTACATTTCTGACCTTTCTTGGACTAAGAAAATCAAACACCCATCTGAATTTGTAAGCGTTGGTGAAAAACTTGACGTTGTAGTATTAGAATTAGATGTTGACGGACGTAAATTATCTTTAGGTCACAAACAAACTACTGCTAATCCTTGGGACAAATATGAGGATTCATTCGCTGTTGGAACTATCCACAACGGAGAAATCTCTGAAATCGTTGACAAAGGAGCTACTGTAGAATTTGGTGATGATATCGTTGCTTTCATTCCAACTCGTCACCTTGAAAAAGAAGACGGTAAAAAATTGAAAAAAGGCGATACTGCTGACTTCAAAGTTATTGAGTTCAACAAAGAATTCAAAAGAGTAGTAGCATCTCACACTGCAATCTTCCGTGAAGAAGAAGAGAAAAATGTGAAAGCTGCAACTGAGAATAACAATTCATCTTCTAACAATAATGCTTCTGCATCTACTTTAGGAGATAATAATGATATTCTTGCTGAATTGAAAGCTAAAATGGAAAAAGGAGGAAACTAATTCCTGATCTTTTCTAAATATAAAAGCCTCACAGAAATGTGAGGCTTTTTTTTGTTAATAAAAGTTTAAGTTTAGAAATTTTGTTTAAATTTGGAAACCTAAAATCACCTAGATTTATTCTAAGGAATAATTTTAAAAAATAAATATGAAAACTATAAAACATCTTGCACTTGCATTAACATTAATGATCAGCGCTTCTTCTTTGGCTCAAGACAAAAAAATATTGACAGTTGGCGACGCCAAGATGAATCCTTCAAAAAACATTATGCAAAATCTGGAAGCTTCAAGCGAATTTTCTCTGATAGGAAAAGTTTTTAAAGCTGCCGGATACGAAGAAATTTTATCCAAAGAAGAATACACGATTCTTGCACCGACAAATGACGCTTTAAAAAAGAATACAAAAGATAAAGTTGATTTTCTTACAAATCCTGATAATATCAATACCGTGAAGGATATTGCGGCATATTATATTATTTCTGGCAAATGGCACGCGGCTGATTTTGGAAGATTGCTAATTGGCAATGGAAAAAAAGAAATTAAAACGGCAAACGGCGATGTATTGACAATTTCGAGAGTGAAAAAAGATTTCTACATGACAGATAAAAATGGCAATAAAGCAAAATTGATTATCACAAATGCAATCCAGTCAAACGGAATCATCCACGGAATCGACGGAACTTTTTCTCCTACGAAATAATCCAGAATACATTATAAATCAAAGCCTCACAGAAATGTGGGGCTTTTTTAGTTACCAAAATTTTGTTAATTTTAAAATATTCAAAAACCATTAAAGTTTTTATAGCGTAAATGCCTTTATAAACTTTAAAAAACAATTTATTATGAAAACCAACAAAATTTTATCAGTAGCATTTATCGCATTTACAATGTTAATCGGAACAGCTTCTTTTGCACAAAAAGAAAAAACAGTAATGGTTGGAGGCGCAGCAATGTATCCTTCAAAAAATATTGTGGAAAATGCAATGAATTCTAAAGACCATACAACTTTAGTTGCTGCAGTGAAAGCCGCAGGTTTGGTAGAAACTTTACAAGGAAAAGGTCCGTTTACAGTTTTTGCTCCAACGAATGCTGCTTTTGACAAATTACCAAAAGGAACGGTTGACAATTTATTGAAACCAGAAAACAAAAAAATGCTGCAGTCAGTTTTGACATATCACGTTGTCGCAGGAAAAATGAATGCTGCAGATATCGCTAAAGCAATCAAAGCTGGAAATGGAAAAGCAACATTGACAACCGTTCAAGGTGGAAAATTGACAGCTTGGATGCAAGGAAAAGATTTATATATCACTGACGAAAATGGAGCCAAAGCAAAAGTAACAATTGCCGATGTGAACCAGTCAAATGGTGTCATCCACGTAGTTGACCACGTGGTTACTCCAAAGGCATAATTTTTTTGAAAGAGAGAATTATATTTGATTACACTAGTAACGAAAAATCCCGAAGTACTTCGGGATTTTTCAATTTATAAGAGCCTGTAAAAATAATTATCTCAATATTGCACCTAATTCAGAAGCAAAATTATTTTGAAGCTTACCCATGATTTTATCAATCTGTGCGTCAGTCAATGTTTTTGAACTGTCTTGAATTATAAAACTTACCGCATATGATTTTTTTCCTTCTGGAAGATTTTTACCTTCATAAACGTCAAACAGATTAATGTCTTTCAATAAAGATTTTTCAGTCTGGCGCGCCACATTATAAATTGCATCAAAAGCAATCGATTGATCCACAAGCAAAGCCAAATCTCTTCTCACTTCTGGATATTTTGGAATTTCTGTAAATTTGATTTTATTAGAAATTAATTTCAAAACTAAATTCCAATTGAAATCAGCAAATAAAACTTCTTGCTTGATTCCGAAATGTTTCAAGATAGATTTTTTTACTGTTCCTAATTCTACAACAATTTCGTTCCCAACAGCAATGGCGATTCCTTCAGCAAATACATCAGATTCAACAGGCCTGTTGTTTGTTTTTTCAATTCCAAGTCGTGACAAAATTGCGCTAACATATCCTTTGAACAAAAAGAAATCAGAAGGTTTTTGAGCCGTCGTCCAGCTTTCTCCCACACGGTTTCCTGTTGTAAATAAAGTCAGGTGTTTGTTTTCTTCATAACCTGAAGGCAGTTTATGGTATGATTTTCCGAATTCGAATAATTTCAAATCTGAATTTCTTCTATTGATATTATAAGAAACAGCTTCCAATCCTGAAAACAACAACGATTGTCGCATCGCTGACAAATCATTGCTCAAAGGATTCATAATCAAAACATTAAATTCTTCTTTTAGCATTTCTGACAGCTGTACATATTCTGGCGTTGTCAATGAATTGGCCATCATCTCGTTGAATCCTTGTGAATTTAACTGTGTTGCAATGATATTCTGAACTTTATAATCTTCAGTTCTTGCCGCATTTGAAACTGTCGCATTGAATTTCTTCGTAAAGTTGATATTGTTATAGCCATACACTCTCAAAATCTCCTCAATCACGTCAATTTCTCTTTGAACATCAACACGATACGAAGGAATAATCAAGCCTAAACCAGCATCTGAAACGCTATTTACTTTAATGTCTAACGAAACCAAAATCTTCTTGATTGTTTCTTTTGACAATTCCTGTCCGATAATTTTTGTCGCTTTCTCAAAGTTCAAGAATACAGGAAAGTCTTCTAATTTCTTCGGATATATGTCCACAATATCAGATGTAATTTCACCACCGGCAACTTCTTGAATCAATAAAGCAGCGCGTTTTAAAGCATATTCTGTAATCGTCGGATCAATTCCTCTTTCAAAACGGAAAGATGCGTCAGTATTTAAGCCATGTCTTTTCGCTGCTTTACGAATAGAAACCGGATTGAAATAAGCGCTTTCTAAAAAGATAGAAGTCGTGTTTTCAGAGACTCCTGAATTTTTTCCACCAAAAACGCCTGCAATACACATCGGTCCGTTTTCATCGCAAATCATCAAATCTTCTTCATGAAGCGTTCTTTCAACATCATCAAGAGTTTTGAATTTTGTTCCAGAAGCTACTGTTTTTACGATCACTTTATTTCCTTTAATTTTTGCTGCGTCAAAAGCATGAAGTGGCTGACCCAATTCGTGCATCACATAATTGGTAACGTCAACGATATTGTTTTTTGGTGTAAGTCCGATAGATTTTAGTCGGTTTTGCAACCATTCTGGAGATTCTTTTACAGCAATTTCTGAAATGGTAACACCGCAATATCTCGGCGCCAATTTTGGATCTTCCACTTTAATGTCCATTTTTAAAGTCCTTTTGTCAACTCTGAAATTGCTGACAGAAGGTGTGATCAATTCTGTGTGCGCATTTGTCTGTAGCATTCCGGCTCTCAAATCACGGGCCACACCAAGATGGCTCATTGCGTCGGCGCGGTTTGGCGTCAATCCGATTTCAAAAACTTCGTCGTTTTCAATATTGAAAACTTTTGAAGCTGGCGTTCCTGGAGCGTATTTTTCATCAAGAACCATGATACCGTCGTGGCTTGTTCCAAGACCTAATTCGTCTTCAGCACAAATCATTCCGTGGCTTTCTTGGTCTCTGATTTTTCCTTTTTTGATTTGGAAAGAATTTCCGTCTTTGTCATATAAAGTCGTTCCAATGGTGGCAACCGGCACTTTTTGTCCAGCGGCAACATTGGCAGCGCCACAAACAATCTGAACCGGAGTTCCTGTTCCTAAATCGACTGTAGTCACTTTTAAACGATCAGCATTTGGATGTTGCACGCAGGTCAAAACATGGCCTACGACAATTCCTTCAAGCCCACCTTTAACGGATTGGTATTTTTCAACGCCTTCGACTTCAAGACCTAAATCGGTCAGCAAAGCTGCGGTTTCTTCTGATTTCCAATCTGTTTTGATGAATTGTTTAAGCCAATTATATGAAATTCTCATTGCTGTTTTGGTGTTATTTTTTGTAAGGTTGCAAAGATAGGATTTTTTGATTTTTTACAGCATTTTTGGATGTGATAATTGTCCTTTTTTTGACAAAGTTTATCGACAATATTGGTACTGGCCAAAAAAGAATGCCTGAAGTTTTCAACTAGCCCCGATGTCACAAAATATCCTTTTGTTCTGGGGTTCAGAACAAAAGATATTTGTGAACAGCGGGAAAATGATTTAAAAAAATGCGAAGTGTTTGGCTGCTAATTAAGCGTCAAGGCACCCAAAATTTCTTCTGACATAAATGGTCCGCCGGGATAAGTGGCCGTGTAATCGAGATTCAGCCAAATCTGGCCGCGCTCATCGATGTGGTAATGGAGTTCTTTGCCCTTGCTTTCGTCTTTAAAAAGCACTTCTTTTATGAGATAATTTATGGCTTCAAGGTCTACTTTATTGCCAATCAGAACTTCTGGATAAATGTGACCGCCAGTGTGAATCAGCCTTGGCGTGCCACCAATGGAACGAACGCAGGCCGCCATCAAAATGGCATGGTCGTCACAATCTCCCGAAAAATGTATGAGCGATTCTGAAGCGCGGGCAATATATTCGCGTCCTTTTGGATCATCAACATAATTCCAGCGGTTTCTGATTTCTTTAAAAACGGCAAAACATTGAATCAGATTTCGGTGTTCTTTGTAGCCTTTTACGTTCTTAAAATATTTGGTAGTTGCCAGAAGCGCAAAGTTTCTGACCTTTGGATTATCGTATTCGATAGCGTTTAAAATCTTAGATTTATTAGGAAAAGGAAGCAGTTTCGAGATAATCAAGTCCTGCGGATTTGGGTCGTCTTTCATGGAATAAACCATATAGCGGTAATCTTCAAAAACGCTGTTGAAGCCGTAATTCCCAAAGAGGCTTCCGAAAATCAACACCAATAAATAAAGCGCGATGCAAACGATGATAATTGTTCGCAACATTATCAATATAAGCTGAATAACGATGACGATTCCTATGAAAAGTAAAATTCTGTCAAGCTGAAACGGCCATTGCGGATCGATCAGATTTTGGTGGATGATAATGAAAACCGGAATGGCGATCAGCACGTTTAAAAGCAATATAATCACACTGTCCCAAGGTTTTTTGACCTGGAGCTTGCTTTTTATTTCTTGTAAATTAAATTTTCCGATTTTTATCATACCAAAATGGCGCGCTTTTTAGCTAGAAACGATTTCAGCAAAAGTACCTTTTTTATCGATAATAGACAGTTCAAGCAGTTGATTTTGAACTTTGTTTAACATATTTTCTGACAATTGCTTTTGCGACCATTCTGTTAAAGAAAGCCATTCCTGAATATCTTCCTGTTTTTGGCTGTAGCGTTCAGAAAGCGTTCTGTCAATACTCGGAATTTCCTTGAATTCTTCAGTGGTCTGATTGATGATTTCAAGGATTTTTTTGATGGTTTCAGGATGATTTTCTAGTATTTCATTTCTGACAGCAATCACAAAACACGGCCACGGAGTAGGGCAATTGCTAATTCTTCGGAAGGTTTCGTTGTCAACCAAAGGTTTTGTCATGAAACGTTCCCACATGAAATAATCGGCGGTTCCATTTGACAGCGCTTCAACCGCGCCATCGATGGTGTTAATGATTTCGAATTGCAGGTTTTCTGTTTTCCAACCTTGATTGTGAGCATTCACATAAGCCATCAATTGCGAACCTGAACCGATTCTGCTGATGGCAACTTTTGTATTTTCTAAATCAGAAAGTATCTCATATTTTGATTTTGCATCGACGTGGATTCCCCAAATCAAAGGCGACTGCACGTAAACTTGCACAATCTTGCTTGGATTTCCGGCAACGATATCTTTGATAATTCCTTCGGTTAAGATTACGGCAATATCAGTTTCTTCATCGCGAAGCATTTGGCATAATTTTCCGGTACCTTCTGGAACATCTGTCCATTGAAGATCGATTTCTTCAGCTTCAAATTCTTCATTTTCTATGCAAAGATGCCAAGGCAGGTTGAAATGTTCTGGAACTCCTGCTATTTTTATTGTTTTCATTTTAATTTGTAATTTTTAAAGGCGACAAGACGATTCGATAGCCATCTGGATCAAGAAACATTTTGCCATTTTCATTCCAATAAGGATTCTTTGAAGATACTGATAAAATATGATTTATTTCCAATTTTTCTAGCAATGAATCATATTTATTTCTGCTTTCAGGATACAAAACTAAAATGTCATCTTCGTCAAAATGATGGTTTGCTTTTTTACCGGAAGCCGTAAATTCTAGATGCCAATCTGCAGTTTTATACCCTAAAAATATGCCGTTGTAATTATTGTGATTTTCAAAATTTCCTAATAGTTCAAAATCCAAAATAGTGGTGTAAAAACTTTTTATTACTTCTAAATCATTCGTGTGGCGAGCTACTCTAAATTTCATTTTACTGACTTACAATTTTATCCAAAGCATAAGCAATCAATTCATCTACAGCTTTATAAGGATCTTCACTAAAAGTACCACTTGCACGATTTGCAATAATAGCATTTAGCGATAAAGCGTTGTGGCCTAGCAAAGCAGACAAGCCATAAATCGCAGCGGTTTCCATTTCAAGATTGGTAATTCTATTGTCGTCGAAATTGAAATTATCCATTTTTCCGTTTAATTCTGGATCTTGGATTTCAAGACGCAAAACTCTTCCTTGTGGTCCATAAAAACCTCCAGCGGTTGCTGTAATTCCTTTGAAAATTTTATCGCTTTCAATAAGCTTTTCTAATTTTTCACTGCATTTTACTACGTATGGTTTTCCTTTTCGAATATCCCAATTAGTGTGGTTTAAAAAAGCTTCTTCAATCGCATAGGAAGTAATTTTGTCAATCACGTAGGAGCGAAGCATGTTGTCTAAACCTAAGCCGAATTTTGACATCACAAAACTGTCCACGGGAATATCTTTCTGCAAAGAACCCGAAGTTCCGATTCTAATAATATTTAACGAAGTCAATTCTGTTTTCGGTTTACGTGTTTCCAAATCGATATTGACCAAAGCATCTAATTCGTTGATCACGATGTCAATATTGTCAGGACCGATTCCGGTTGACATTACCGTAATTCTTTTCCCTTTGTAAGTTCCGGTTTGCGTTTTAAATTCTCTTTTCTGCGTAGAAAATTCAATGCTGTCAAAAAACTGCGTGATTTTTTCTACACGGTTTTGGTCGCCCACAAAAATAATATCGTGTGCAATATGTTCTGGTTTTAAATTCAAATGGTAAACGCTTCCGTCTGGATTTAATATTAATTCTGATGATTGTATCATTGGTAATTGATTGATTTAAATTTAAAAATTGGATGATTCGAGGGTAATCAACCGCCAACTCGCTTTACTTTAAAGCCTTTTTCTTTTAAAATAGTCATTATTTTATCACGATAATCACCTTGAATGATGATTTCTCCTTCTTTGAAACTGCCACCTACGGCTAATTTACTTTTTATTTCTTTGGAAAGAATTTTAAAATCTTCGTCTTCGCCAGTGTAACCAGAAATTATCGTTGTTGCTTTTCCTTTTCGTTTCTCATATTTGCAGATCATTGGCTCTTTCTGTACCCAAAGTTCTTTTGGTTCAGATGAAGTTTCCTCGACTTCTTGCGAAGGTTCGTGATCTGGGAAAAGGTTTTTTAATTGGTCTTGTAAATCCATTTTTAATTTATTTTTATTCGGACGCGGATTAGGGCGGATTACGCTGGTTTTCGCGGATTTTATTTTCTTTCGTTTTGGTAAACCCTTCTTATAAATTCTGGTTTTTTGCCAAAATTTAAAAGTAAGCCTACTTCACAATCTGTTCCTCTCAAGTAGTTTATAATTTGATTATGATGTTCTTTTGCCAAGCTTTCTACAGCTTTTAATTCTAAATTTACACAATCATCTACCACTAAATCTGCGAAATATTCGCCAACAATAATATCTTTATAAAGAACAGTAATTCTTTTTTGAGCTTCAACTTTATAACCATTTGCTTTTAGTTCATAATACATTGCATTTTGGTAAACTCTTTCAAGAAATCCATAACCTAATTCATTGTAAACTTCATAATACAATTTTAATATAGCGCCGGTCAATTCTTTATGAAGCAATTCATTCATTTCCATAATTTAATTTTTTTGTGGCTAATAGTAATTCTTTAGTATTCAAAATAAATCTGCGAAAAACAGCGTAATCTGCCTAAATCCGCGTTCCATCTTTCTTTAAAAAGAAAAGACATCAAGCAAAAACTCAATGTCTTTTCAAATATATAAAAGTAAAACTTATTTTTTGATTAATCCTAGATCAACCAAGCGTTCGTGCAAGAATTCTCCAGCAGAAATATCTTCGTATAATTTTGGATTCTCTTCATCGATACAGTTTTCCAGGCAATCCAAACGCATATCGCTCACAGGATGCATAAAAAACGGAACCGAATATCTTGAAGTTCCCCACAATTCTCTCGGCGGATTTACCACTTGGTGGATTGTAGATTTTAATTTGTTGTTGGTGTGACGAGAAAGCATATCGCCAACGTTGATTACCAATTCGTCTGGTTCAGCGATCGCGTCAATCCATTCGCCATTGTGATTTTGAACCTGCAGTCCTTTTCCTTGAGCGCCCATTAAAAGCGTAATCAAGTTAATATCTCCGTGTGCCGCAGCGCGGATGGCATTTTCTGGTTCTTGCGTAATCGGTGGGTAATGAATCGGTCTCAAGATTGAATTTCCTTCTTTTGCATAATCGTCAAAATAAAATTCATCCAAACCTAAATGTAAAGCTAAAGCTCTCAAGACATAAATTCCAGTTTTTTCAAGCATTTGATACGCTTCTTTTCCAACTTGATTGAAACGAGGCAATTCTTTAACTTCAACGTTATCAGGATATTCTGAAGCCCATTTTGAATCTTTGTCCACATATTGGCCAAAGTGCCAAAATTCTTTCAAATCGCCTTCTTTTTTGCCTTTTGCGTGTTCTTTTCCAAAGGAAACATAGCCACGCTGTCCGCCAATACCTGGGATTTCATAAGAATATTTGGTTTCTAGTGGAAGCGAGAAGAAGTTGCGAATCTCGCCATACAATTCATCCACCAATTTGTCATCTAAAAAATGACCTTTTAAAGCAACGAAGCCAATTTCTTCAAATGCTTTTCCGATTTCATTTACAAATTTTTGTTTACGTTTCGGGTCGTCCGAAAGGAAATCACGCAAGTCAACACTAGGAATATTTTGCATACTCTTTTAAAAATAGATGTTAATAACTTTGCTCGGCGTTAAGCCTTATTATCACAAATGTATCAATTATTTTGAGAATCTAATTTCAAAAGTTATCAACAATTGAAAATTCTGTAACATTCCCTTTTTATGATGTTATTTTTTTATACTTTTGGGCGAGCTATAAAATCACGCAAACCTTTTCGTAACTACTATGAATTTCGATAGAAAAAATCTGACCGACGAGCAATTATTAGACTTATATAAAAAAATATTGAAACCTCGATTGATTGAGGAAAAAATGCTGATCCTGATCCGTCAAGGAAAAGTTTCCAAATGGTTTTCCGGAATCGGGCAGGAGGCAATTGCTTGTGGCGTTACTGCAGTTTTGGATAAAGACGAATACATCTTGCCAATGCACAGAAACCTTGGCGTTTTTACCGGAAGAGACATTCCGTTGCACCGATTGTTTTCACAATGGCAAGGAAAAGCAAACGGATTTACAAAAGGTCGTGATCGTTCTTTTCACTTCGGAACACAAGAATTTAAGATAATCGGAATGATTTCGCATTTGGGACCACAATTGGGTGTCGCAGACGGAATTGCGTTAGCCAATAAATTAAAGAAAAACGGAAAAGTTACCGCCGTTTTCACAGGTGAAGGAGCAACCAGCGAAGGAGATTTCCACGAAGCTTTGAACATCGCTTCTGTTTGGGAATTGCCGGTGATGTTTGTAATTGAAAATAATGGTTACGGACTTTCGACTCCTACGAATGAACAATATCGTTGTGAAAATTTAGCCGATAAAGGAATCGGTTATGGAATGGAATCACATATTATAGACGGAAATAATATCTTGGAAGTTTTCAATAAATTATCAGAATTAAAAGCGTCAATGATTGAAACGCCTCGTCCAGTTTTATTGGAATTTAAAACCTTCAGAATGCGTGGCCACGAGGAAGCAAGCGGAACCAAATATGTGCCACAAGATTTAATGGACATGTGGGCAATCAAAGATCCTGTGGATAATTATAGAAAATATTTAAAAATAACAGATGTGCTTTCAGAAGAAGCGGATGAAGCAATTCGTGCTGAAATCAAGAAAGAAATTGATGAAAATTGGGCAATTGTTCAGGCCGAACCAGAAATTGAAGCAACTTATGAAGGAGAATTGAATGACGTTTACAAACCGTATGATTTTGAGGAAATTACGCCTTCAGAAAAAGTAGTAAATATTCGTTTGATAGATGCGATTTCGGAGAGTTTAAGACAATCGATGGAACGTCATGAAAACCTAGTAATCATGGGCCAAGATATTGCAGAATATGGGGGCGCTTTTAAAATTACAGATGGTTTCGTAGCACAATTCGGGAAAGAAAGAGTTATCAATACGCCAATTTGCGAAAGTGCCGTAGTTTCAGCAGGAATGGGGCTTTCCATCAATGGACACAAAGCAATTGTAGAAATGCAGTTCGCCGATTTCGTTTCCACAGGATTTAATCCGATTGTAAATTTATTGGCTAAATCACATTACCGTTGGTTAGAAAATGCTGACGTTGTAGTAAGAATGCCTTGCGGCGGTGGCACCCAAGCTGGTCCATTCCATTCACAGACAAATGAAGCTTGGTTTACCAAAACGCCTGGTTTAAAAGTAGTTTATCCAGCATTTCCTTATGATGCAAAAGGACTTTTGAATGCTTCGATCAACGACCCAAATCCGGTTTTGTTTTTTGAACACAAACAGTTGTACAGAAGCGTTTATCAAGATGTTCCGAAAGATTATTATACTTTGCCACTCGGAAAAGCTTCCTTATTAAAAGAAGGAAAAGATGTAACGATTATAGCTTTTGGCGCAGCCGTTCATTGGGCTTTGGATACTTTAAAAAACAATCCAGAGATTAATGCAGATTTATTAGATTTGAGAAGTTTGCAACCTTTGGACACCGAAGCTATTTTTGCTTCCGTAAAGAAAACAGGAAAAGCAATTATTTTACAGGAAGATACTATGTTTGGAGGCGTTGCCAGCGATATTTCGGCAATGATTATGGAGGAATGCTTCCAATATCTTGACGGACCTGTGAAACGCGTGGCGAGTTTAGATTCACCAATTCCTTTTACAAAAGCGTTAGAAGACCAATTTTTGAGTAAGGGGCGATTTGAGGAAGCCTTGAAAGAATTATTGGCTTACTGAATCCTTTTAAAATAAGCTGATAACATTAATAATATCCCGATTACATTATGTAGTTGGGATTTTTTTTATTCAATTTTTAATGCAATTACTTTTAACTCCATTAAACTTTTCAATTATCAAATAGTCCTTTCGTATTTTCAATAAAAGTCAAGAATAGCAAAAAAAGTTACTGTATTTACCTGAATAACTTACATAGAAATCTGAGATAGTTCTTACAATAATTGTGGAATTGTGTCTAAAACTGTGTACCATTTCCACAACTTTTAAGTGTGGAACAGGCCGAAAACACTCTAAAATCGCATTTTTTCGCATTGGCACGGCAGTTGCTTTTCCATTAGCAACTCAAAAACAAATGTAAACCAATAAGACGAACAAATATGAAAGGCGAAACAATTACTTCAAAAGATTTCTACTCAGAAAATGAAGCCAGAATAGACGAGCAAGTTCTGAACAGCTTTATCATCAGAATCAACAAAAACATCTTCAACCAGCTTTTTACAAGTGGCGCATTTGCCAAAATCAACAAATTAAATACATTGGTTTTAATAAGCACATTTGCCTTGCTTTTTGGTGGCGCGTATTTTGTATATGAATTGCAACCAGAATTCGAGCAATACAATTTTGAGAGAATGAGCTCGACAGTCGGATTTTCTTTTCTGATCGTTGCCGGAGCACTTTTACTTTTCAAAATTGCTTTTTTCATCTACAATGTATATTTGTACTTTAGATACAAACCAATCCAATCTGTTTCTGACGCAGAATTGCCATCAGTTACCGTAATTGTTCCTGCTTATAACGAAGGAAAATTGGTTTGGGACACTTTATTAAGCATTGCTGCAAGTGATTTCCCGGAACAAAAATTACAATTATTAGCCATTGACGATGGAAGTAAAGACGATACTTGGTACTGGATGCAAGAAGCTAAAAAGAGATTGGGCGACCGATTGACAATTTTTCAACAGCCAGAAAACAAGGGGAAAAGACACGCGCTTTACCGTGGTTTCAACATGGGAACTGGCGAAATCTTTGTGACAATCGATAGCGATTCAATTGTAAAACCAGACACTTTAAGAAATTTAGTTTCGCCATTTATTACGAATGAAGATTGTGGCGCTGTTGCCGGAAACGTACAGGTTTTGAACAACCAACAAGCCATGCTTCCAAAAATGCTGAATGTAAGTTTTGTGATGAGTTTTGAATTTATCCGCTCTGTTGAAAGCATGCTGGGAACAGTTCTTTGTACGCCGGGAGCTTTGGCCGCTTACAGAAGTGAAGCTGTTTTTAAATGCCTTCCAGAATGGATCAACCAGACTTTTATGGGACAGCCGTCAGACATCGGTGAAGACCGCGCAATGACAAATATGATTCTTAAACAAGGAAAAAAAGTATTGTTCCAAAGAAATTCTTATGTCTTGACAAACGTTCCTGAAAGATATACAGGTCTATACAAAATGTTTATCAGATGGGGAAGAAGCAATGTTCGTGAAAACCTGATGATGGCAAAATTTGTCTTCACCAACTTCAGAAAAGGCTCAAAAGCGGGCGCAAGATTATTGTACATCAACCAATTTCTTTCTATTGCGATGGCTTATCCATTCTTGTTGTTCATGATGTTCTTTGTCGTTACGCACCCAATATTATTCATCAGCTCGACTTTTGCAGGAATTTTAATTGCATCAAGTTTTCCAGTCTTATTTTACGCAAAACGTTACAGCATTTCAGAATCATTATGGGCATACACTTACAGCATTTTATACACTTTCGGGTTATTCTGGATTATGCCTTATGCCATCGCAACCGCAGGAAAAAGAGGCTGGCTGACCAGAGAATTAGCATAGTTTTTACGAAACCAAATAAAACCTATATTTTTTACAAACACTGAAAAAATCCAAGACAGGAAATTGTCTTGGATTTTTTTTGTAAAATAAAAAAACCTGAATAAATTATCCAGGCTTTAAATTTATTTTTTCAACACAAAAATAGTTTCAATTTTCTTTCTTTCTTTTTCTGTAAGCGACGAAGTCTTTTTTAATTTGCTCGTAAATTCTGCGACTTCTTCCACCGTTCCTGGACAGCCTAAATTTTGGCCTTTAGAATCAAAAGAATCGGTAAGCAGTTTTCCATCGGCATCATAAATCTGCCAAAAAGGAATACCGCTTTGATCTGCTTTATATTTCTTTAAAATATCTTCCGCTCCTGGATTTTCTAGGCTTTTGTCTTTTCTTTCCTGAACAGTTAAAAATGTAGTCACATAATTCTTGTCAAAAAATGGCTTCACAGATTTATCCTGCATATTGGCTTCCATTTTTTTGCACCAGCCACACCATGAAGCGTGATACATTACTAACACATTTTTCTTCTCTTTTTTAGCTTGCGCCATTGCCTTTTCAAGTACGGCAGAAGCTTTTTCTTGAGCGAATGTATTTGAAGCAGTTCCTAGAAGAAATAGAAACAATAGAAGTTGTTTAATTTTCATTATAAATTTGGTTTAGTTTGATTAAATAGTACTACAAACTTACAAATTTAATCAAATCAAAAAACCACCGCACTGGTCGCAATCAAAATCCATTGGTTGCCGATAAATTTCCAAGTGCGCGTGAGCCGATATTCCGAAGAGAAATAAAGCCCTAAATATTTTCCAGTACGTTTTTCAAAACTGTTTACTATAGCCACATTATTAAAGGTAGTAACCGTTCTTTCAATGACATCAATAGTTTTAAAGCACAAAATAGCTGTGTTGTTTATCTGAAGGTTTTTAAGGCCTTTAAAAACTTCTCCGTTTTCATTGGTATAGATAACATCTGGATGCAAAAAATTCGAAAGCGTAGCAATATCTCCCGTTCGCAATGCTTTGAGCATGCGATCTTCAGTAGCTATAATTACTTCTTCGTGCGTTTTTGCCATAGTAAATAACCATATTCGTAAAAAGGATTTACAGAAAAGAGTACTAATCTATAAATCCTTTTTGAGATATTTTATGTAATTTAAGAAAATTCTAAAGATATCCTAAAAGCCAATATATTATAAAGAATAATATTATGGTACCGAGGCAACCTCCACCGAGTTTCTTTGCGCCCCATCCTGCTAAAATTGTTTTGAAAAATCCGTTCATAGTATTTGTTTTTTAGGTTTAGATTAAAGTTACACTATTTCACAATGAAATTGTTAAATTTTAAGAATAATTTATATAATACGAAATCTCGCAAATTTGTAAAAAAACTAGGTAATTTTACCTACAAAATTTGAAAGTAAATTAGTAAATTTGAGGAAATATATTTTTCAGTCCCCAAATTAATCGCAAATTGTCAAACTATTTGCAAATTTTATCGCATCATGACCAATCCAAAATATCAAGTTTTTAAAAATCCTGAGGATGGCCAGTTTTATTTTATTTTAAATTCCTCTGACGGTGATATTGTCTTAAGAAGTGAATACTTTACTTCAAAAAAGGCTTGTTTGGAAATAATATCTTCTATTAGAATTATTGCCCGTTTTGACAGTAATTTTAAAAGAACTGATCTCGGAATCTGCACTTATGCCTATCTGCTTGAAGCTGGAAATGGCGAAATAATTGCAAAATGCGAAGGTTTTTTTGATTTTTCTTCGCGAGAAGATGCAATTTATGCAGTAAAGCGGGATGGAATTACTGCACCAGTTGAAGATCTGAGCTGATAAAACCTAACCATGCAAAACATCTACATTATGCGAACTTCTGAGAGCTTAGAATTTTCACAGGAACTTTTATAAATAAAGTATTTGCAAAGATTAGGCCTCCGAACAGCAAATGTGGCAATAGCGTCGCCGCAAAAAATCCATATAAAAATGGCGATACAAAAAGAAACCATCCAAAGAACAGGTCAATCTTGTAATGTGTCTTTATTCTGAACATTTTTGCTAGTCCAAATTTATGATTGGTAGTAAAATTATTCAAAAGCACTCCAAGTCCTACGGTTATCATTATTTTGCTTTCCATCTCTTCGATTCTCATTCCAAATAGCCACGGGGATGCGATTAAAAATAGTGATATTGCATAATCTGCAAAACTGTGAATCTTCATTCTTTTTACTTTTTCGGCTTTCATGATTTCATATTTAAATTTCTGATTGCAAAATTGCATTCCTTCACATGAAATATTCTTACATTATTTCTTAAATTATTTACATAGATACAATTAGCGCCAAGTTTTATTGTTAAGATTTCCTTAAGCGACTATTTTGGGAGAATTTTTATAAGTAATTTTAAGTAATACCTTACAGGTTAAACAAATCAATAAAAATTACTAACCAAAATTGGAAATTATGAAAAAATCAAGTCTTCTATGCTTCACTTTGCTAATGGCTTTAGCAGGAAGCACGAAAAGCAACGCACAAGAATTTTATATCAGAGGTGGCCTTGGATTGGTTACAGAATCAGGAAAAACAGAATTTAACAACGCTGACCCAAATGGATTAACGGGAATAACGCAGTCCACAGACGTCACTGTCGGCGCTGACGGATCAACACGTGTGAAGTCACTTTCAGGTACTTTAGGAGGTGGTTTCAAAGGAAATGTCACTTTGGGTTACATGTTCAATCCTTATGTGGGGGCGGAAGTCGGTTTTAATTATTTTGACGGTGATAAGAGAACCATTGGAAAATTAAACAGTCCTGAGATGCAATCGCAAGAAGTGGCTTATTTGCAAGGTTTAGATATCATGCCGGCAGTTTATTTAACGCCAGCTTTTGCAAAATTAAATCCTTATGCGAGAATCGGGCTTTTGATTCCTGCTGCAGGAAAATTACATATTGAAACTACCGCAAACGCATCTGACGCAATAGGACCAGGAACTGACGTACGCGTAGAAGCTGAAACAGAAGTAGAATCAAGATTCAGTGTTGGTTTTGCCGGAGCGCTCGGTGTGACTTATCCGATAGGGAAAAATCTACATGTTTTTGGAGAAGTTGAATTTAAAAACTTAAGCATTAAGAGTAAATCCGCTGAAATAAAGAAATATGAAACAATTGCCAATAACTCAGCTACAGGCGTTTCTTTTCCAGTTCCTGGACAGCAATTGGCTGATCTTCCTGAAAATGAGAAAAAATTCGAGTTTGAAGATTCTTATACTGACAACGGCGATCCAAATGCGCCACGAAAAATTCCAACACAATATGTAAATGTGGGCGGAATAGGAGTAAATATCGGAATAAGATATAGTTTCGGAAAGTAAAAAGTTATATTTAAACCATATTGTAAAGGGCAAAATATTGTAATTATATAATATTTTGCCCTTTTTGTATAACAATAAATTTTTTACTATCAATATATTTGTCAGTTATGAAGGAATTTTACAACAAAATATTTCATAAAAACACATATACCTGAATATCAAAAAGTAGACTTCAAAAGTATAAGAATATGTCCTTAATTTTTTAAATGTGACCCACGATATAAAAACAATTCTTCTAGTGGATGATGACCAAGACGATCAACTCCTTTTTAAAGAGGCTCTCCACGAAGCCAAAAATTCTGTAATTTATCAATCTGCCTGTAACGGAATTGACGCACTTGATAAATTAAATTCCCAATTGGAAAATCTACCCGATTTGATTTTTTTAGATGTAAATATGCCAAAAATGAACGGCATTGACTGCTTGAAAGAATTAAAAAAATCAGACAGCTTGAAAAATATCCCGGTTTTAATGTATTCCACCTCTTCATTTTCAGAATATAAAAAGCAATGCTTTGCAAACGGAGCGCTAGACTACATCGTTAAACCAGATGACTTCAACCAACTTTGCTTAAAACTTAAATCAATTTTAGAAAACGGAATTTCTCCTGTAACCCAAAATTCAGCTTTATAATGATACTAATTGTTGACGATATAAAGGCGAATATTGTGGCCTTGAAAAAAATTCTTGAACTCCATAATTTAGAATCTGACGCGGCATTGTCTGGAGAAGAAGCGCTGAAGAAAATCTTGAAAAATGAATATTCACTGATAATCATGGATGTTCAAATGCCGGGAATGGACGGTTTTGAAGTAGCAGAAATTCTAGCCGGAAGTAATAGAACCAAAGATATTCCAGTACTATTTTTGTCAGCAATCAACAAAGAAAAAAAATATATTTCAAGAGGATATGAAAGTGGGGGCGTCGATTATATTACAAAACCTGTCGATCCTGATTTATTGATTTTAAAGGTAAAAACCTTCCTTAAATTATACGAACAGCAAAACGAGCTGAAAAATATCCGTGACCTCTTATCCAAAGAAATTGAGATTAGAAAAGAAGCACAGGGAAATCTAGAAATAAAGGTTTTAGAACGTACGAAAGAGCTGGTTGAAAATAATGAAGAACTTGAACTGCGAAACCATGAATTACAGCAATTTTCTTGGGTTGTTTCGCATGACTTAAAAGAACCTTTGCGTAAGATCGAAATCTTTATAAAACTATTGAAAGACAATTACTTAATTAATGATCCAAAGGCGATAGATTATGTCAACAGAACCGTAAGTGCTTCTGGACGAATGAATAAGCTGATCAGCGATTTGCTCGAATATTCAAGACTTTCTTCAAATGTGGTTCCAGAATGTACTGACATGAATCAAATTTTGGACGAAGTATTGTCTGATTTTGATTACTTAATCGAAGAAAAAAACGCTAAAATAAAAGTTGATAATCTTCCTAAAATTAAAGGAATTCCAAGCCAATTGCGACAGCTTTTCCAAAATCTTGTCGGAAATTCTTTAAAATTTTCAAAACCTGGAGTTTCTCCTGAAATTGAAATCTTCGGAGAATTGATAGCAGAAAAAGATTTCGAGAGTCCGGCTTCGCCAATTGGAAAATACTGCAAAATCACTGTCAAAGACAACGGAATTGGTTTTGACATCAAATACCTTTCGAAAGTCTTTATTATTTTCCAAAGCTTAAACGACAGAAACGCTTACGAAGGAACGGGAATCGGACTAGCCATTGCCAAAAAAATCGTCGAAAAACACGACGGGCTCATAACTGCTGAAAGCCAAGTCGGCGTAGGCTCGAGCTTTATCATATTATTACCACTCTCACAAAATTTAGAATAATCATACATGGACGGAAATTTTAAAAGAAATTTATTAGTCAGTTTCGGAGTCTCACTTTTGATTCTCATCGTCAGCTCAACGGCTTCTTATTTGAGTATAAAAAGTCTTTTGGCCAGCAATAACTGGGTAAACCACACGCAAGAAGTCATTTATAATTTGAATGCTGGCGGTGCCACAATGGTCGATGCGCAAACTAGCATGCGTGGTTTTTTAGTGACAGGGAGAAAAGATTTCTTGCAAGAATATGACGGCAAAGACAATTTGACTGCTGATTATCTTAAAAAAGTTGAAGAACTGACAATTGATAACGAGGCGCAACAAGCTGCGTTGAGAGAATTGAGGCAACTGAAAACTGCTTTTTACAATTATCTTGATGAAAAAATCCAAGATAAATTTGAAGGAAAATTGACATTGGCAGATGACCTCGACATGGGAAAAAGGCTGATGGATGAAATTCGCGTGATTCTAAAACGTATGGAAAGGCAAGAACAGCAGCTTTTAAAAGAACGTTCTTCAGAATCAGGAAATTATGCGGCTTATAGTGTTATCTTAATTGTTGCAGCTGCAATTATTTCCATTTTAATCAGCCTTGTATTTTTTGGAAGAATTCTAAAGGATTACAACGAACGCTTAAAATTGCAAAGAGAGCTTCAGAAAAAGGATATTGAAATTGCGGAAAGAATAACTGTAATTGAAGGAATTGCGACTCAAATTTCTCATGGAAATTATGATATACGAATTGAAAATAGCGAAAGTGATACTTTAGGTAGTATCGCTTACTCTCTTAACAATATGGCAGATAATCTCGGGAAATCATTTACTTTACTTTCTGATAATGAATGGCTTCAAGCCGGAATCGCAAAGCTGAATAATGTAATGATTGGCGAGAAATCACTTGAAAATTTGACCACAGATGTAATTGCACATCTCGCGGAATACACAAACAGCAGCGCTGGAGTTTTATATTTATTAGAAAGCGAAGAATTGGTTTCTAAAGCAGGCTACAGCTATGTTCCAGATAAAAACAGACAGCGTTTTAAAATTGGCGAAGGACTTGTTGGTCAAGCCGTTGCTTCTGAAAAATTATTAGAATTGGAAGCTTTAAATCCTGACGATATTAAAATTTCTTATGCCTTGGGCGAAGCAAAACCGTCGCATGTTGTAGCAGTTCCTTTGCTTGATGAAAAAATTACTGGCGTTGTGGAATTGGCCACAATTAAGCATTTTACCAAACGTGAACTGGTATTTTTACAAGCAGTAGGAAACAATATTGGCATTGCCATTAAAGCGGCCCAAAACAGAAAACGCCTTCAAGAATTATTAGAAGAAACTGAAGCGCAGTCTGAAGAATTAAGAGTACAACATACAGAATTGGAAAGCATGAACGCCGAATTGGAAGTTCAGACTGAGAAACTACAGGCTTCTGAGGAAGAATTGCGCGTTCAGCAGGAAGAATTGCAGCAGACAAATGAAGAATTAGCGGAAAGAAGCGTTTTATTGGAGGAAAAAAATTCTGAAATTCAAAGAAAATCAGAAGATTTAGAACTGACAACACGTTATAAGTCAGAGTTTCTAGCCAATATGTCGCACGAATTGAGAACGCCGTTAAATTCAATTTTGCTTTTGAGCCGACTGCTTTCTGAAAATAATGACAGAAATATGAACGATGAGCAAATTGAATTCGCAAAAGTGATTCAAAGCTCTGGAAATGGGCTTTTAGGCTTGATTGACGAGATTCTCGACCTTTCAAAAATTGAAGCTGGAAAAATGGAGCTGGAGTTTTTAGACATTGCTACAAACGAAGTTTCAGAAAGCATCAAAGATCTGTTTACTGAAGTTGCCAAAGACAAAAATATCGAGTTTAAAATCGTCACAAAAAATGCACCTTTGGTAATAAGAACTGATAAAATGCGCTTGGAACAAATTTTGAAAAATTTGGTTTCAAATGCCATCAAATTTACGTCAGAAGGAACGGTTTCTCTAGAAATTGCAAAACATCCTACTGATGAAAAGATTGTGTGTTTTATTGTAAAAGATTCAGGAATCGGAATTCCAAGGGAGAAACAGCCGTTGATTTTCGAAGCTTTCCAGCAAGCTGACGGCTCTACGAAGCGAAAATATGGCGGAACAGGTTTGGGACTTTCTATCAGTCGTGAGTTGGCAAAATTATTAAAAGGAGAAATTACGCTGAAAAGCGCTGTCAATGAAGGAAGCGAATTCACGCTTTGCATTCCGATTGTTGCGACTTCTCAAAATCACAGCATTGAAACTATTGATCTTTTACCGGCTTTGTCTGAAAATGAAGAAAAAATTGAGAAATTAAATGAGCAAAATGAACAATATCTAAGCGTTTCAATTCCTGAAGACGTTCCAGACGACCGTGAAAAAGTAGGCGAGGGCGACAAGATTATTTTGATTGTGGAAGACGATACCAATTTTGCAAAATCGCTGTTAGAATTTACCCGAAAACGAGGTTATAAAGGAATCGTTTCTGTTCGAGGCGATTTGGCTTTGCCATTGGCTTTAGCCTACAAACCAGTCGGAGTCTTGCTTGATATCCAATTGCCAATAAAAAGCGGCTGGGAAGTGATGGAAGAATTGAAGAACAATCTGCACACAAAACACATTCCGGTTCACATCATGTCCTCACACAAATTAAAGCAGGAAAGTTTGTTGAAAGGAGCCATAAATTTCTTAGACAAGCCGGTTGCTTTTGAACAGATGCCAGAAATTTTCAAAAGAATCGAAAAAATTATAAACAGAGAAAGCCAGAAAGTCTTGATTATTGAGGACAATCCGAAGCATGCAAAAGCGCTGGCATTTTTCTTAGAAACCTATAATATAAATTCTGAAATCAAGAGTGAAGTGCAAGAAGGAGTGGACGCTTTGCAAAAAACTGAAGTGGACTGCGTGATTCTTGACATGGGGATTCCTGATAAGCAAGCGTATCAAATCTTAGACGGAATTAAGAAAAATCCTGGTCTTGAAAATCTTCCAGTAATTGTTTTTACAGGAAAAAGTTTGTCGATGCAAGAAGAACTGAAGATTAAGAAATATGCCGATTCTATTGTTGTAAAAACGGCACATTCGTATAAAAGAATGTTGGATGAAGTGTCGCTTTTCTTACATTTGGTCGAAGAAAATAAAACGCCTGAAGGCAAGAAAGACAACTATAAAAAACTGCATTCGCTGAACAACATTTTGAATGGAAAAACCGTTCTTGTGGTCGATGACGATGTTCGAAATATCTATTCTTTGACCAAAGCGCTTGAAGTCTTGAAAATGAACGTTATCACAGCAATCGATGGAAAAGAAGGCTTGAAAGTTTTAGAAGAAAATCCTGAAACAGACGTCGTTTTGCTTGACATGATGATGCCAAATATGGACGGATATGAAACGGCTAAAAGAATAAGGGAAAACCATAAATTCAAGAATCTTCCGGTAATTGCGGTGACGGCAAAAGCCATGACGGGAGACCGTGAAAAGTGCATCAATGCTGGCGCTTCTGACTATATTACAAAGCCAGTGGACGTGGATCAGCTGTTGTCGCTTTTGCGAGTTTGGCTTTATGACAAAAACTAATAAAAAACTCAAAAATGGACAAAAAAAGAGTTTTGATTATCGATGACGACGCGCGCAACATTTTTGCACTTTCGGCAACTTTGCGTGCCAAATCGTTTGAATGTTTATCGTGTACAAGTGCAAAAGAAGGCTTGGAAATAATGAAAGGAAACGAGCCGATTGATGCCGTTTTGATTGATATGATGATGCCTGAAATGGACGGTTATGAAGCAATTCCATTGATGAAAAATATCCAACATCGCGCTAAGACTCCGATAATTTCTGTAACGGCTCAGGCGATGGTGGGAGATAAAGAAAAATGCCTGATGGCGGGAGCTGACGGTTATATTTCAAAACCCGTGGATGTAGATAAATTATTATTGCTTTTAAGCAAAATTTGACAAAATTGTTATGATAAATGACCGTGAAATCGAAGTTTTGATTAACGATGTATTTGAGTATTATGGCTTAGATTTTAGTGGCTATTCGCAGGCTTCTTTTAAAAGAAGAGTGAACAGACTATTGCAATTGGACGGCTTTAAAAACTTTCACGAATTTCTTTCAAGAGTAAGAACCGACGCCGATTATTTCAAAAGAATGGTAGAGGAAATTACGGTAAATGTGACAGAAATGTTTCGTGATCCGTTGTTTTACAAAGTATTGCGTGAAGAAATTTTACCACAATTGGGCACCAAACCGTTCATCCGATTTTGGCATGCCGGCTGTTCTACTGGCGAAGAAGTTTTTTCTATGGCAATTTTACTCAAAGAACTAAATCTGTTGCACAAATCGCTGATTTATGCCACTGACATCAATGGCGTGGTTTTAGATACGGCTAAAAAAGGAATTTTTCCACTACAGATGATGAAGCAGTATTCTGAAAATTATATAGCTTCTGGCGGAACAAAAGATTTTTCGCACTATTACACTGCCAATTATGGTCTGGCAAAATTCGAAGAAGAACTTCTAGAAAAGATGGTTTTTTCACAGCACAATCTTGTTTCTGACACATCTTTTAATGAATTTGACTTGATTTTATGTCGAAATGTGATGATTTATTTCGATAAGGATTTGCAAGAAAGAGCCTTGCATCTTTTTGACGACAGTTTGGCAAAACTTGGATTTTTAGCTTTAGGAACAAAAGAAACTATTAAATTTTCTCCTCTTAAAATTAAATTCCAGCAAATTGAAAAAGAGAAAATATGGAAAAAAATAAAGTAATAACAGATTGCAAAGTATTGATTATTGGCGGTTCCGCAGGAAGTTTGGAAGTGCTGATGAAGATATTTCCGCGCCTTGAAAGTATTACTTCGTTTGCCATCGTAATTGTATTGCACAGAAAAAATTCTGAAGACAATTTGCTAGAAGAACTTTTCATGCTAAAAACTGAAATTCCGGTTAAGGAAGTGGAAGACAAAACTCCATTAAAACCCGGATTTATTTATATTGCGCCTTCTGATTACCATCTTTTATTTGAAAAAAACGAACTACTTTCTTTAGACATTTCTGAAAAAATAAATTACAGCCGTCCGAGTATTGACGTCTCTTTTGAATCGGCTGCAGAAGTGTATCAAAAATCACTTGTCGGAATTTTACTATCTGGCGCAAACTCCGACGGAACCGACGGATTAAACGCAATAAAATCATTTGGAGGCACAATTGTAATCCAAAAACCGGAAAACTCTAAAATTCCGTTTATGCCACAAAATGCAATCAAAAATACCTCTCCAGATTATATTTTAGATGAAAATGAAATTTTTGAGCTTATATCTACAATAAATTCAAAATAATTACATTTTAATAATATGCCGTAAACAGCGGATTTTCAACAAATAGTGATATTTTTATTTTCATTTTACAAAAAACTTGCTGTAGTAATTTGCCAGATAAATGTTGAAAAACTACATTTACAGCCTACCACAGATTATGAAAAATTTTCCCAAGATTAAAATCGCTCTGGTTGACGATGATAATGATGAAATGTTTTTATTTCAGAGCGCTTTAGACGAAATTGATGTCAATTATTCATTTTACTATTTTAAAAGTTCTGATGAATTTTCGACGGCGATTGCCACCAAACAATTGAGTCCTGACATTGTATTTATTGACATGCACATGCCTAAAAAAAATGGTTTGGAATTGGTTCAAGAAATGCGAAAAGACAAAAATTTTGACAAAATCAAAAGCGTCATCTATTCAAACAGCGTCAGCGAAGTTGTAATCCAGGCTTTTCGCTCTTTAGGGACTACTGATTTTATCATCAAACCGCCAGATATTGCTGAAATGAAAAGCATTCTTAAAAAACTAATCGATACTTTCATTGAAAAATAAATACCATTTGAAGGCAGCTTTCATAAATGTTATTTTATAGCATCGACGACTCTCTTCATTTTTTTTGCGTGTTCTAAATGTGTGGTTAGCGTTGAAATTTTATTGCTTGCCCAAACCCTTATTTCTTCGTCAGTTGCTTTTTCAGCGACCTTATTCATTTTTTCAATCATCTTTTCGTGGCCTTCCACCATCATTTCTGAAAACTTCTTGTCAAACGCAATTCCTGATTTCTCGTTGAGCTTATTATAGGCTTCTTTTCCTTTTTCGGTAAGTGAAGCAGGCAAAGAAATATTCTTTCTGCTGGCCAAAATTTTCACAGTTCCCAATGATTTTGTATGATTGTCAACGAGCATTTTTCCAAAATTTTTGACTTCTGGATCAGTAGCTTTTTGCTGAGCCAATTTTCCGATTTCGATCCCTTTCATGTCCGTTTCAGCAGCATCGACCAAATAATGAGAATCGTCTTCTTTGCTTTTTGTATCTTCAAATTTTGCTTCGTTTTGTTCTTCTGCAACCTCTTTTGAATCTGTTATTTTAGATTCATTTTTACAAGAATTCAAACTGCAGATCAATAATACGGCGCTTAAAATTGTTTTTCCTAAAATGATTTTCTTATTCATAAATTTTATTTTTGGTTGCTATATTTTTCATCTCCAAAGCATTCAAAATTCCCGCAACACTTGCCGTGTTATTGAAGAAAATATAAAATTCTTCAAAGGAATTTGCTTTAATTTCTTCGTAAATTTTATTCAGATATTCATCGCTGTAACTAGAATAGAACATCTTCGGACTCCCATGAAACCTTAAATATCCAATCTTTGAAGTCTGTATAATTGAATCAGGAAGCGTTGGATGGCTTACATTGCAAAAAGTAATTTTATTTTGTTTTAAAATTTCAAATACCTCTTTTTTCCACCAACTTTCATGACGGAATTCTATCACGTTTTTAAAATCTGAATTTAGATTTTTTACAAGTAGTTCCAGATTTTTTTCGCTGTAATGAAAACTTGGAGGCAATTGAAATAATAACGGTCCTAATTTTTCTCGCAAACCTTCTTCACACACCTGATAAAAAGTTTTTATTTCTTCGTCGCACTCTTTAAATTTCTTTAAATGCGTAATTATTTTTGGCGCTTTTACTGCATAAATAAAGCCTTCCTGACATTTTGCGTACCAATTCTGCATTACTTTTAAAGTCGGAGCTTTGTAAAAAGTTCCATTCATTTCATACGTAGAAAAATGCTGGCTGTAAAAATCAAACCACTTGCTTTTTGCCAAATCTTCCGGATAAAATTCAGGTTTCCAGTTTGCATTGTAAAAACTGGAACAGCCGATATGAAGCTTCAGATTTTTCATTCGTATAATTTTTGACAGTTTTCACAATAAAAACTTCTGCGCTTTTTTACTCCCGTATATTCCTTTAAAATCGGCAGATCACAACGAATGCAAATCTTTTTAGTGTGCGCCAGCCAATGTTTTTTCAGTTCGTTTTTTTTCTTCCAATTCAAAAAATCAAAACTATATTTTTTGGCTTCATCGATGATTTCAGTCATTTTCTTGGAGGGTATTTTTCCGACCAAGGATTTTGGATGAACCTTCACGCGGTAAAGCACTTCATTTTTGATAATATTCCCAACGCCTGAAAAAATTCCCTGTTCCAAAAGCGCATCACAAATCATCTTATTCGGAATTTCTTTGAGCTTTTTCTTTGCCTTTTTTCCATCCCAATTTTCATTCATCACATCTTCGCTCCAATCATAATGCGAATTAATATCGCCTTCTAAAACCTTAATTGCGCAAGCATAAAAGTTGATTTCTCCTTCCTTGAAAATCAGGCTGAGCTTTGGTTCTGAAGTTTTTCGTTCGTTAATTAAATAGCTTCCGAAAAGCAAAAAGTGAATGCGAATCGTAAATCCTTCCAAGGAAATGAGGAAATGTTTTCCCCAGCTTTCAAATGATTTTATAGTTTGGTTTTCGAGTCTTTCTTGATCAATTTTAGCAGTACTTTCAACCGCAATGATTTCCTTTCCTTCAAAAGGCGAAACCAGTTCTTTTAAAATAACAATACTCGGACCTTCAGGCATGGTAATTTTTCTATTCAAGTTAGGCAATTTTCACCAGTCAAAATGATAAGAAAAACATAAAACATAGCACCGAAATTCTGCAGCATAAGCAAGCTAAAGCATAACAGCAAAAAATATTTTGTTCGTAATTTTAATAAAAACTTTAAACAAAATAAACATGGACAGTATCAACAAAAATCAACCAGAAGATAATTTTGAAAATTTAGTAGGAAAGGAAGCTTTAGAAAAAATAAAAGAATTGGCGGATAAGGCAAAAGGCTGTTTTTTGTGTACAAAAATCGTTACGGGAGAAGCTTTCGCAACCCGACCAATGGCACCAGAAAAGATTGACGACGCCGGAAATCTATGGTTTTTAAGTTCGTCTGACAGCAATAAAAATAAAGAAATTGAGGCAGATGCAGCAGTACAATTGCTTTTTCAAGGATCATCTTACAGCAATTTCCTGACACTTTATGGAAAGGCGACCATTTCTAGAGACAAAGAAAAAATCAAAGAACTTTGGGATCCTACAATGAAAACATGGTTCACAGAAGGCGAAGACGATCCGAGAATTACAGTCATAAAAGTAACGCCGACAGAAGGTTATTACTGGGATACAAAACACGGAATGGCTGTGGCGACCGTAAAAAGATTAATCGGAGCGGCAGTTGGCCAAACTTATGATGACTCGATTGAAGGCGAAGTGAAGTTATAAGAAATTTTTTTAATTAGTACTAAAAAAGGCTGTTTTCAAATCCGAAAACAGCCTTTTTTTATAGCTTGTAAATACGTTTTAATTCTTCTAACTGCTTGTCATTTAATCCAGACGAAGTAAGTAATCCATTGTACTTTTCTCTATATTTTGTCAGTTGCTCTTCGGTAAAAAGACTTCGGAGCTCGGTTTCTGACTTATAAATTATTGGTGCAATTTCTTTATTTTTCTTCGTATAAGCATCACCCAATTCTCGCTTTTCTGTCTGCCAGATTACAATCGCTTTTTCTTTCTGTTCGTCAGACAAGTCTAAGAATGCAACACGTTCGCCTTTACTCTTTAAAAATTGCATTTCTGTATTGTTCGAGGTTCCTCTCGCATTTATAATCGTAAATGTTTTAGTTACTCTGCAACTTGTGAACGTAATGGCGATAAATGCAAATAGTAAAAATTTTTTCATTGTTTTTGATTTGTGGTTGTATTTATACAGACGAACAAAGTAACCAAATGGTTGCATCATGAAATAAAAAAAAATCTTTTTTCGCAAAATTAGTCATTTTCAATATCAGCTTTTAAAATAGTATTAAAAATAAGGTGTAAAATTAGACAACATAAAGTTCAGAATTATTTACATTTTAATCAATAATACTTCGTAATAATTATAAACTATAAAAAAATAATTCATTTTTTTTGCACTTTATGTTTTTATATAATTGCTAAATTGGTATATTTATGCAAAATTTATATATATGGAGATTTTAGCCTGTCCGAAATGCCAAGGAAATGGAATTGTAAAAAGTGGTGTAATCAAAGACAGACAGCGGTATTTATGTAAAAAATGCAATTATTATTTTACTGTAAATAAAATAGGCAAAAAGATCGATAATTACTATGTGACCAAAGCTTTGCAATTGTATTTGGAAGGCCTTAGTTTTCGTGAAATTGAAAGAATTATCGGGGTTTCACATGTGACTGTCAGCAATTGGATTAAGGAGTTTAAAATTAAAAAACCTTCACACGCAGATTATCATCCAACTTATAAGATTTACAACCATTTAGAGCTTATCGAATATCTTAAAAACAAAGACCAATTGTCTGGAGCCGGAATGATTATTACCGAGCTTGGTGATAAATTTATGCTTATTAAATGGGAGCGTTTTAAAGATTAACTATATTACTTTACAAAAATATATACCAATATTTTTTTCATCGTTTGATTTTTTGAATTTGGCTGTGCAAATAACAAGTACTAACCGAATAAACAAACTAAATTATGAAAAGAATTTCTTTGATTGCAGCTGTTTTGTTTTCCACCCTTTCGGGATATTCTCAAGGTTCTCCAGATTATGGAAGCGGCTTGAAATTCAACTTGAAAGAAGATGGCTCAAAATACCTCAGGGTTTTGGCTTGGAACCAAATCTGGTTTCGCTCTTCAGACATGAATCCGGGAACGGTAATCAATGGCGAAGAAGCTTCTTCAAGCACTGACATCGGTAATAGGAGACTCAGAATCCTTTTGCATGCGCAAATTTCCCCTCGTTACATGATTGTGACTCACTTTGGAATCAACAATCAGACGTTTACCAATGGTGGCGCGGCAGGAACTACAGGAACTGGCGGTTATGGACAAGGCAAAAAACCAGGATTATTTTTCCACGATGCTTGGAATGAATATGCGGTTGTTTTACCATCGGCAGAAAATAAATTCAGTCTTTCTTTAGGTGGCGGTTTGCACTATTATATGGGACTTTCACGTATGACAATGTCTTCTACATTAAATTATTTGGCAATTGACGC
>Ga0247817_10000205_pt1 | contig 38298 bp, 43 predicted proteins | sample UWRJL212509R1_FD_178010 | JGI IMG/M metagenome (GOLD analysis project Ga0247817, IMG submission 178010) | Plant litter microbial communities from Arlington Agricultural Research Station in Wisconsin, United States - UWRJ-L212-509R-1 | ecosystem: Environmental > Terrestrial > Plant litter >... | reverse complement strand
GATTCCTTTCTAGTCTGAACGACTAAGGAATCATTTATAGGAGAAAGAATATTATGCAAAAACGACTTAAGAAAGATACGCCTGCCTTTTTTGACTACAAAGATGTCAAAACGCTGCAACGTTTCATTAACATGTACGGTCAAATCGAACCAATCGGTAAAACTGGCCTTAGCGCTAAGCAACAACGCCAACTAGCGACTGCTATCAAGCGTGCTCGTCACCTCGCGTTACTTCCATTCGTAGCACAAGGTTAATCGACCATGGCTTCGTACCAGCCAACTGAATTAAAAAAAGGTGTCGTCGTGCAAATCGATGGCAAGCCTTTTCGTGTTACCGATTACAACCAAAAGGTAATGGGTCGCGGTGGTAGCATTGTTAACGTTAAGCTGAAGAACCTTATTGATGGCAGCGTGATTCCTAAAACCTTTAAAGGCCAGGAACGTGTTGATTCAGCCGAAGTAAGTAACCGGACAGTTCAGTACCTTTACAAGGATGCTGATAACTTCTACTTTATGGACCCTACCAGCTTCGAACAATTCCAGCTTGCGACTGATATTGTCGAAGAAGCTTCAAAGTTCCTAAAAGAAGGTGAGTCACTTACGCTACAGTCATTCGACGAGCGTATTATTAACGTCGAACTTCCTAAAAACGTATACCTCGAGGTAACGTATTCTGAAGACGTCGTAAAGGGTGACACTACTAGTAGTGTGCTCAAAGACGCTACCCTTGAAACCGGTGCAGTTGTTAAAGTTCCAGCATTCATTAAAGTAGGCGACGTTATTTCTGTCGATACTACTACTGGTGAATACCGCGAACGAAAGAAAGACTAGTCATGAAGCAGCGTCTTGATGCTGCCATGACTGCCATCGGCCTAGCGCCAACTCGCTCTCAAGCCGAGAGCGTTATTAAGCTTGGTGAAGTCAAAGTAAATGGTCAGGTTATTACGAAACCTGGCCACTTTGTGTCGGACCCAACAACTATTGAGATGGTTGAAAAAGAACGTTATGTTAGTCGCGCAGGTCTTAAATTAGCCAGCGTGGCGGAATTGTTAAAACTGAATTTCAAAGATACTATTGTACTCGATGTTGGTAGTAGCACCGGTGGCTTCACTGACTACTCACTCCGTCACGGGGCAACAAAAGTATACGCCGTTGATGTTGGTACCGAGCAACTTCACCCGAGCCTCCGCGGTAATAAACGCATTGAATTGCATGAAAAAACCGATATTCGTGATTTTCGTATTTCTGCGAAGCCAGGCAGACAGCCGGTCATGCCCGATATTATTGTTATCGACGTTTCATTTATTAGCCTTCGCGATATCCTGCCGCACATCGCCCGCGAGTTAAGCGACAAAAATACGAAAATTGTCGCCATGGTGAAACCACAGTTCGAAGCCGGCAAGGGTCAAACCAATAAAGGTATTATTAAAAACGATGCTATGCGTCGCCAAATCTTAAAAGATTTTGAATTCTGGGCTAAAGAACGTTTCTTTATTGCTGACAAGCGCGACAGTGATGTATCTGGTGCCAAAGGCAACCAAGAACGTTTCTACTTACTTAAAAGCTTATAAATAGTTACTTACTAACGTTGAAGCGGAATTCAACCACATCGCCGGGGCGCATTACGTAGTCGCGGCCTTCGGTTCGTAGTTTACCAGCCGCTTTAGCGGCAGCTTCGCTACCAGCAGCGATTAGGTCGTCGAAGTCATAAATAGCTGCAGCAATAAAGCCTTTTTCAAAGTCGGTGTGAATAACACCAGCCGCTTGTGGGGCGGTGTAGCCTTGGTGGATGGTCCAAGCGCGAACTTCCTGTTGGCCGGCCGTTAGGTAACTTTGTAGGCCGAGTGTTTTGTAAGCCACACGCGCAAGTTGTGACAAACCAGATTCTGATACATCGTAGGCACTGAGTAGTTCCTGTGCATCTTCATCAGTTAGGCCGCGAAGTTCTTCTTCAAGCTTGGCACAAATGAATACGCTTAAAGAAGGGGATACTAACTCAGCTAAAGCTTGCTTGCGGGCTTCGTCACCAAGTGTGAACTCATCAACGTTAAACATGTAAATAACCGGCTTCGAGCTTAATAGTTGTAGGCTTTGAATAATTTCCTTGTCCACGCCTTCAGCTTCAGAAGCGAGTTTGCCAGCTTCTAGCTCAACCTGTAATTTCTTCATTTGTTCAATTTGGCCGCGGGCAGTTGGGTCTGATTTTGCTTCGCGTTCCAGCTTAGGAATTTGGCGTTCAATTGATTGCAGGTCGGCGAGGATAAGCTCAGTGTTAATAACTTCAATGTCTCGCTTCGGGTCGACAGTGGTATTAACGTGTAAAATATCATCGTTCACAAAGGCGCGCACTACATGCACAATTGCATCGCATTCACGGATGTTGGCTAAGAACTTGTTGCCTAAACCTTCACCTTTACTCGCACCGGCTACTAGGCCAGCAATATCGACAAATGTTACCGTCGCTGGGATAACTTTTTTAGCCGAATACATTTTTTCAAGCACGCTTAAACGCTCGTCTGGTACGGCGATAATTCCGGTGTTCGGTTCGATGGTTGCAAACGGGTAGTTGGCCGCCAAAATGTCATTGTTAGTGAGGGCGTTGAACAGGGTAGACTTGCCGACGTTTGGGAGGCCGACGATAGCGATAGATAGACTCATATGTAACTATTGTACCATAACAGGGGTGGAAAAGTGCCAGCTATTGACTTTACATCGAACTTATGCTAATGTGTATATAACTAATTATGTCTATTACACCAGAACTAATTAAAACTTCACCGGAATTAAACATTCCTATTCCAGAACTGCCCGCGCTCGCTGGCTGGAAAGAAATTCCAATGGTTGAAACCGACAAGAGTCGTGAACCGCTGGTTCCATTGGGTATGTTCTCAGACCATGCCAATATCTTAACTTCATCAACCTATGCCGATGAACACAATAATTCACCCTACTTAAACGGTCTAGAGGGGAGTAACATCGCCCTATTTGCCCGTGAAGGTGTAGCTGAAAAGTTAGATGCTGCCGCTGCGCTTTTGCCTCGTGGTAAATACTTAATGGTCATGGACGGCTACCGTTCACTGCAAGTTCAAGGTTCATTATTTGAACAGTATAGCCAAAACCTAATTGAACAACACCCTGATTGGACTGAAGAACAAATTTCTACAGAGACTCAAAAATATGTTTCAATCCCTTCGACTGACCCAACCAAACCTTCGCCACACAATACCGGTGCATCAATTGATACCGTTATTATTGAAGTGAATGATACCGTTCAAGCCGAAATCGAAGCGATTGATGAACAGCTAAGTTCATTGGATGTAGCTGATTGGCAAACCGATTACTTGCTTGAAATGAAAAAAGACGAACTGCTTCGCCGTAATGGTAAGATGCTTAATTTTGGTACGCGCTTCGACTATGGTGGGCCAGAGGCTGGTTTGCGTTACCTTGAAGAAAAAGTTAGCACCCAAGAGCTTACCGCTGAAGAACAAACCGCATTAGAAAATAGGCGACTCCTATTTAGTGTTATGACAACCGCCGGTTTTGAACCGTACGCCGATGAATGGTGGCACTATAATGACCCAGCCTCACAAATGGGTGCTAAAATTGCCGGCCGTGAGTTTGCTGAATACGGCGCCGCTACGTTAAGTGAAGATAATAAAGCTTTTGCCGATATGCGCGAAACGCACCACCGTAATGCTACTGCGATTGCTCGTGGTGAACACTGGACACCACTACAAGGTTTAGAACCGCATTATGCGCTGGCTCGCCAAGCGTTTGCTGCTAACAACCCACGCAATATATTTGCGATGGCCGGCGCGGTTGAAAAGATTGAGCCACCAAAAGATTCTCTTTAAAGTAAGATAATTAGTTTGAAATTGCTTCTTGGCAAATTCGGTCACACAATTCTTCAAAGGAAATACCTTCAACAGCTGCTGATTGTGGAAGGAGGCTCCCACTAGTCATACCTGGGAGTGAGTTCACTTCGATTAACCAAAACTGGCCATTCTCATCGAGGCGGAAATCTGACCGGCTATACCCACCGAGTTCAAGTGCTTGGTGGGCGGCGAGCGCTAGGGTTTGAGACTCTTGGTAAAGGTCACTTGGAAGGTTAGCTGGGAATATTTCGGCAATGGCACCAGCTTGGTACTTTGCTTCGTACGAGAAAATGCCATCAGGTTGAATACCGATTTCTCCGGCACCCAAGGCTTTACCGGCAAGGACCCCAACGGTGATTTCGCGGCCTTTAATAAACTCTTCGGCCAGTACTTCGCCGTAGCGAGCAGCAGTGGCGATAGCAGCATCGAGTTCATCGGCAGTTTTCACTAGTGTAATACCAACAGTAGAACCTTGGTCGCTTGGTTTAATAACCATTGGTAAGCCGAGTGCTTCAACTAGGCCATCGCCGTTAGTCGTTTTGATCCAGCGTGGTGTTGGTAAATTATGTTGAACGAAAATCTCTTTCGAAACGTCTTTATACCAAGCCCGAGCGCTAGCCACCGCGCTTGAGCCAGTGTGACGAATGCCGGCTTCTTCAAGCAGGCCTTGAATTTGACCGTCTTCAGCTGGCGTACCGTGAAGGGCGAAGAAAACCACATCAAAAGGACGGAGGATGTCGACTAAGCGAAATAGGGTAGTTTCATCGTGGAGTTTTGCGAGTTCTTCTAAGGTTGGGGGAGTGGCCCGAATGGTTTGTTGGAATTGAACCGCTTCGTCAGCCTCAGAAAGAATGCCGTGGGCGGTGTCGATAGCGGTGACCTGATGGTTGCGGGCACGAAGGGCTTTGACTACTTGAGAGGCAGAGGCTATTGATACGTCGCGTTCGGAATTGTTTCCACCAAATAATACAGCAATATTCATATTGGTATAATTATACCTTACTTTTCCATGCCGGTTATTCATTTGAATTACACTTACGTTTACTCTATAATCAAACCTAATGAAATATTCTCAATTATCATCTCGGGGCAACAGCGTACCAGTCGTAATTTTAACCATCGTATTAGTGTTGGTCGTTGGTAGTGTCGCCGCATTGTTCTTTAGCGGCTTTTTGAAGGTCGGTTCGACCGTAGCTAACACTAGCAAAGATGGGCTGTGTAAAAGCGTGATTGCTGAATATAACTCGGCCTTCACCGAGACTAGTATTGAAAAATATGCATCGAAACTAGCTAATAGCGCTAAATCGGCTGCGGCTATTAACGACAACCAGTCAGATGCGAACTGTGTATTTATCCAATTCTCACAAGCGGCCTATATCAAAAACGTTGCCGATACGACAAAATTTGCAAACCTGCTGAAGTCGCTCGCAACTGAAGGTAAGTATGTAACCGGTGAATTAGCGAACCCGCTCGGTTTAAAGGCTATCGAGCAAAACGCCGCAACCGTTACTTCGCCAGACGATATTAACTCTACCTCAAGCATAAAAGGCAATGGCTAAGCTACACACTCTGGTGGGCCACAAATTCTTTATAGCGCTTTTTGTGGTTGCGCTTGGCTTTGTCGGCCTTCTCGTACCGGCCGATACTGCCCAAGCGGCAGCTTGTCCTTATAACCGTATTGCTTGTAACAGTGATGAAGCCCGGGCTCGTAATGCCTGTTTTGCGAAGCGACCACTAGTACAAGGGTCAATTTGGTTTAACAACTCCGATGCGTCGGCGACTGATACTGGCTACTATGCACAAGGTGTCAATATTGGTGCAACCGATACGGTGGTGAGTGTTAATATTCGCGGCTCAATTTATGCCTGTGGACAGGGAGCGGGGGACTGGTCGGCGGTATATGCGGTCGGTGTTGCGCCCGATAGTGTCGGCGGGGCTTATATGGATTCTGCCCGCCTCCAAATTACCGGTGGTAACGTGTTGTATCGCGGAAATTATCAAGGACAAAATGATATCTGGTCAACCCAAGGTGGTTCTGTAACCGCCAACTTGAACGTAAGTGGCTTAGCAGTAAATAACGCCAATAGTGCTGATACTCAAACCATTACGGTTGGTATTTATCGTTGTTATTCATCAAACGGCGCTTGGGCAACTGGTAGTTGTAGTACCAGTTTGGTGCCGGTGACAATTAACCGTGCCCGCCTCCCGCCGTATACTTTAACGCCAAGTATTTCAGTTAACCCTTCAAGTAGTGTTGAATCTGGCCAAACTTTAACCGCTAGCCCAGCGGTATCTTCGGCTGGTGGTGGTGTTGCTAATAATGTCACTTGGCAAGTTTCTCGTTTTGTCATTCCACGTGGTGGTGGTATCCCGGGTGCCAGTATTAATCCATCTGCCCCTCAGGCCTATTATGGAAACGGGGCGACTAACGAAGCTGGTGGAGCGCAGACATTCAACCCTGGCCTTACCTCGTTACCGCAAACCGGTAAAGTAACCGAGGATTTACCAGTAGGGAGCCAGGTATGTTACGCGCTTTCGGTACGACCATATACCAATACTGATGCACTTAATTATTGGTACCATAGCGTTCCGGCCTGTGTCGCCATTTCAACCAAGCCGAAAGTTCAAGTACTGGGTGGTGATTTGATTGTCGGTAGGGGAACGGTCAGTAACCCAGCGGCAGTATCACGCGTAGTGACATCATCATCATTCTCAGCGAACACTGGGCTACGCTTTGGTTCATGGTCGGAGTACGGCATTCTTCCTTCTGGGCTTGTTTCGGGAATGGCTTCAGCGTCTACCTTCGCTAGTGGGTCGGGCGTCGCTGATTTATGTGGTTTAAGCCTGCTTACCTTTAGTAATAGTGTCACAAGTGGTTCAACAAGTAGCTGCCAGCCAGCCCAAGTTGGCCGGTATGTGTATAGCGCTTCAACCTCTAGTGTCGCCAGCCGTTTCCCGGTTCCTACTGCGGCGGCGCAAATTATATCAGGTTCCCAAAACCTGCACGCCTTAGCACCTAGCCGCGTTTATACGTCAAACCAACCGACATTGTCGCTTAATAGTTCAACCGATTTTGAAGCGGGTCGTTGGGTAGTGCTTAACGCGCCAAATACTACGGTAACTATTACTGGTAATATTAATTACACCCCTGGGCCTATTACTAACCCGAGAGCGGTTCCGCAAGTAGTTATTATTGCTAAAAATATTATTATCGCCGATTCAGTCAGTAATATTGACGCTTGGTTAATAGCTAGCGGCGGTTCATTAGTACCAGGTAGCACCGCGGCCGATGGCCGGATCAATACCTGTGGTGCTGGTGGCGTTAACGAAGCAACCTTACCAACGGCAACCCAATGTGCCACTAAACTGACGGTAAACGGCCCTGTGATGGCTAACCACCTTATACTGCGACGAACAGCCGGTGGTTCAGGAGTAGGGCTTGCATCAGGCTCTCCTGCAGAAGTTTTCAATTTCCGCCCCGATGCTTTCTTATGGGCAAGTAACTATAGCTCAAGCACTGATCGTTTGCCGACTGTCAGTACAAAAGAGCTTCCTCCGCGATTCTAGATTAAAATACAACTAAATACGCTTGCTTTTAAGCTTATGCTTTAGCTATAATGAGGGACAATATGGCAAAACATGGCGTGGGCGATTACTTTGCACTTGATATAGGTACTAATGCAGTACGTGTGGTTCAGCTGTCTTCAGCTGGTCCTGATTCTTGGAACCTTGTTCATTTCGGGTACGCGCCGCTTGATGAAAAAACCAGCAGCTCATCATCACCAGAAGCACTTCGTAAACTTGGCGAAGTAATTATGACTGCAGTAGGGCAGAGTGGTATCAAAACTAAGAACGTTATTATCGGCTTGCCTTCAAACAAAACCTTTACCACGGTTATTGAAATGCCAATCATGCCTGAAAACGAACTTCGTAACACTATTAAATACCAAGTTGACCAGTTTATTCCGATGGCGGTGACCGAAGCTAAGGTTGACTGGGCTGTACTCGGTACTTCATTGCACGACCCTAAAATGCAGGAAATCCTTATTGCCAGCACGGCTAACGCTTACGCTGAAGAGCGTCTAGAGTTTATTGAAAACCTTGGCTTGAATGTTATCGGTGCTGAACCAACACAGCTGGCTATGGTACGTTCATTGCTTCCAGCTGGTATTCTCGATGCACGTTTAATTATTGACGTTGGTGAACAATCAACTGACCTCGCTATTACATTTGGTGACAACCCTCGCTTGGTTCGTACTGTTCCTACCGGTGTTCAATCACTTATTAAAGCAGCGGTCCAAAACCTAAACGTCCAAGAAGACCAAGCGCGTCAATTTATTTTGAAGTTTGGCCTTGCACCTGACCGCCTTGAAGGCCAAGTCTACCGTGCAATTGAAGGTACCCTCGAAAGCTTTGCAAGTGAGCTTACGAAATCAATCAAGTTCTTCCAAACTCGTTACCCAAACACCCCAGTTGGCGGTATTTTACTAGCTGGCTACGGCTCAGTTGTTCCTGGCTTCGCCGAGTATGTTAGTTCAAAAACCGGTGTGGCTTCATCAATGGCCAACCCGTGGCAAAAAGTCCATGTTACCCAAGCTGACCAACAACAGCTTGCTACTGTTGCTTCGGAATTTGCAGCTGCAATTGGTTTAGCCCAAAGGAACAATAAGCTATGATTGAAATCAACCTTATTCCCGATGTAAAACAAGAACTACTCAAAGCCGAGCGCGCGCGAGCCTTAGTAATTTCTGGTGCAATTATTACCTGTATTATTGCGGGTGGTATTGTAGCTTTGCTTGCAGTTTACATTTACGGCGTTCAATTCGGTCGCAATATTATTGTCGACAATTCAATCACGAGCGGTAGTGAAAAATTAGCTAAGGTAGAAGACCTTTCGAAAATGATTACTATCCAAAACCAAATGAAGCGGATTGACCAATTGAATGACACCAAGTCAATCGACTCTCGCTTGTTTGATGTACTCTCAGCAGTTATTCCACCGGCACCAAACGAAGTTCGGGTTTCAACCTTGTCAGTCAATTCCGATGAATCGACAATCAAGATTGAAGGCCAAACCAAAGCTTACGACTCAATGGAAGTATTTAAAAAGACCATCAACAGTTCAGTGATTGTTTACACCGAAGATGGTGCAGAGAAGCAAGTGAAATTAGCTTCTGAACTTAGTACCTCAGATACGAGTTACGGTGAAAATCCTGATGGTGCCAAGGTTCTACGGTTCACTCTCTCGTTCAAATACCCACCAGAACTCTTCTCAGCAAAGACCCCAACACCAACAATTAAACTCAGTATCAACGGAAACGTAACCGACTCATACCTAGGTATTCCAAAGAGTATCTTCACCGAACGAGCAAAGGATGTCGAATAATGAAACCAAATGATGTAGCCATCCGCAAACGCAGCCAAATTGCCCAAGCTAACCGGACGATGTTTATTTGGATTGCTATCGCCTCTGCCTTAGTTGGTGCAGCTTTAGTAGTCAGTTACTTCTTAGCTCAAAAAGCAGTTTTCAACGAAAAAGTATTAGGCGAAAAGCAAACAACACTTTCAAACCTTGATAACAACAACAAAGTCGCACCTGAACTTGTTAGCCAAATTCAAGTTCTCGATACTAACCAGGCCCTTATTGCCTCAAAGGCAAACGACGGCGACCAAGCAGTGCAGGTAATTCTTGATGCATTACCTTCAGTCGGAAACTCAGATGCCCTCGGTGCCTCATTGCAAAATAAGTTGCTTGCCGGTGTTCCGGGCCTGAAATCAGTACAGTCATTACAAGTTGACCCGATTGTTGGCCTTGAATCATTGACCGCTGGCACAACCGTCGACGCTTCAGCCGGTGCAGGTGCGAACGAAATTACTTTCCGCCTAGTGGTAAAGGGTAACCAAGCGGCAATCAAGACAGTGTTGCAGAACTTTGAACGCTCAATCCGCTTAATTACTGTCACCTCAATCCAAATTGAAACCCAGAATGACGGCCAGTTAATGACTGTTATGGCTAAAGCATACTACGAACCATCAAAAACAATTGAACTTCAAACGAAGGTGGTAAACCCATGAAAAAAACAGACTTAGCAATGATTGTTCTTATCGCCTCAGTCAGTGTACTGATCGCTTTCTTCGTTACCCGTTCGATCTTCGGCGGCTCTGCTAACGAACCAGTTGAAGTGAAGACTATCGAACGTATCGACCCAAGCCTTGGCGAAGTTAACCCGACCATCTTTAACGAGAATGCTATTAACCCAGCCGTTGAGGTGCAACTTCCTTCAGGAAACCAGTAGGTCGTTTGCCCATGGCACTTCTTACCGATGACATCCAAGACAAACTCATTAAGCTCCTTGTAGAAGAGGGGTTGGTTTCGTCTGATGTACTAGAATCAGCGCGCATTGAATCAACCAAAATCAGCAAGCCGCTGTTTAGTTTACTTACCGAACAGAATATTGTTGATGACGAACTCTTAACGCATGCTATCGCTCAAGTTTCAGGTGTCCCGTATGTTAACTTAGCGAATATTCTTATTGACCAATCTATTCTTACCTTATTACCGGAAGATATTGCTGAACGTTTCATGGCGGTACCGTTAGCCGAAGTACAAAACCGCTTAGCGGTGGCGATGATCGACGCTAACAACGTCCAGGCAGTCGATTACTTAGCAAACCGCATCCAGCGGCCACTTAAGGTATTTATGGCCTCAGAAACGGGCGTACGTCACGTACTCGACCAATACCGTACCGACCTTTCGAGTGTCGACCAAGCTGCCCAAGTATCGCAAGATGAAGAGCGCGCCGAAGAGGCGAGTGATGTTAAGACGATTGTCCAAGATTCACCAATTAGCCAAGCCTTAAGTAAGATTTTGGAATATGCAGTAAAGTCACGAGCCAGCGATATTCACATTGAGCCACTCGAAAACGCTTTAAAAATTCGTTGTCGGGTTGACGGTGTGCTGCGTGAAGTTATGCAACTGCCAAAAAGTATCGAACCAGCCTTAGTAAGCCGTGTAAAAATTTTGTCTAACCTTAAAATTGACGAACACCGCGTTCCACAAGACGGCCAATTTACGGTTCGGGTTGCTAGCAAAGAAGTCGACCTTCGTATCGCGATTAGCCCAGTTGTATGGGGTGAACAAATTGTTATTCGTTTGCTCGATAAAACCGGTAACAGCTTCGACCTTGAAGAAATGGGTTATGCCGGCCGTTCACTGCGCGTTATTCGCCATGGTATTAAACGTCCAAACGGCATGATTCTTACCTCTGGGCCGACTGGTTCAGGTAAATCGACTAGTCTGTACGCGCTCGTGAAAGAAATTAAAGATGATAGCGTGAATATCGTTACCCTTGAAGACCCAGTTGAGTACAAGATGGATGGGGTGAACCAAATTCAAGTGAATGCCGAAGTAGGCTTAACCTTCGCTAATGGGCTCCGCTCAATTTTGCGTCAGGACCCCGATGTAGTGATGGTGGGTGAGATCCGTGACGCCGAAACTGCGGCACTAGCTGTGCAGGCTGCACTTACCGGCCACCTTGTTTTCAGTACACTTCACACCAACAGTGCTGCCGGGGTGTTGCCACGTTTGCTTGATATGAAGATTGAACCGTTCTTGATTGCCAGTACGGTGAACACTATTATTGGTCAGCGTTTGGTGCGCCGTATCGCTAAAAAACGCGAAACCTACCAATCGACAGCCATTGAGACTCAGAATATTTTGGCTACGGTTGGCCACTTATTGCCAAAAACTTCAGCCGATGTAGCACGGGTTTCAGCAGATTTAGGCTATAAAGACCTACCATTAGCAGACCAAAGCGCTTATACTTTAGTCAGAGGAATTGATACCCCTCAAACGCCGCATGGTTACAGTGGTCGTGCTGGTATTTATGAAGTTATGGATGTGAATACAGAAATCCAAAACCTCATCATTAGCCACGCAACCAGCTCGGAAATCCAAAGGCTGGCCGTGTCACAAGGTATGATTACCATGCGACAAGATGGCTATTTGAAAGCTTTGGCGGGTGTCACAACATTAGAAGAAGTTAACCGTGTAACATCAGATGCAGCCTAAAATGAAGATAGTGGGAAAAAACAATGAATAACCAGCAACTAAGAATAGAAGTATTACTTGAAGAAGTCGTCAAGCGCCGAGCGTCTGACCTTCACATTCAGGTTGGCTTGCCGCCAATGCTCCGTATTGATGGTTCACTCGTACCAGTTGCTGGTTTTAACCCGCTCGATGAAGCGGCAGTTGAAAGCCTTATCTTCGCTATTCTTGACCAAGACCAACGCCAAATCCTTATGAAGGATAAAGAGTTCGACTTTAGCTTCGCCTTTGGTACCCTTGGTCGTTTCCGTGTGAATGCCTACCACGAACGTGGCAACTTGGCTGGTGCCCTGCGTCTGATTCCAAACGAAATTAAATCAGTTACTGAACTTGGTATGCCCCAAGTAGTGATGGGCTTCGCCGATTACCCACGTGGCCTCGTACTTGTGACTGGCCCAACTGGTAGTGGTAAATCAACCACATTGGCTGCCTTGGTTGATAAAATTAACACCGAGAAATCGATGCACATTATTACCATCGAAGACCCAATTGAGTTTACTCACAAGTCTAAAAAATCAGTTATTGTGCAACGTGAAGTGCACTATGACACCTACTCATTCTCAGCCGCACTTCGTTCAAGCCTGCGCCAAGACCCTGACGTGGTGTTGATTGGTGAGATGCGTGACCTTGAAACTATTTCAGCAGCTATTACGATTGCTGAAACTGGGCACCTTGTGTTCGCGACACTGCACACCAACTCGGCGGCACAATCTATCGACCGTATGATCGACGTTTTCCCGCCACACCAGCAACCACAGGTGCGTGCGCAGCTCTCAAACATCTTGATGGCCATTTGTTCACAACGCCTCGTGCCATCAATCGGTGGCGGGCGAGTGGTAGCAGCTGAAGTACTGATTGCTAACCCAGCGGTTCGTAACATCATCCGTGAAGGTAAGTCACACCAACTTGATGCGATTATCCAAACTGGTGCCGAAGTGGGTATGCAGACAATGGACCGTACACTTGCAAGCCTAGTCCAAGCTGGTACCGTTACCTACGATAGCGCTCGCGAATACGCTGTCGATTTAGTTGAATTCGAAAGGCTTATGAGAGGCTAATAACGTGAAAAAGTTTTCATATGAAGCACGCGACCAAGCGTCGAACAAAATTATTAAATCAAGCATTCAAGCTGAGTCTGAAACGGCTGCGGCTCGTTTGCTTATTAAGCAAGGTTTTGTTCCGCTTAGTGTTAAGGAAGAAAACGGCCAGGGTGGCTTTATTGCTAAAATTACGGGCCGCATTACCACTAAAGACAAAGTGGTCTTTACCCGCCAGCTCGCGACCCTTATTGGTGCCGGTTTACCGCTAAGCCAAAGCCTCCATACGGTAATGGAGCAAACCCAAAATAAGCAGCTACAATCGGTTATTCAAGATATTTCCGGTTCGGTTGAAGGTGGTAGGTCACTATCTGACTCTTTTGCAAAACACCCGAGCGTCTTTAGCGAAGTATTCATCGCCCTCATCTCGGCTGGTGAACTTTCGGGTACACTCGATGAATCACTGCAGCGGGTTGCGAACCAGCAAGAAAAAGACGCAGCGATTGCCGGTAAGATTAAAGGCGCTTTAACGTACCCAGTTATCGTGCTGTTTGTTATCTTCGGTGTCTTGATATTCATGTTAGTAACCGTCGTTCCGCAGGTTGAAAAACTATACGACGACCTTGGTAAAAACTTACCAATTCTTACCCAGTTAATGGTGGACGCCGCTAATATCCTGACTCAGTTTTGGTGGTTGGCCATTATTATTATCGGTATTAGCGTGTACTTCTTTATTCAGTTCCTTAAAACCGAGAATGGTATTAAATTTGCCGACTCTTTTAAAATAAAAGTGCCATTATTTGGCCAGCTATTCCGAAAGTTATACATGGCACGGTTTGCCCGAACTGGACAAACGCTCCTAAGTACCGGGGTAAGCATGCTTGATATGATGAAGGTAACTAGCCGAGCAATCAACAATACCTTAGTTGAAAGCGCTATTTTACGGGCTGCCGATAAAGTGCAAGGTGGTAAGGCTTTATCAGTTGCCCTCGAACCAGAACCAGTTATTTCTTCACTCGTGCCACAAATGATCAAAATTGGTGAACAGTCTGGTCGTATTGACGAAATGATGGGTAAAGTTGCCCAAGTATTCGAGGATGAACTCGATGAACAAATTCGCACCATCTCAACACTTATTGAACCAATTCTCATGGTTGTTCTAGCGGTGGTAGCAGGTGGTATGGTAGGGGCAATTCTCTTGCCAATTTATGGCCTGGTTAACGGCATACAAATTTAATAAAAACGTATAGACAACTTAGCATAAGTAGTTTAGTATTAAGCTAAACGTATATAACGTTCATTTGAAAGGTGGGATAATTCCTATGAAACGTACAGAAAATAATAAAGGATTTACAATCATCGAGGTTGTATTGGTACTAGCAATCGCTGGTCTAATCTTCTTGATGGTCTTCATCGCATTGCCAGCGCTACAAGCTGGTCAACGTGATACTGCTCGTAAGAGCGATGTAAGTAACGTAGCAGCAGCCGTAAACAGCTTTGCAAGTGCGAACCGGGGTGCTTTCCCTGATACGACAAAACTTGGAACTCAGCTAGAAGCTGTAACATCGGGTGGTTCAACTACTTACGGTGCGCTATCTAACAATATTACAAGTGTTGTAGTAAACCTTACCCCTACAGCTGGTAACCAAACAGCTGCACAAGACGGGGTCATTACCGTATACAAGGGACTTAAGTGTGACACTAACGGCGCAAACGGTGCTGTTAGCCTTGTTGCTGGTACAGCTCGCGGTTACGCAACTGTTACTCAGCTTGAAGGTGGTAACAAAACTGGTTACTGTCTTAACACCTAATCTATAGGTATAAGTACAAAAAATGCGCAGGCGATACCGTCTGCGCATTTTTTAATTACCCCGTGGTATTATAGAGCTTATGAATGACGTCTTAATTTACATTGCACTTGGGTTGTTTGGTGCGGCACTCGGAAGTTTTGCGGCTGCTTCGGTATGGCGCCTGCGAGCACGTCAGCTAGTAGCCGATAAGAAGGCCGGTGAGGAGTATGACAAGAAAGAGTACAAACGCCTCAAGAAAATCATCGCCAAGCCCTTAGATGACCACTCACAGTGCTTACACTGCTCGTATAAGCTGAAATGGTATGACATGATTCCAGTTGTTAGCTGGTTGGCCCTAAGAGGGAAGTGTCGCAACTGCCGCCAGCCAATTGGCTGGTTTGAATTTTTGATGGAAATTGGGGTGGCCGCTTTCTTTATCCTTTCCTATGCTTTCTGGCCGGGTGGGATTGCAACTGGCTATGAAATGGCCCACTTTGCATTATGGTTAATTGCCGGCGTGATTATGTCGATACTATTTGCCTACGATGTGAAATGGTTCTTGCTGCCTGATAAGCTTAACCTTGCCTTAGCGGTTGTCGGGCTGGCGATTGTTGGGGTGCGTATTGCCGAAACTGGTGATGTCACCGGGACATTACTGTCAGCGCTGGCTGGCGTAGCAATTTTAAGTGGCCTTTACGCGGTATTGTACTTCGTATCTAAAGGTCGTTGGATTGGCTTTGGTGATGTGAAGCTAAACATTGGCTTGGCACTTATTTTAGTCGATTGGCAACTAGCGCTAACGGCGCTGTTTCTGGCGAACTTCATTGGCTGCTTGGTAGTTATCCCACTTCTTGCGACTAAAAAACTAGAAAGAAATGCCCATGTACCATTTGGCCCATTGCTTATTGCCGGCACAATTTTAGCCTTCTTTTTAGGCTGGGTAATCTTGAATTGGTACCTTTCAATCATTGGGTTTTAAACACGCTTGATACAGTAGTGCTTATGCTATAATTAAGGCCAGATGGGCAATCATAAACTGGCCGGATTTACGATTATTGAAACAGTACTCTTTCTAGGAATCAGTAGTTTCTTAATTGTGGCATTGATTGCAGGTACTGGTAATTCCGTTAATGTCCAACGATATAACGATGCCGTCCAAACTTTTAAAGCTACCCTTCAACAGCAGTATGCTGATATCTCGAGTGTACAAAATAGCCGTGATAATAATTGGTCATGTGGAAGTACCGTTGCGCCGGTCACTACCGGTTCAGCCAGTGATAACCGCGGTCAAAGTAAATGTATTTTAATGGGCAAATATGTTCGCATTGAAGACGATAAAATCTCGATTTATCGAGTACTGGGCTACCAACAGGGGACAGCTACACTAGCAAACGATATTGTGTCGTTGAAAACCAACTATCGTATGAACGTACTCCGTGACGACGTCGATAATTCCACCCTTGAGTGGGGGACACGTATTTCCTACCCTAAAACCCAAGGCGGCAGTGCAAATACCACTTACCCGAAGCCGCAAAACCCTCGCAAGCTAGCTTTGTTAATCGTCAGGTCACCAGATAGCGGGCAAATATATACGTTCTCTTCCAGCGACCCCGATGTGCCAGACAATGCGAATATTAGCCCAGCTATTTTATCGAATATGATTGTTGCTGGTGGCTTTACGCCAGGTGAAGCCCAAGGTGCTCGTTTAATATGTATTAATTCCGATGGACTCTTGAGTAGCAACCCTTCCGCAGTGCTGGTGAACGCCTATGCTTCGAGTGCTAGTGCAATTGAAACCCAATCGAATGACTTTATGAGTACATCGGTACTAGGGTTTAAATGTTAGGTTTTAAGACATTGCGCCGGCAAGAAGGCGATACGCTGATTGAGGTTTTATTTGCTATGACAGTGTTTAGCCTTATTGTCGTGACGGCTTTGAGCTTAATGGGCCAAGGTGTGGCTGCAGCCCAGCGTTCATTAGAAATTACTACCGTTCGCCAACAAATTGATGGCCAAGCTGAAGCGCTCCGCTTTATGCACGAGGCGTATGTAGCTGGCTATCAATCAGGCCAGACGTTTAACCTTACTGATGGTACTACTAGCCCAGCCGAAGAATACTATAAAATTATTCAATTTGTGACCGGCAAGCGTACCCAAGCATCTAAATTTGCCGGTAGCGCCAAATGTGCAATCCCAGCAAATACCGCCACTGACTTCGTTATTAACCCAGTTACAGCCCAATTGGTTACAACCGCTACGAAGCCCGATGTATTCAAGCTCGCACCTATTGCTGCCCAATTAACATACACCGGTGGTAACCAACTAGAGTACAGCCAGGGCTTGTGGCTCGAAGGCGTACGTTCACCGGTAAATGGTAATACGGCCGGGTATATTGATTTTCATATTAGGGCATGTTGGGACGTTTCCGGGTCTGATATCCCAATGAACTTAGGAACGATTGTGAGGCTTTATGAACCACGCTCATAACAACAAACGAAACGGTTTCACTATCATCGAGCTGACCTTGGCGATGACCTTTATTTCCTTTTTGCTGCTTGGTATCGCGCTGACTATTATTCAAATTGGCGCCATCTATAACAAGGGGACGACTTCGAAAGAAATTAACCAAGCATCGCGAACAATTAACGCTGAACTGCAGCGTGATATTTCGGCAGCAAGTTCACTGGCGTTAGCGACTGACTATGTTATAACCCCTTCGGTTGGTACACCGGCCGGCGGAAGGCTATGCCTCGGTTCGTATTCATATATTTGGAATTACGCCCAAGCGCTTGATGCGGGCAATACTAATGTTACTAAGTACCTCACTGCACCTGACAGTACGAAAGCATCAGTAGTTCGCCTACTGAAAGTGGCCGACCCGTCGCGGGTGTACTGTGCGAAAAACCCTACTAACCCAGCTGCATTAGCAAACCCGAATATTCGCAGTACCGATACGCCAATTGTTCAAGAGTTGCTATCGAACGGTGACCACGAGTTAGGGTTACATAACTTTGGCTTTATTACGCCGGTGCCAGCCTCATCAATTGACGTCAGTACAGGCCAGCAGATTTTTTCACTGGCGTATACTATCGGAACCGCTAAAGTGTCAGCCCTTAATACGACCCAAACCGCTTGTTTACCATCGGGTGTTGCGAATGCTGACCCTTTATATTGCAACGTTCAACAATTTAGCCTTGTCGTAAGGGCAGGGAATGGGGTTAACTAGTAACAATGAAAAACATAAGCACTAATAAACAAGCAGGGGCAGTTTCACTATTTGTGGTGGTATTCTTTATGCTGCTGGTAACAGTTGTCACCGTCAGCTTCCTGCGTTTGATGCTTGCCGACCAACAACAGGCGAGTAATAACGACCTATCACAGAGCGCCTACGACTCAGCCCAGGCTGGGGTAGAGGATGCTAAGCGCAAATTACTGGAATTTAAAACTTTTTGTAGTGCTAACAGTGCCGTAAGCTGTGATATTGCCAGTGACGCTAGTCACCTATCTAGCGAAGTCTGTAATGCAGCGCTCGCAACCAACGTAGGGGTTTTAGCGACCGCAAAGACAAATGAGGTGTTAGTGCAGCAATCAGCCAGTACGAACGATGTCTTACTCGACCAAGCCTATACTTGCGTCACTATTAAAATGGATACCGAAGATTACATTGGCAATGTTCCTGCCAACGGTTCACAAATTGTACCACTGACATCGGCCAGTGCGTTTAACCGGGTGCGCCTAGAATGGTTTAGTAAGGAAGATATTACGACCTCTGCTTCGGGCACGCCAGTGAACTTAACCGGTGCAAACGCATCAGGCCAACCACTATATGCCCAAGGCCAATGGCCAATTAACCGCCCATCATTAATGCGCGCTCAATTAATGCAGGTGCCGAAAGCAAGTAGTTTCACAGTCGGCAGTTTCGATACTGTTAGCGGCGCTAATAGCAATGCAGCTACTATGTTCTTGTACCCAACTAGTATTCCAGGCACACCTGAACTCGCTATGACAACTTACGACCAACGTAAAACCGACCCAGCTGATGAGCCAAATGCCAAGGATGCCCTGTCGACCCCAACGGCAATTAGTTGTACTTCAACCTTGAATGCTGGTGGCTATGCCTGTAGTAGTGTCTTAGTTGTTCCCCAAGCAGTCGGGTCAACTACCGACGACAACCGTTACGCCTTCTTACGTCTAACGGCTTTATATAACGCTACTCACTTCCGTGTAACCCTTTGGAACGGCCCTGTCAGCGCTTCGGCAGTACCAGTATTATTCAAGGGTGTGCAACCACTTGTCGACTCAACTGGCCGAGCAAATGATTTGTTCAGGCGCGTGCAAAGCCGTGTCGACTTATTCGATACAACCTTCCCGTACCCAGAGGCAGCTATCGACCTAACTGGCAATTTCTGTAAAGATTTCGCCGTCACCGACACGCAATATATCCCTGGTTCCAGCGCTTGTACTCCTTAGTAGAGAACGCCTTTCAGTCAATTGAAGCTTACGATTCGCTGTGAAATTTATCGAACACTTCTTTAAGGTGAGCATCGGTAACGTGTGTGTAAATTTGCGTAGTAGAGATGTCAGCATGGCCGAGCATGGTTTGAACACTGCGAATATCGGCACCATTCATGAGTAGGTCAGTCGCGAAGCTATGGCGCATGGTGTGTGGGCTGACGTGTTTGGTAATGCCGGCTAAGCGAGCATATTTATTAATTGAGCGTTGAATACTACGGGCGGATAGGCGGCGGTAATCACCACTCATATCAGGTTCGACATTGCGGCTGTAACTAATAAATAGGGGAGCCAGGGTGTCTTGGCGCATAGCCAAGTATTGCTCGACCCAATCGGCAGCCGATTGGCTAATAAATACCGGTCGGTCTTTTTGGCCTTTTCCACGCACCATAAACTCGCGGCGCTTGGTGTTGATGTGGTCACGATTTAAATTAACCAGTTCCGATACACGCAGTCCACTCGAAAAGAAAAGTTCAATAATCGCCCGGTCGCGTAGTCCGGCTTCTTCTGATGTATCAATACCTTCAATCAGGCGTTGGACTTCGTCGTAATGCAAAAAGGTTACTTGTTTACGGGCGGTTTTTGGCAGTTCAATTTTTTCGGGGCTTAAAGAGGGGATGTCGCGCTTCGATAAGTATTTAAAGAAACCACGCAGGGCAATAAGGTGATACGACTGGGTAATAATGGCTAAAGTTTCGCCGCGTTCGTTTTCGTGGCGGTTCAGCCATAGGCGATATTTACGAATCATCTCACTATTGATATCGGCTACCTTAATATCACCCGCAAATTCCGCAAAGCGGTTCAGGTAGAATTCATAATTCTCGGCGGTCTTTGGCATGCGGCCACCTTCAACCTCAAGGTGTTCAATAAATTCGAGAATGTAATCGGACAAGTACATATAATAAGCATAGCCTAAAACAGCGCTAACCGATACAATAGAACACATGCAGTGGCTTGAAGCACTTGTTCTCGGGCTTATCCAGGGACTTACTGAATTTATTCCGATTAGTAGCTCGGGACACTTAGTTATCGCCCAAACTTTTTTAAGCGGCGCTTCTGACCACTTATTTCTAGAATTTATTAACATCGGTACGATGCTAGCGCTGTTCGTATTCTTCCGCAAACGTATTTGGGGGATACTGCGTGACATCTTCGTAAACCGTAAATATCGATTAGCAATAAATATTATTATTACTGTGCTACCCGCTGGACTGCTTGGGTTCTTCTTAGCCGATTTTATTTCTGTCACACCGTTTTTCTCAAGCGCCGTAGTAGTAGTATTCACCTTGGCGATTGTGGGTATTGTTATGGTGATTGTCGAAAAGCTCCCAAAGCTCTCGCCGGTTGAAGATGGTGAAGCGTTGAGTAAACCACGCGCATTGATTATTGGTTTAGCACAGGCTTTGGCGTTAATCCCTGGTGTTTCTCGTTCTGGCTCGACAATCCTGGCTGGCCGTTTTATGGGTTTGAAACCTGCCGAAGCTGCTGAATATAGCTTCTTGGCGTCACTGCCCATTATGCTCGGTGTGACGTTAAAAGTATTAGTCGGGGATAGCGACTATTTAATAGCCAACGCCCCAACGCTCATCCTTTCCAACTTGGTTGCCTTTATTGCTGGTATATTCGCCGTCGGTTTCTTGATGCAATACCTATCAAAACACTCACTAGCTATCTTTGGTTGGTACCGAATTGCGCTTGCGCTCGTACTGGCCGTTGTACTTTTGCTACAATAGACTAAATAAGAGGAGAATATATGAGTCACATTGAACGAACGTTGATACTTTTTAAACCTGATGCTGTGCAGCGCGGTGTTGTTGGCGAAATTTTAACCCGTTTTGAACGCGTCGGTTTGAAGATTGTTGGTACAAAAATGATTGCACCAAACCGCGACCAATTCTACAAACACTACGAAGAAATTGGCCAAGTGATTACTCGCCGTGGCGAAGACGTTTTCAATAACGTGCTTGAAAACATGGCTGACGGCCCAATTATTGCTATGGTGCTGGAAGGCATTGAAGCAGTTGAACTGGTTCGTAAGCTGGTTGGCTCGACTGAACCAAAATCATCAGCCCCTGGGACTATCCGCGGTGACTTCTCACACATGAGCTACGGCTATGGTGACGAGCAGAATAAAGGCATTCCTAACCTTATCCACGCCTCAGGTGATAAGGACGATGCTGCCAAAGAAATCCCACACTGGTTTAGCGAAGATGAACTGTACGACTACAGTGTGTTGAACGAAAAGTTTACTCGATAGGGTAAACTGTCACAAAAATAAAAAGCCCCGAACATTTCGGGGCTTTTTATTTTACAGATACATCGCAAAACGGTTCGCTGCTTTCAGTAATCTGTTAAAATGGAGGAATGCCTCGGTAGCTCAACTGGATAGAGCAGATCCGTCCTAAGGATAAGGTTGTAGGTTCGACTCCTGTCCGGGGTACCAAAATTATTTTAAAAGATTGTGATTCATGACTAAACAGCTTCTTCACACTCCTCAACAAGCCCAACAAGCACACGATAGCCTTATGAAAATAGGGGAGTTTACTGTGAACTTTGCTGGTGTTGAACGCGCAACGTATTACCCAGGTGCGCGGCCCGAGAATGATGTCGAACATAGTTTTCACTTGGCGCTATCAGCGGTTGAAATGGCGGCAACCTACCACCCAGAGCTAGATGTTGGCTTGGTTGCCCAATTCTGCCTAGTGCACGATGCGCCGGAACGATACGCCGGTGATATTCCAACCTTTAGTATTACCACCGAAGCGCGCGCAGCTAAAGAAGCTGCCGAAGCTGAAGCGACCGAAGTATTACTAAAAGAGATGCCGCCGCATTTCGCCCAACTGTTACGCCGCTACGAAGAACAGGTTGAACCTGAAGCGCGCTTTGTGCGTTTTATCGATAAACTCCTGCCGGCAATTATCCACTCGGTTGCACCTGACGCTAACAAAGTTGTTTTTAAAAACACCTATGGCCTAAAATCGGTGGAAGACGTCCAAGCCGAGCGCCACAAGCGCACTGCTTTGTTACAAGAAATGTTCCCAGAGTTTCAATTTATTCACATTGTACGCGAGTTGGTTTCGCAGACATCGCGCGATAGGATATTCTCCGAAGATACACAATAGAGCTTATGCTATAGTTAAAAGAATGAAGTCTTATTCCGCTCAAAATAAAGGTTTCACAATCGTGGAACTCCTTATTGTTATCGTGGTAATCGCGATTTTGGCTGCAATCACCATTGTGTCTTACAACGGTATAGTAGAACGGGCAAAAATCAGCTCTATTGTTTCTGACTTATCTAGCTCGTACCAACAATTAGCAGTAAATAGTATTGATGGGGATACATATCCTGCGTCGGCTGCAGCCGCAAACGGTGGACAAGGGCTAAAATCAAGCAGTGGAACCGTTTTGCAATATAATTATAATGCTTCAAGTAATACCTACTGCTTGTCAGCAACAAACGGTTCATTAGTGTACCGCGTAACTTCAGACAGCAACGTAGCAATCCAAGGTGCGTGTCCTGCTGCACCGAGTCAAGTGACAACGCTCGCCGGTACGGGTACAGCAGGTTCGGCGAACGGTACTGGTACAGCTGCCTCGTTTAATAACCCAGTCGGTGTAACTGTTGATGCAGGCGGTAATATATACGTTGGCGATAGGCTAAACAATTTAATTCGTAAAATTAGTTCAACTGGCGTTGTGACAACGTTAGCAGGTTCTGGCGCCTACGGCTCTAGTAACGGGACGGGCACTGCCGCTTCGTTTGCAAGCCCATACGGCGTCGCTATTGATGCAAGTGGCAATGTCTATGTGGGTGACGGGGGAAATAACCTAATTCGTAAAATCACTCCTGGCGGTGTAGTGACAACCTTCGCTGGTTCAGGTGGTTTTGGCTCGGCGAACGGTATGGGTACAAGCGCTACTTTTTATAATCCGCAGGGGGTTGTTGCCGATGCAAGTGGAAATATATATGTTGCCGATATGGGAAATCGAATGATTCGTAAAATTACTGCAGCTGGCATTGTGACAACGTTAGCGGGTTCTGGCGCCTATGGCTCTGTAAATGGAAGTGGTGCTACTGCTTCATTTGGTGAACTGAGTGGTATTACTGTCGATACAAGTGGCAATGTTTACATTGCCGACGGCGGACAAAATAGAATTCGTAAAATTACTTCTACCGGTGTAGTAACAACGTTAGCCGGCTCGGGTGCGGCAGGTTCTACTAATGGAACTGGTGCCGCTGCATCATTTAATGCACCGTACGGTATAACTGTTGATGCGAGTGGTAACGTGTATGTTTCTGATAATGGCAATAGAAAAATTCGTAAAATTACTTCTGCTGGTGAAGTAACCACCCTTGCGGGTACTGGGGCAGCAGGCTCGACTAATGGCATTCCGACCGTTGCGACATTTACTAACCCAGACGGATTAACGGTCGATGCGAGCGGTAATATTTATATTGCCGATTGGGGAACCCATCTGATTCGTAAGATTACACCTTAAGCCACTTATGGTAATATATACCCATAATGAGTAAAAAAAATAAAGATACTCCGCAACGTGATTTCGAAGGCCAGCGGCCAGATGAAGAATTGCTATTTGTCTTCCGCCGTCACTTAATTGCCATGCGCAAGGGCTTTTACCTCTTACTTGGTAGCTTAGTAATTACCGCCATTCCACCGCTTATCTGGCAAGAGAACCTCGAATTGTTCCTACTACCGGTTTTTGGCTTTGGGCTCGGTTTAATACTGTTTTTCTACCATTACACGATGTGGTATTTCACCATTTATGTCGTCACGAACCAGCGCATTCGCCAAATTACCCAAAAGGGCTTTTTTGGGAAGGACGTGGTCGAGCTGCGGCTGTCTAAAATTCAGAACATAAGCTATAATATACCAGGGTTCTCTGGAGAAGTTTTTGGTTTCGGAACCATAGTTATCCAGACGTTCGTAGGGGATCTTGTTATCCGTAATGTTGAACATCCCGAAAAAACGTATAACAAATTGCAAGACGCCGTAAGTACAGTTGTCGAAACGCAAGGAGATCATGAAGAAATTATCTAAATTAGCCCCGAAATTAGGGTTAAAGAAAAAAAAGCCAGAAGCCCCAGCCGGTCGAATTACGACTGACACGTTAGCTGAGCACCGCGAGCAAGTATTAGCTGGCGGCCGTAAATTTAAGTACCCAGTGCAATACGCGCGTCATAAATTAGTAATGAACGCTATTATCATTATTGTGGCAGCAATTATTATTTTGCTCGGTACCGGTTACTGGCTTTTGTACCAAGCCCAAAACACGAGTGACTTTATGTACCGCGTTACAAAAGTGGTGCCGGTACCAGTTGCTGAAGTGGAAGACCAATCGGTCCGCTATAGTGAATACCTGGTTAAATTCCGTAGCAACCTACATTACTTGGTGGAAAAAGAGCAAGTCGATACTAATACCGAGGACGGCAAGCGCCAGGTAGAGTTTATTAAAGACCAAGCTATGCAAGATGCGATTGCTGATGCTTATGCCGCTAAACTTGCTAAGCAAAAGGACCTAACGGTTAGCAGCGCTGAACTTGAAGCTTACTTAAAGCAGCAACGTCAATCGAGCGATGGCAATGAAGTAAGTGAGTCAACCTATAATGCGGTTATTCTTGATTACTACGGTTGGTCACCGGATGAATACCAACAAGCGATGAAGACGAAACTGCTTCGCCAAAAAGTAGCCTACGCTGTCGACCAACCTGCGGAAACGGTATCGAAGGCTGTTGAAGCGGCAGTAGCGGGTGGTAACACTGATTTATCAGCTATCGCCAATACTATTAATACCGATGGTAAAAAATCAGTTGTCTTCTGGCCAGCAGCTTGGGTACCACTCGATAACCAAGATGGCGGGCTTGCTGTCGCAGCCGCTAAACTTGAAGCTGGTCAAGTATCAAAGGCAATTAAAACGACCTCTGGTGATGGCTATTACTACGTGAAGCTAGTCGAGAAGAATGAAACCCAAGTGCGATACGAATATATTCAAGTACAACTCAGTGCTTTTGACGATATGCTCGATAAAGCTAAGGCTGATAACAAAATTACTCAGTACATTAAGCTTGTCGCTGTTGAAGGTCAAAGCCGACAAACTGACCAACTTGAACCAATTAAACCATAGGAGGCATAATGTTTAGCGTTCCTGCACTTACATACAATTACGATGCACTCGAAGATTATATTAGCGCTGATATTATGCAGTTGCACCACGACAAGCACCACCAAGGCTACGTCGATAAATTAAACGCTGCCGTTGAAAAATACCCTGATCTTCAGGGCTTAGCGGTTGAAGATTTACTCGTGAAACTCGATACCTTACCTGATGATATTCGTACTACTGTTCGCAATAACGGTGGCGGCCACTATAACCACTGTCTATTTTGGCTATGGATGTCACCGCAAGGTGGGGGACAGCCATCCGGCCCGCTTTTAGAAGCAATTTTACAGCGGTACGGCAGCTTTGATGCCTTTACAGAAGAGTTTACTACCAAGGCGGTTGGCTTGTTTGGAAGTGGTTGGGTTTGGTTACAGCCAAATATGGACATAGTCACAACCCAAAACCAAGATTCATTGTTAAGTAAAGGCGAAGCAGCACCGTTACTCGGGCTAGATGTCTGGGAGCACGCCTACTATTTGGATTACAAAAACAAACGCCCTGATTACATTGCCGCATGGTGGAATGTCGTTAACTGGCCAGTTGTTGAACAACGTTTCGACGCTTCGAAATAATTTTTCACATGAAGAAGCCCCTCGGGGCATCCTCGACTCTATGCAAAAGCAGAGAAGGATGCCCGTTGGGGCTTTTTTTGTTGACCGGGAGACGCCCGGCGCATAGTTAGTAGATAATGCCATCGAACTTGCCGGCAAGCTCACTGGCAATAGCCCAGGCATCCTGTTCGGAGTCGCTAGCTACGATTAGTAGACCGTAGTTTGTGCCGGTTGAAAATTCACCGGAACGATCAGCTTCGTAAACTTCGTTGGTCCCCGAGCGCAATCGACGCGTCATGATGAATTCTTCAATGTCATGACCATCGACAGTGTGGAATAGCATTATCTTTAAAACATGCGTGTTTTGCGGATTAGGCATAGTACCACCCCTCATATGAATGTGCGATTGTTTTATAAAAACTCTAAAAAACTAGTATACATTACGATAATTATTTTCATAAAGAAACAGTAAGCTACTGGCTGGTTGAAGAAGCCCATTGTTTCCTCCTGGAGGGGTAGGTGGTGAAAGGTGCGTGTACTTACATAGTACATTTAAAAATATCGATGATGTTTTGTTAATGTTGTACATTGTCGTGAATAAAAAAAAGAAGACCCTGAGGTCTTCAATTATAATATCTTGGCGGGCCGTAGCGGAGCAGGTGTGGAACTATTTTGTTCAAGAGTAAACCTTATGCTTGCTCACGGTTAAATAAGATTTTATTATCGTGTAAGTGTTTTCTCTTGAAAATTGAGATTAGCCGGAATCCACCGGGCGCTGTTCGTATAACACCTTGGAAGGGTGAGTACATTGAGAGAACAATTCAGAAGGCGACTAGTATCCGTGCTTGCAACGTTGGCATTGGTCTTTGGATCGGTGCTTGTTGCGTCGCCGGCTCACGCTGTGACGCCGAACTTCCAAATGCCTTTCCAATGCGGAGAAGTCTGGAGGGCTAGTACCTACGCAAACCATGGTGCGATTGACTGGAATGCGTACCCAAGTGACGACGGTCGCCCGGTGGTTGCGAGTGCTGCAGGTACGGCTTCGCTGTACTTTGAAAGCATTGGCGGCTACCAGGTTATTATTGACCACGGTGATGGCTGGAAGACCGTCTATGCCCATATGAAGCAGGATGGTCGTGTAAGCGGAACTGTTACGCAGGGACAAGTTATTGGGTTTGTTGGCGGCACTGGCAACAACGGTGCTGGATTTAGTTCTCATCTTCATTGGGAACAGAAGTTGAACGGGGTGAGGCAGTCTACGCTTTATGCTAACGGTACAACGTTAAATCCTGGACCGACCGCAAATTCGTCCGCACCTTCATATACAAGCGCAAACTGTCCAACATCTACTCCTGTAAGCCTTCATCTCCGTCAGTACTACTACAATAACGGCTGGGTTTCGTTCGATGTGAGTAGTCAAACCAATGTTAATGTTCTGGGCAATCCGAGCATTGCCAACGGTACTGCCTGGGCTCGTGATACAAGCAATCACTTGCGGGAGTTCTCTGCTGTAGGAGGTGGCTGGACAGCAGATGACGTTACGGCCTCGACGGGTGTGTCGATTCTCAGTAACCCAGCTGGTGCATCGGGTGTCGTATGGGCTCGCGACACAAATAACCATCTTCACCAGTTCTATAAGAGCGGTGGATCGTGGGTGAGTGTTGATGTAAGCGTCCTTACTGGCGTCAACGTTGCTGGTAACCCTGTTCTCGATTCCAGTGGAACGGTTTGGATACGTGACGATAGTAACCATCTTCGCCAGTTCTACTACAGTAGTGGATGGATAGCGTTCGACGCAACGGCGGCCACGGGAATTAATGTCCTCGGGGACCCGCAGCCCGTTTCGGGAGGCGTCTTAGCTCGTGACGATAGCAACCATCTTCGCCAGTTCTATGTAAGCGGTACTAGCTGGATCACGTTCGATGTCAGTAATGTTACGGGCGTTGCAATCGCAAGTAATCCAAGCGAGAGTGGCGGAAATATCTGGGCACGCGATACAAATGGGCATCTACGCCAGTTCTACTACAGCAGTGGATGGATAGCATTCGACGTAACCGTACCTACAGGCATAGCTATTACGGGTAATCCGGTTGGCGTAAGTGGGGGTGCCTGGGCACGCGATACAAATGGGCATCTTCGCCAGTTCTATGTAAGCGGTACTAGCTGGATTTCGTTTAATCTCGGAGCTACAACCAATACAACTATCGCCGGAGATCCTGTCACTGATTACACAGGGACGCCCTGGGCCATAGGATGAAGTCAGCCCGTATCTGTAGACGGAGCCATAAAGTGCTCCAACTGCAGATACGGGCTTTTTAAATTTAGAGACTGCATGTGAGTAAATATAAATTACAATGCCGTGAGATAGTTATTGTCGTGCGCACCATAGTGATGCAGGTGTGAAACTATTTTGTTCAAGAACAAGCCTGTGCTTGCAAATTTTTTTCTAAGATTTTATTCTACCTGCAGCGTTTTCTCTTGAAAATTGAGATTAGCCGGAATCCACCGGGCGCTTTTCGTATAACACCTCGAAAGGGTGAGCGCATTGAATAAATTCATCAGAAGGATACTTTCTGTCTTTGTTGTAACGGCATTATCATTTGCCGGACTGGTCTTTACCGCATTACCTGCGCATGCAGCCATGCCGAACTTTCAAATGCCTTTCCAATGCGGGGAGGTGTGGCGGGCTAGTACCTACGCAGCAACACCTGCACACACCGCTATCGATTGGAATGCATATCCAAACGATAATGGACGACCAGTCGTGGCTAGTGCTGCGGGCACCGCTGCGCTGAAATACGAGGATGAGCTGGGTGGCTATATGGTTGTCGTATCTCATGCTGATGGATGGCAGACTGTCTATGCACACCTTCAATCAACTGGAAGGGTCAGCGGTACGGTAACTCAAGGCCAGGTTATCGGCTATGTAGGGAGCAGTGGTGCCGCTTCGGGGCCACATCTTCATTGGGAACAGAAGCTCAATGGGGTACGTCAGTCTACGCTCTATGCGAATGGTGTAGCGATTACGCCTAGTTGGACAGCGAACTCCTCGGCAAACGCCTACACGAGTAACAACTGTCCAGTTTCTACTCCAGTTACACCTCCAGTACTTGTAAGTAACACCTTCTATCTCAACAACAACTTCGACGGCTCTCACGACATCGCTACCAGCTACGGGAACGGTGGTGCACAGCAGGTCGTTGTTGGCGATTGGGACGGTGATGGAACCGATACGCTCGGCGTGCGGGACAACTACACCTTCTATCTCAATAACGACTTCGACGGCTATCACGACATCCTTACCACCTATGGCAATGGCGGGTTGCAGCAAGTTGTAGTTGGTGACTGGGACGATGACGGAGTCGACACTCTCGGGATACGCGACGTCACGCAGTAGCGAAATCCGCATAGGATAACTATGCCGTCATGAGGACTGACGCTAACTGTCCTCATTTTAACTGAACAAGATAAAAAGAAGACCCTGGGGTCTTCAATTATAATATCTTGGCGGGCCCGACCGGATTCGAACCGGCGATCTTCTCCGTGACAGGGAGACGTGATAGGCCAGCTTCACTACGAGCCCGTATGTGATTCTCCCGAGGAAGATACGGATGGCCTTTATAGACAATTGCCTATAAGCTCGTACAATCGTAGCATTCATAGAGGTTAAATGCAAGACATACAGGCCGACGGCATATAGGCGTTGGACTTGTAAAATGGTATACTTAATCAGTAAAGCGGGAGCACGCACGCCGTTATAGCTCAGCTGGTAGAGCGGCGCTTTCGTAAAGCGTAGGTCTCCGGTTCAATCCCGGATAACGGCTCCACATTGTTATGCTAAAAGATACCATCACACACTCATTCAAAGAACTTATTACCAACCGTTATTTAACGGTTCTTGCTTCTGTGACTATTCTTTTAGCCATCGCCTTTGTTATTTACATCGGTATTGTCGTGCGTCCAAGTGAGCTACAGCTCGTAACCCACTATACCGCCTACGGGGTAACGCACCTGTATCGTGACCAATGGTTCTACCTATTAAGCTTCGGTGGCTTTGCGGTTATTATCGCCCTAATAAACATCGGTATGGCATTAAAGGTATTCCTAACAAAAGGCCACCCGCTAGCAATTATGTTTGCCTGGTTTGGTATCGGTATTATGGTGTTTGCTTGGTTAACAAGTTTCTCTATTATTAACGTCTGGTCACCGCTGTAACCATGGTTGACCTCGAACTTCCGCTTGGCAAACGCACCAAGATGTACCGATTCTTCGAAATGGTGCCGGCTATTATTAGTTACGGCGCCTTCGTTCTATTAATTGTGCTTTCAATTGTGTCGCCCTTGCTCGCGGCGATTTATTTAATGGCCGTTATTATCGTCCTATTAGTACGAGCTACCGGTATTGTCTATCACACTATTTCCGGCCACCGTCGGTTAGTGAAAACCCAAGAAATTAACTGGGCACACCGCTTAAGTGAGCTAGAAGACCCAACGGTATCGTATGCCAAACATGAACACACTCACGATCGCGGCTACGGCATGGCGTCGCACGTCGATAACCTGCGTTTGATGGCTGCCGACCCAACGGCTTTCCCAAAACCTTCTGAAATGTACAACGTCGTTATTGTGGCTGCCTATAACGAAAGTTATGAAGTGATTGAGCCTACTATTCAATCATTGGTAAAAACAACCTATGACCGTTCTCGATTGGTCGTCGTGTTCGCTTATGAAGAACGTGGTGGCGATGCGATTGAAAAAACCGCTCAGCGTCTGCAGAAAAAGTTTGGCAGTAAGTTTAATGCTTTCTTGTTGGTTAAACACCCCCGCGACCTACCGAATGAAGTAGTAGGAAAGGGCGGAAATATTACTTTTGCTGGTAAATTTACCCAAAAATGGTTGGCCGACAAGGGGATTGCATTCAAAAACGTCCTTATGACCACCCTCGACTCAGACAACCGCCCGCACGTTGGTTATTTCGATTACGCCACTTATGAATATATTGTTAATGAAGACCGCAAACACTTAGCCTTCCAGCCAATCGCTTTATTCTTGAACAATATTTGGGATGTACCAGCCCCAATGCGCGTGTTAGCGACCGGTAACACCTTCTGGAATATTATTAGTTCAATGCGTCCACATTTATTGCGCAACTTTGCGTCGCACTCGCAACCGATGGAAGCGTTAGTAGAGATGGGCTTTTGGAGCACCCGCACAGTAGTAGAAGACGGCCACCAATTCTGGCGAAGCTACTTCTACTTTAATGGTAACTACTCAGTCCACCCACTATATATTCCTATTTACCAAGATGCCGTACTCGACAACACCTACGCCAAGACATTCAAAGCCCAATTTATTCAGCTCCGCCGCTGGATGTACGGAGCTTCTGACGTCCCTTATGCTGCATCACATATCTTTACTAAAAAACGCACCGTGCCATTCTGGCCAGGCTTTGTGTGGTTTATGCGTGGGCTCGATGGCTACGTTACTGCAGCCAGTGTTTCTATTATTGTGGCCGTTGGTGGTTGGGTGCCGTTACTTATTAACAGTGGTGCCTACCGTGACGTTGTCGCCCACCAGTTACCGGACACTATTAGTTTATTCCAGCGCATTGCACTGATTGGTATCATCGTTATGGTGTTCTTGTCATTTAAACTGTTACCGCCGCGCCCAGAGCGGTACCGACGCACGCGGACTATTGGGATGCTGTTGCAATGGTTAATCATGCCATTAACTGCTATCGGCTTCCTGTCGTTCGCCGCCTTGAACGCCCAAGCACGCTTGGCCTTTGGCCGATACCTTGTGAAGTTTGATGTTACCAACAAAGCGACTATTGCTTCGAAAGCGGCTTTGAAAGCTTCGGCTGAACCAAAAGAACCAATCCGCGTGAGTGAACTCGACCGCGAAGACCCCGAAGCGAAGAACTAATTTATTCAATAAAAAGAAGAACCCGCACCGGTGACGGAGCGGGCTCGACGTCGGATGCGGGTTAGTTGTTTGATTTTGGTTTGTATCTGAGTGGAGATGCTTGCACCAACTCTCTGAAGGCATCGACCTGTCGTTCTTCGCCCTCTAGGTCGTAGCTTATCGACTCCAGGGTCATTGAACTTGCAACTACGTGTGGTCGAGCGGATATCTTAAACGCTATCACAGATGATGACAGTGTTTTAAGGAGCTTGTCGGTATCTCGTTTCCTTACAAGCACTGCAAAACTTTTTCTTGTTCTCATTTTTCCTCATTCGTTAGGTGCGATAGGCCGAATAGTGTTTCATCCAGTCTGCAAAAGTCTTGAGCTCACTTTCGCTGCCGGTCGCTTCGATGTTTACCTCGACCGTGTTGAGGCCGTGAAGCTTGGAGCTGTGCACGATTGTAATGGGATGCTTCTTCATTACCTTGTCGAACTCTTCTATCAGCTGGGCTAATTTCAACCTGTGAATCCAAAGAATGTACTTGTCCATTTGTGCCTAACGGGTAGGATGGTGTTGGTTTTGGGAAAGTATACGATATTACGAGTGACTTTGCGAGTATAAGCGGTATAAATAAGCTAAAAACAAATAACTCCCCGAAGAGAGTTATTTTATTGGGTTCTGGATTGTGACTAAATAGTACGCGAACGTACGTTTTGCTTAATCTCTCCTAACGTCTTATCGTACTCGAACCCGAGTGAAAAGCGTTCTAATGAAGAGGTTTTTAATGGGTTAGTCATCTGTTGTTTCTTAACCATGCTTTCATTGTAGCATAAACACAATGATATGTCAATGGAACAGACTTTCGCGTGAAATACCGCCTATGATATACCAGTGATAGAATAAGCGAAAGCGGGTACGTGGATAACTTACAGAGTGGTGGGGGAAAGTCAGTTTAACCTCTGTTAAAACGCCAATATTACAGTGCATAGAGTGAGTTTAAGGAGTATTTTGGCATAAAAATAGACTCCCGAAGGAGTCGATTCATAATGTTGGTGGGTCCTAGAGGATTCGAACCTCTCACCTCCTCAACGTCAATGAGGCGCTCTAGCCAAATGAGCTAAGGACCCGTAGCTGCTCGACTAAAAAGTCGAAGGCTTATTTATGGTAGCAGAATAGGGGTGGACAGGCAAGGGACGTGCTATACTCAAAACATGAAAAGCACTACCGGTATGAAGAAGACAGCGAAAAAGGGCAAACAAACTAAGGTAAGTAATTATAAATTTTGGTTGGTATTAACTTGTGCTGGGCTGGTAGGTGTCTGGTACATGCTATTGGTATTGGCTTCATTCGCCGCTACCGTTATTAACTCAAACTTACAAGAAACCTCTCCTGAATTGTACGAGGTATTATTTAATATCGTATCGACACTGCCAGTATACGTCGCTTCATTTGCCAGCGTACCATTTGCGGTCGTTGTATTTAAACGCTTGAACATTGAAATGCCAGTGAAAAGTGCAATTGCGTTCTTTATGGCCCCAAGCTTTGGCTATACATTGTTTGCCTTTTTAAGCAGCGCTGTATTTTATGAACCAATGACAAGGATTCCAGTCCTTATTATTAGTATGGTCATTGCTGGGTTGGCGTACGGGTTAATTATCCGATTCCTTAAACACCGTCTTTCAACAGCAGAATTCTTAAGTATTTCTATAGGACTAACGTTTGTGCCGATTATTCTATGGGTGCTGTGGCGCCTGTAAGTGACAACCTTTATCTGAGGTGGTATACTATTTCTAAGCAATGAAGCGGCTTAACTACCCGCTGAGCTTCGTGGATGTTACCTGTACGTTAACGGGTATCACAAGTAAAACGTCCGGTGGAACCGTCTACGCAAGTAGACCCGAGACATGCAATTGAAGGCTTTAAGTATATTAAACCCGACATTGCATGTTTCTTTTTTAATTTAAAAAGGCCGCAGGGCCGATAGGAGAACATATGAACGACGAACAACTACACGCAATGCGCCACAGCTTGGCACACATTACTGCTAGTGCAGTGAAGAAACTTTGGCCAGAAGCAAAATTTGGTGTTGGCCCCGTTGTCGATAACGGTTTTTATTACGATATCGATTTAGGTGAACTGAAGATTTCTGAATCTGACTTTAAACGTATCGAAAAAGAGATGCGAGGGATTGTAAACCAAGCACAAGAATTCGAACACTTCGATATGCCTATCGACCAAGCAATTGATTGGGCGCGCCAAAACGGCCAACCGTACAAAGAAGAACTTTTGAACGACTTAAAGCGTTCTGGTACTACTATTGCCAAAGACCTTGATGTTAGTGAACTGGGTATCGCCACTGACGGTGATTCTGCTGTTGAAACTGTATCTTTCTACAAGAACGGTGAATTTGTCGACCTCTGTCGTGGCCCTCACGTACATAATACAAAAGATGTCGGTGCCTTCAAATTGCAACGTGTAGCCGGTGCCTACTGGCGCGGTAAAGAGGGGAACCCACAAATGCAACGTTTGTACGGTGTGGCGTTTGCAACCCAAGAAGAACTGCAAGAATACTTAGTGCGCATGGAACAAGCGAAGCTTCGCGACCACCGCAAGCTCGGTAAAGAGCTCGACCTCTACACTGTATCGCCATTAGTCGGTCCCGGCCTTCCTTTGTTTACACCACGCGGAACAGTACTGCGTGACATTATGAGTACGTACTCTAACCAATTGCGTCAACGCTATGGCTTCCAAAAGGTATTTACGCCGCACATTACAAAAAAGGAATTATACGAAGCTTCTGGCCACTGGGCAAAGTTTGGTGATGAACTGTTCTTGGTCCAAAGCCAAGAAACCAGCGATAGTTTTGCGCTGAAACCAATGAACTGCCCGCACCACACCCAAATTTACGCGTCATCACCACGAAGCTACAAAGATATGCCGGTTCGTTTCTTGGAAACAACTACCGATTACCGTGATGAAAAAACTGGTGAACTTGGTGGCCTGAACCGCGTTCGCGCTTTAACCCAAGATGATAGTCACGTTTTCGCGCGTCCTGACCAAATTGAACAGGAAATTAATAACCTGCTCGCCTCAGCCCGCGAACTGTACTCAACTATCGATATGAAGCTGCGTGTGCGACTTTCATATCGTGATGGTGGCGAAGGCTACTTAGGCGATATGAGCCTGTGGGAGACTGCCCAGGCGCAGTTGAAGCAAGCTGTTCTTGCCAATGAGCTGGAATACTTTGAACAAGATGGCGAAGCAGCCTTTTATGGCCCTAAAATTGACTTCATGGCAACCGATGCAATTGGCCGCGAACACCAAGTGGCTACAGTGCAATTAGACTTCGTGCAACCTGAACGCTTCGGACTTACGTACACCGATGCTGAAGGTAATGCTGCGCAGCCAGTCATGATCCACTGTGCGCTACTAGGTTCTATTGAACGCTTCCTAAGCGTATTTATTGAACACACTGCTGGTTGGTTCCCATTCTGGGCTGCACCGGAACAACTTCGTATTTTAACTATTAACGACACGGTGCTTGATTATGTTGATGAAATTAAAGCCGTCTTGAATGAAACTGTGCTTATGAAGCCGGTCCGTTATAACGAAATTCGCTTTACGGTCGATGACCGCAACGAATCGCTGGGCAAGAAAATCCGCGAAGCTGCCAAGGGAAAAATTCCAATGCAACTAATTGTTGGCCAACAAGACAAAGACGACCGCCAGGTGAGTGTACGTACACAAACAGGTGAAGAGAAGGTAGCGCTGGATAACTTGGGCGAATACCTAAAAAGTATTTAGTATATGTCTAAGCCGCGGCAAAAGATTGCTATTGATATCGATGATGTACTGGCTGATAACGCAGCCGGCTTCATCGCGTTTAGTAATAAAACGTGGGGGACGACACTGCAAGCGGAAGACTACCAAGAGCACTGGATGGAGCTTTGGAATGTTGGTCTAGAAGAAGCCGAACGGCGGGCAAAAATACTTACAGACGCCTCGATCTTTAGAGAATATGCCTATTCCGAAACTGCCTTACCTGTACTACTGCGCTTGAGCAAAGATTACGACCTGTGTATTGTTACCTCACGCCGTTCTCATACGCGCGATGATACAGCGGCGTGGATTCACAAGTATTATGAAGGTTTGTTTAGTGACGAGACAATCCACTATGCGGGTATTTGGGACGAGGGGATTACGCTCAGCGGTCTAAACCGAACAAAAGCCGATATCATTACTGAGTTAGGTGCCGATTATTTAATTGATGATCAACTTAAACATTGTGAAGGTGTAGTTTTAACGGGTTGCAAAGCTTTATTGTTCGGTAATTATAAATGGAATCAGGTTAATGAGCTTCCCGAGGGTATGGCGCGCGTGAAAGATTGGGCGGCTGTAGAGGAATACTTTTATGGTAAATAGTGAATTCCGAAAAAAAGTAGAAGAGCTGATAGCCCAAGTTCCGGCTGGTAAAGTAACCACCTACGGCGACCTTGCTGCGCTTGCTGGCCACCCGTATGCTGCCCGTATTGTTGGTGGTATGGCACACTATGGAGACGATGCATTACCTTGGCACAGGCTTGTGAACCGGTTCGGTGGGTTAGCTGCTGGTTACCCCGGTGGCCGAGAGGTTCAACAGATACACCTTGAGGCCGAAGGCCACACCTGTATAAATTTTGTACTCAATGATTTTAAGGAGATACGATGGCGACCCCTATAGAAAAATCAGATTATTCTTCACAACAGGTGAGTGATGCTCCATTAGTTGTTATTGTCGGTCCGACAGCAAGCGGCAAGTCCGCATTAGCTATTGAACTTGCCAAAGCGTTCGATGGTGAAATTATTTGTGCGGACTCACGTACCGTGTATAAACATATGGACATAGGTACTGCAAAACCGAGCGCAGAGGACCAAATAGCTGTACCGCATTGGGGCCTCGATTTAGTCGAACCTGGTGAAGTATTTACAGCTGCCGACTTCAAAGAATACGCTTTGTTAAAGGCTCAACAAATACGTGAACGTGGCCATGTACCGTTCATTGTAGGGGGTACAGGACTGTACGTAGATGGAGTAGTTTTCGACTATGAATTCGGTGAACCCCGGCCTGAAGTCAGAAAACAGCTCGAAGCCCTATCTTTAGAAGAGTTAAAAAGGTATTGTGCTAACAACAACGTTGCCTTACCTGAGAACGAAAATAATCGTCGCTATGTCATTCGCGCGATTGAGCAAGAAAGCATTAACAGTAAGAGGTTACGTAGTCCGATTGACAACGTTATGCTAGTAGGAATTACAACAGAACGTGATGAACTACGTCGCCGAATTGCCGCTCGTGCCGAACAACTGTTTGAAAATGGCATGCTCGAAGAAGCTGTCAAACTCGGCGAAACCTACGGCTGGGATAGTGAAGCCATGACAGGAAATATTTATAAATTGGTGAAGCAATATTTAGACGGAAAGCTGACATTGGATGAGTTGAAGCAAAAGAATATAACGGCTGACTGGCGCTTAGCAAAACGACAAATGACCTACATGAAACGCAACCAATATATTAAATGGTTAACTTTAGATGATGCACAAGAATACATAAAGACGTCGCTGAAAAGCTAGCTGAGTACATTACTTCTGAACGACATCCGCAGCCCGAGGCTTTGATGGGCGTAGAGACCCCATCAAAACCCGGAGCGAGGCAGTCAGAAGAAGTGAGGTGTTCAGATAGCTTTTCCTCGGTGAGCTGTGTTATTATATGAACATCAAAAGTGAACAAGGAAATAGGGGATATGATAGATAAGTTGTTCGGTTCGAAGACAAGAGTTAAGCTCCTGCATCTCTTTATGAACCATCCGGGTCAGTCTTTCTACGTCCGTGAAATCACTCGCCTTATTGACGAACAAATTAACTCAGTCCGTCGTGAGTTATCTAATATGCTAGAAGTAGGTATTATTACCAGCGATACTGGCGATAACAAATTGTACTACCAGGCTAACCAACGCTACGAGTTCTATAAACCATTACGGGCGATCTTTGCTGGCGAATCAATGGGTTCAGAAGAAAAATCTGCTGAGCAGAAGGCGACTGTTAACCAGAACGAAGTCGATATTATTGAAGCTATTCCTTCATTACGATTAGCGATCTTTGCTGGTGTACTAGTAAAGGGCTCAACTGCATCAATCGACGTCATCTTAGTTGGTAACGTCTCACTTGCCAAGGTAAAGGCAGCAATCGCTATGATTGAGAAGTTAGAAGCTCGCGAGCTGAACTATACCGTGTTACCATATGATGAGTTCTATTACCGTTTGAGCGTTCGTGATAAATTTATTACTGAAGTTCTTGCGAGTAAACACA
>Ga0247817_10000204_pt1 | contig 38396 bp, 72 predicted proteins | sample UWRJL212509R1_FD_178010 | JGI IMG/M metagenome (GOLD analysis project Ga0247817, IMG submission 178010) | Plant litter microbial communities from Arlington Agricultural Research Station in Wisconsin, United States - UWRJ-L212-509R-1 | ecosystem: Environmental > Terrestrial > Plant litter >... | reverse complement strand
AATAAAACATCAGCAGGTAACGAAGACCTTGGAGCATCTCGTACGCATTTGCTTACAGGACTAACTCCTGGTGCAACAACATTTACATTAAAATATCAGGTAAGCGCTGGTACGGGAACTTTCGCAGATCGTTCTCTAGCAGTAATACCTCTATAAGGAGAACACTATGGCATCAGACGGCGGAAGTGCAAGTTTACCATCAGGCACTGGATCGAAATCTATCAATATGGGTGTCAGCATGACTGGCATGACTTGGTGTAGGGTTACACTCAAGAGTCCTTTCTACAAAGATTTTATAGGGTATTCTTACGGTACAGGTGCTTATCAAAATAGTTATTCTGCACCGAATGAAGCTCTAAATACTACTAAGTTTTTTAGAATTAAAGATACTTCGGGAGCAATTGTTTATGAAGGTACACACACGGGCTTTAGTGGAAATAACCTGGTATTTAACATCACAACTAATACGATCTCTCCTTCAATGCCAGCTGCATTTTTTGAATGGGGCAACTAAAGATGAAGAACAAGATTCTTATATCGCTTATAGGTTTCCTTGTTCTATTAAATCTTGTATCACTACTAAATAACCTTCACACTAACGATTCAATTGCGTCTATACAAAACAAGATACAATCTATCCCAAAAGAGCCTATTGTATACGTAGGAAAAGATGGTCGTACACCTGTTAAGGGTATTGATTATCGTGACGGTGATAATGGCAAGGCTGGTATAAACTCTATTAGCTTTGTTACAACACAAACTGTTATTAAGGAAGTACCACTCATGGGTACACCTGGTAAAGACGGAGTCAATGGTGAAAATGCACCAACCCAAGAGATTCAAGTAAATTCTGATACATACGATATAGAGACAAAGCTATCAAATTTGCGTGGATGGAATGTATTAGTCAGATGTTCTGAATATCGCCTGGAGTGTCCAAGTGGCAACTAGACAGGGTGAGGACATCCAAGAGCTGAAACTTGATGTAGGTCTTATTAAGGGCGACATTAAGACAATGAAGCGCGATATGGCTACTAATCAAAAAACAATCCTTGAACGCATGGATAAGTTTGCTTTTGTAACTATCACCGACTTTGAAAGAGAAATGCGTGAAATTAGAGATGAAATAGAACAAAAGCTAAAAGACGTTCGTGCTGAATTTAAACCAACAATCGAACAGGTTAAGGAAGATACAGTACTTGTTAACAAAGGTTTTCTCAAAACGGGTAATGGCGTATTCGGTAAAATAGGGGGTATACTAGCATTAGCACTGGCTATCGGTATAATTGCATTGATTATATTCGGAATCTTCACGTTGTACCCAACTATTAAAGGGACTATAAAATGAAAATATTAAGAGCAGTTATCAACTTTCTTTGGAAACATCTTGCAACAATATTGAGTGCCACTGTAATTATCGCCATAGCCTCGCTAGTGCTATTCTTTACATTTCCATTTGATGTAGCTAAGTTTAAGAACGTTAATGTCAATGATGGTGTGCAAGTAGGTGGGGTTCTTGAGTACACAAACGAATACTGTCAAAATGTTGGAAAAGGAGTGCCTCGAGAGATTGAACGATTCTTAATACCTAAAGATAAGACTCTCATTAATCCCGTAGAGCTATCTGGCAACCCTACTGACGAAACCCTACAAGATGCTGGTTGTCGCACATCTGATCCAATTAAACTTCCTATAGACTCTAGTACTCCTCCAGGTGAGTATAAGCTCTTGGTTAAGGTGAGGTATTACTTATTCAATATGCGCAAGATTACGGTACAGGTTGAAAGCGAATACTTTCAGATTACAAAACCAGACTTTGCGAACCAATTGTTTACACTAAACCAGAAGATTGATGAACTTAACGGGCAACTAAAGAGTAAACAAAACCCAACTGTCGTTAATACCATAAGTATTCCTATACCTCAGGCAGTTCAAGTTCCATTCAGAGAACCGACTCCACAGCCTGTCAGAAACGCTCAACCAGCAACGCCTGTCGAACCTGCACAGACTTGCACAATTAACCTACTAGGCATTAAACTGCTTTGTAGATAGGAGCTATATGGCTATAGGATTAGACTTAGATTCATTCGCTGCACAAACCCTTGGTGGAACATACGGGACGCCACCACCTGTAATGGAACGAAATAAAGGTACGTTTAAAGGGCAATGTGCATCGTATTGCCGCCAATATTGCGAGGCTGTACTAGCTATAAAATCAGAGGTATGGGGCAATGCTGTAGACTGGTGGACTAACCCTAAAGTTCTTGCTTTATTTGATCGTATTCCGAAAGGAAAAGAGCGTGACGGCGATATTGCTGTATGGGGCGATGATCCTGGTAGTTTCACTGGCAAAGAGGGTCACGATGGTATCTGGTACAAAGGAAGAATACTCAACCAGAACTATAACGGAAGCCTCAAAGTTTCAATTAACGATTTCTTTCCACAAGGTTATTTAGGCGCATTAAGATTAAAAGGAGACACTATGTTAGACGGAGAAGGAGCAAAAGAAGTATACAGGGCAACATTACACCGTGAACCAGAGAATGACCAAGTGTGGCGACCACTCGTAGGTCAGAACGCGGGTGAAGTTCTTAAAAGGTTCCGCGAAGGTGAAGAATGGAAAGTCCAGAACGATAAGATCGCAAACTATGGGGCACTAAACCATAATTATGTTATGGCTTTAGAGCGCATCAAAGAACTAGAAGCGCAGGAATCTAGCGAATATGAAGAAGTAACAGTTTATAGGAGGATTAAATAATGAGCGCATTTACATCAAAGACATTCTGGGTTGACCTCGCTGAGAGAGCGGTGAAGACCTTTGCACAAGTAGCAGGAGCAACTATTATCGCCTCTGGGGTACTTGGATTGCTTGATCTTAACTATGTACAGATACTAAGTATTTCAGGACTTGGAGCACTTCTATCTGTTCTGACAAGTATTGGTTCAGCAGGTGCGGGTGATTCAAACAGTGCGAGTTTAGTTGTAGAGACTAGGGAATTAAAATAAGCTTGATAAACCAATAGCATAAGCGTATAGTTTCATTAACTATGGAACTCATGCGATCTATACCAGAATCAGACCTTAACCGTATTCTTACGGAAGCTGAAGGTGGTGAGTATCAGGAAGCCCGTTCGCTCGTACAGATGGAGCTAGCCCGTCGTGCGAGTGTTCTTTTTTCTTTAGGCACAGTGGATATGCCCGCTTGGAATGGTTTAGACTGAAATGCGAGATCAGCATCACCTACTGTGGGATAGAGTGAGTTGGTCAACACGTTTAGAATCACGCTATTTAAGGGAAACACCTAGTCTTGTACCGCGCATTGAGAGAGTCACACACAACGAAATACATGCTGAGTGTCCAATCATACCAGTTTTAGGTTTTCATGCGTTACAGCGCGTTATACGTACCTTCCAGCCTATAGGAAATACCATGCATGATATTGAATTACTCCAGATAAGTATAGACAAGGGAACTAAACACCCTCAAACACACCCAGTAGAGCGATCTATGGCTGAATTAACCCTACATGCAATTGACCTTCAAAAGCCATTCTTGCAAGAAGCGTTAAATGAAAGGACGTTTGTAGCATGAGTGAGAACTATATCGAGATGAGTTTAGAACGTCTGGATACACGAGGTAAAGAATTGTCTGCTGCAATACGTGGCAACTACCTTAATAAAGAACGAAAAGCCCAGGTACAATCTGAATTAGGCTTGATCGCCTTTGAACTGTATATGAGACATGAAGCTGGTGAAATGGAAATAGCTAAGGTATAATAATATTGTCAAAGAAGATTTGAAACCTTTTGCCAACAAAAAAGAACTACCCCGCTAAATACGGGGCTTTTTTGTCCTTTACTTATACAAGCGGTTAGATGACTTAACACCGTAACTATTTTACTATGACAAGTATTCGTCAGCCACTATACCGCCAATAGAGGCGCTACAGCCAACGTTGCAAAGATAGATGCTAATACACCTAAAATTACACCAACAGCGATAGTAACGGGCTGCTTAACGCCCCAGCTTGATAATGTGTAGTGTGTACCAGTGTATCCAAGTACAAAGGTAAGTATGAACGTAAGTAGTAATGTCATGTAATGATCTCCTTAAAGGTGTTTTATGTACGGGTTAATTATAACACCCATAGAACCCTCTGTCCCTCTAAAGCGAGCAACAACGCATTGATTGGCTATTTACTACTGTTACTTCTGAACCCGATACTTAACTAGCTATAGTCGTATCCTTTGATTGTCCCTTGATAGAGAAGTAAGAGTCTACCGTTATAGGCTTATTAGAGTCCCCGTTGACAGGGCAGTCAGAGCGGGAGTTCTTAAAGCCTATAACCCTAAGTGTGGTTTTATTTTCTGGTTGGCTCACAAACAACCCAATAAATAGTATTTGCAAATCAAACGGTTATGCTATAATTTAAATAGCATTAGAAGGTCAGCCCACTGTAATAGGTGGGTTTTTCTTTGTTCAAGTTTACCCCTTACTCTGACTTTTCTGCATTAGAAGGTCATTTCGGTTGTTACTATCGTACTCTATTCCGTTAGTACTTACAATATAAAAAGAGGCTGGGAGTTCTAGGGTAAATAAATACCAACTCTCGCCTCTTATGACTTCGCTTTACCAGTCATCATGTACGTTTCTTATGTAGTTAGAGTATATCATAAATAGAAAGAACCTAATTAAAGGCTCTTAATACGATCACTTCCCGCACATTAAACGGTGTGATGACATGTACACTCATGCAGAGTAATTCTTATTATACCATTACAACCCCAGCCAAGGGATTATTTATTGTTGAATAGAGTGAGCCTCATACTCACCGTTTTGATCTTTAAACTCAATGTATGCTTTTGGTGTTAATCCACTACGCTGCATATTAGCTCGCTCGTATACACGCCCTTGGTTCCTATCGACCATTAAGAACAACTCTTTACGAATTAGTGACTTCGTAGCCTCTAATTGTTTTGTGTCAGTCATAACAGCCTCTAGCACTGTTAGGATTGAACCTATTGTATGGTTGGCATTACTTCTTAACTCGCTTGATAAATATACCGCTGTATCATCATAGGTATCTTTTGTATGACCTGTGCTCGGATCTTGATTGTTTACTGGTTTATCTGACATGACTTTTTCTCCTAACTTAACTTGGCTGGGAATGTAAAAGTACTAACCATATTATGCTCCACCATATAATGGATTGCAATAAAAGATGCCAGGAAGCGTGTAGCAATCTAGCATCTTAATCTTTGTGTTATGAATAGGGAGGTATTAAGTCCGCGTAAAGTACAAGAGGCGATTATGGTAGCCTTTATGGTTAGATCATACCACAAGCGGAATAAATGTAAAGAAAAAGACCCCGAAGGATCTTGTCTTACTTGAGACCAGAAAGGTATTATCAATGAAAATATATAGGTGATTATATATTAAGAAATGTTGCCTCAAGCACTTTTACTATACCAAATATAGGAATAATATTCAATAAGCTAGTTGTATCTTCGCTTATGGTATGGTACAATGAGAACATAACAAACGGAAAGGTTATGATGAAAATTAACGTTACATTTATTAATAGCGAGTTTCCATTAGGAACAGTTGATGGATATACATATTCGATCTATCCACAGGTATAACATGAAAAGCTTTGAACAGATATTTAAAGAAATAGCACAACCACTTGTTGATGCTGGTCTATTCACTGAAGAAGAAGTATCAAAAGACTTAAACGAGATATTCATAAAAGTAAAGGAATCGAAACAATGAGAAGTACATACAAAGCACTATCAGCTGTACAGGCAAATCTAAAGGCTCCTAAAGGGAATAGAAATACATTTGGTAATTATAACTACCGAAGTGCAGAGGACATCTTAGAAGCAGTTAAACCTATCCTAAAAGACAATGAACTAGCTATGACACTTAGCGACAAGGTTCTTCAGGTAGGAGAAAAGAACTATATTGAAGCGACTGTTACTGTGTTTGACCTAATGAATAATGACGCACAGCCTATCTCAGTTACAGCTTATGCTCGTGAAGCAGAGGATAAAAAAGGTATGGATGACGCACAGATCACAGGCGCAGCAAGTTCTTACGCTCGAAAATACGCCCTTAACGGTATGTTTAATATTGATGACACTAAAGACCCTGATACCGATGAGCACACAGCACAACGTCAGAAGCCTAAAGCAACCAAGGAAATCCGTGACCGTACAGCTGAGAGCAAAGAAGGGGCGAGTCCCATGGGCGAAGGAGATCCACTAACAAAAGCTAAGTCTCAAATCAAAGACCAAATGATTAAACAAGACTACAGTCGACCAGACCAAATGAAAGCTTTTATTAAAGGCGTGCTTAAAAAGGAAACTATTGACTCAATTGATGATGCGAACTTAGTAGCAGATGCACTTGATAATGAGGTACCTTATGACTTTCCTGATGACATAGGAGCGAAAGGATAATGAACATAATTAAAGCTCGTGAAGAAATGATGCGACAGATGGTAAATAAACTAGACTCTGCTGTATATGCTTACGTAGTTGAGATGATAAAGGTGGTAGAGAAAGCAGGCGGTGATCCAGAAAAGTTTGAAATCGTATGGGAAACTAAACAAAACGGATTAACTTCATCAGTACAAGAAATATACATACAGCAACGTACTAACGGATTGGATAATAAGTAATGAGTAAAGACATCGCCGAAATGAGTGTATGGGAAATTCAGAACTATCTTGAAAAGCGCAAAATGGATGATTATCAATCTAAGCGCAAGGCGGAACGTATATTAAAAGAGAACTTTCAGAACACTAATAGTTTTGAATACTATTTAGCTAGTGACTACATAGGTATGCGAGTGGGAAACCTAGAGTTTTATTACGGTTACGAAATGATTATACAAGGTGACTATGGTGCTGAGTGGTGCTTTGTAGCAAAAGAAGATGGGGTAGAAGAGTTAAGAATCCCACAAAGTAGCCTCTGGTACATAAAAGATGCCGTACTTGAACTTTACCTCATGAGTGGAATTGCACAATATATGAAATATAAAGGTCTTGTTCGTGAGACTAACACAACAGAAGAGGGATAGTATGAGCAATAAAGGTAACGGTGCAATTTGTGGCGGAGTGGTGAAGGAGTCAGAGTTTATGAAAGACCCAATGGCCTATATGATGGCTTACATCATGCCCGATGATAAGTTTGAAGAATATGTACACTTAAAGGGCATAAATGAGGATAAGCAAGCTAAAGAACTATTCGATGAGTTTGCCATGAGCGCCGTCTGACCCCCTACAGAGTAAGTAATAACAAACTAAATAACTAAGGAGTGGTATGAGTGAATCCGAAATAGTAGTAGAGATCGAGCAGCAGATATATTCGTATCTAGACCTATGTGCTATGTATGAGACTAAGCCAAGTGTATTAGGATTTGCAGCTCACCTTGAAGAAAGCTATACGTAATGGTCTCCCAGGCGAAAGGCGGCTGCAAAGTATGCAAGTCTATGGATCACACAGCGGTATATCACAACCGTAAACCTATAAAGCGTAGTGCAATTAAGCTTACGAAAGATAAAGCATGGGTCAAACCTATTATTAAAGCCAAACCAATTAAGAAGAAAACAAAGACTCGATCGTGGTACGTTAAAGAACTAGACCGAGTATTCAGTATTTTTATACGCCAGAAATACGCTACAGACGGCATGACAGCCTGTGTAACATGTGGAGCAGTAAAAAGGTGGCAAGAACAACAGAACGGACATTACATGAGCCGTGGTCACCTACCTACGAGGTGGAGCGAAGATAACTGTGCACCCCAATGTTACGCGTGCAATGTGATGCGCAAGGGAAATTACGTTGAGTATTCGTTATGGATGATTAACACATACGGCGTGGAAAAGCTGGAAGAGCTAAAGAGGCGTGCAAATTCAGGTGTTAAGATTACTACTGTTGAAATAAAAGAAATGATCGAAAAGTACAAGAAACTCATTGCAGAGTATTGACGATTCGCTTATGGTATGCTATATTGAGAGTACGCCAAAGGAAAGGCGATCAACGAAACCAAGAGCAGCACTCAAGTAGCATCTCGTCATAGACAGATCGACTGCTCAAGGTTACAACCTAATAAACAAAGGAAACAAAATGGGCAAATCAAAAGAAGCACAGATCAAAGAAATTAAACAAGAAGCAACTGTTAAAGTTAAGACAATCCTATACGTTCTACTTATTGTCGCAGTATTCATTGGCGGATTCGTAGTTGGTTGGATAAATCGGAGCGACTTTTCAAACGAAGTCCGTGGCGAAGTTAAGACTCAGATGTCCGCAGTACAAGCTGTAGAGTCAGTGTCAAAAACAAAGAACTAGATTTACCGTCACCTAGTTTAGAAGTTAAGACGGTAATTGAACCGACTATCGAACCAAAAGCCGCTGTAGAGCCTTTAAACAAACCTACAGCGCCATTAACAAACGAAGAGATAGTGCGCAATGCAGCTAACAAGTATGGTATCAGCGAGGACTATTTTGTTACGATTGCAAAGTGTGAAAGTTCTTTGGACAATATGAGAGTAAACTATAGCTATAGTGAGAACGGCAAAGATTTTCCTTCGGGACTATTCCAACACCTGACGAACTATTGGGACGCTCGTGCAACCAAGTACGGATACCCAGGAGCAAGCGTGTTCGATGCAGAAGCTAATGCGAATGTAACAGCACAGATGTTCCGAGATGGTTTACAGCGATATTGGGAATGTAAATAGTACCTTTAAATAGTTAAGCGTAGTAGTCAGGGAGCAACACGACTGTCGTCAACATTCAGTGCCTAGTGTTGTAGCCCTGTCTCATACAGCTTAACAATAACTAATTCAGTCAGTACATGGACATATAAGAAGTAGTCAACCTTTGACGGTGGAAACCCGTAATCGAACGTGAATGCTTATATGTTCAACATGGCTATATATGGGCGAAAGCCATTCATCAGCGCATTCCGCCGAGAGCTTATATAGTCAGCTAGTGGCGAGCAACCTGCGAATCGGGCTGCAAGAGAGAGTATATGATTCATTTAGAATAAACTCCGCGTCACTAGCAGCCATGCACTGACTGAATTAGAGTACAAAGATTTATAGATAGTTGTGTCCCCATAAGTTCGGGCGAAAGCCTAAAGCTCTGCCATGATGCATCAACGCAGGAAATGCTTATGGGGCATCCACCTGCTTATAAGGTTAATAACAATAAAGGAGAGAATATGAAAAAGAAGTTAGTTATAGGAGCAGTGGTAATCATTGCAATAGCTGCTATACCGTTAGCAGTCTATGCATCAGGTGCAGAAAAAGTATTCAAGACTGGAGAATATACGGTTGATACATTCACCGATAGAGACTACAGATGCTATGTTGCCTATGCAAACACGATAACTGCTAATCGGAGCACAAGTATATCTTGTATGGTTAGGTCTGACTTAAAATAAGCTTACCGTTAATAACAATATTTAGTAAGAGGAGATAAGATGGAAGATGAATCAGGGAACAGGTTTTTGATAGTCACAGCAGTATTAGTCGTCTTGTTATTTGCTGGGATAATAATTACTGGTTTTGCAACGGGAACAATAAAAGTTTATAAGGGAGAGACGCAACAAGAGAAGTGTGAACATGCAGGTGGAATCTATATACGCGGATTCTCTGATAGTTGTGCATTTCCACCAAAGAGTAACTAACCCCTTAATATAGAAGGAGAGACAGTATGGAAATAATCGACCAATTAAAACTTGCAAAAGAATACGCCAAGAAGCACAACGTTAAACTATGTTCAGTTTGTCACCTCTACAGTGTTACTGGCGAATACGAAGGTGTAGAGACGTGCGGAGAGCCCCAATGCGATTATCAGGTACAAGTTGCACAAGACTACGTATCGGATAGAGGTTAGAAAGAAGTAATAGATAATGACAACGACTAGATGTATTGTGAAGGACTGCCGTATATATCATGTTAAAGCGGTTGGTTTATGTCAGATGCATCGTCGTAGGCTAGGACGTAATACTTACGATATGATGGTAAAACGGTGTTACTCTCCTGGTCGTTATCACTATGAGTATTACGGCGGTCGTGGGATTAAAGTATGCGATAGATGGTTGGGGAATGAGGGCTTTAAAAAATTTATGGAAGATGTTGGACCTAGACCATCCCCTAAGCACACACTAGACAGAATTGATAACAATGGAGACTATGAACCTTCAAACTGTCGTTGGGCAGACAAAAAGACACAGATGAACAATCAAAGGATGTATTCAACAAATACCTCTGGGTACAAGGGAGTATATTGGATAAAGGCAAATAAAAAATGGCTTGCGTCTATAAAGGTTGAGGGTAAATTAATACGACTAGGCTTATTCCTAGACAAGAAAGACGCCGCAAAAGCCCGCAAAGACGCAGAAGATAAGTACTTTTAATTATTAAGTTGCCCGAGATGCTCCCCTACAGGAGCTAGAGACCGTAACGGTGAGTCCGAGAAATCGTGTCCCGAAAGGGAAAATCCGTTGGCAACAAACCATCTGTATAGAAGGGTAGCGAAAAGAGTAATCTGCCGCTTCACGAGGCTTTCGAGCCAAGTCCAATAGAAGACCATGTCTATATAGATACAAAGCTAGGGTGTGAGACAAGCTAACACGCACGAGAGTAGTTAACCATTTACTATGGGTCGTGAGATGTGAGGTGTAATCATCCCTAGCTCCAAGATTATTAACAGTATTGAAGTCGTAGTGGTGCATGGATACGCTATGTAGCTACCACTGGCGAACGCAATAACTTGAGTCCTACCCTGTACAAGTTGTATGCGCCACTATCATTTCAATAACAAAGTATAGGAGAAGAGCTATGTGGATTTCTAAGCGAAGACTAGAACTAGAAAAGAAAAGTGCTATTAACGACTTGCTAATGGATATTATTCTTCGTAGTAAAACCAAAGATAAAACAAAGTTTGAGATTCAGGGTGACGAGCGGCGTATCAAATGTGTTGGCAAATACGAGCTTATTGCCAGGAAGGTGAAGGAGTCATGAGTTGGTTAGATGAAGCCCACATGGACTTAATGATATACCGCTTAAAGGTGGTCGGTAGAAAGAGAATGACACTAGAACAGATATGGCGATCATGGCTAGAGAGATCTTGAAAAAGGTCTTTCTTTTATCTTTCGCTTATGGTATTATAGAGACATACAAACAGAAAGGTATCACATGAAGACATTAGAACAAGCTATCCAAGAAGTTATGACACCAGAGCAGACACAACGCTACGAATTAACGCAGCGTCTTAACACTCGAATGAAGTCAAAAGCTGAACTTGAAAAGCAAGCTAAAGCTAATGGGCTCTGGGATTATCGTAACAATAAGATTGTGGAGGCGTAATGGATAAGCAGTCAAAAGCAGAAAAAGCACTAGATGTTTTAAAAAAGAACTTGAACATCTGGGACATGATCGAACTTATAGGTTTACTGAGTCAGGAAGCAGACAAAGTCACACAAGAACAAATGATTGAAACTTTCAAGGAGCAAAAATAATGCTTAACTTCTTTAACGAAAACATCCTTCCATTAAGTGAACAGCTACAGGCAACTCTTGACGCTAGAGAGCTAAGGGACGACAAAGATCGTGCAGATGCCAGAATTGAAGAAGATGAGGCTAAGACAGCTAAAGACCTAGACGGGTGTGAAAGCTGATGAAGAAGCCCTTAACTAAGAAACAAGAGCTTGTACTGACAGTGATCGAAGGGAACCCAGGCGTCCAAGACGATGAGATGAAGCTCTTAGAAGCCGTGTGGCGTTACGAAAACTGGGATGACACCAAATCCCTGTATTGGAACTTAACACGCGTTACACACCCTGAGACGATTTCCAGGGCTAGGAGATTCCTGCACGAACATGGACGAATAAAGTATTCAGAAGAAGCAGACACCCGACGATACACCCAGTACATAGAAATGACTAACGAATACGGTGAACGGGTGATGAAAGCATTATGAGTAAAATACCGATCCAGTATTGGGAGAGATTAAACCATACAAAGCAAGATGAGATCAGGCACATAACGGATACTCTATGGCTAATCTACGGCGACATGGCAACACCAATGGTGAAGGAAGTTGCAGATACGCTGAAGGTAGTAGGTAGAGACAAGTACGATAATGAAATCATATACCAGGTAAGTACCTTATGAGTAATCGAATCAAAGTCCACTTCACTCATAAGTGGAGGATCAAGCAGTTATTTAGCGATGGATTCACAATAGACGAGCTAATCATCATGTACAGAGCACCAATGGACGTAATAAAGAATATAACCCAGGGAATAACCCCGAAAGAGAGAATTTAAGATGACAGAGAAAAGACTAGACCCGATGTTCACGAAGAACAAACGAAGCATTGCCGCTAAAGAACGCGCCCGTAAGCAAAAGGAACTAAACCCTGATCACTTCTCAAAAGCTGGTCAAAAGGGTGGCTCAGTCCGTGGTATTACCAAAGGCTTCGGATCAATGGACGTAGAGCAGCACAAGAAGCTCTCTAGGGACGCTATTAATAAAAGGTGGGGCAATGAAAAGGCTAACTAAAGAAATTAAGTTTACCCTTGGATTCGAGTACGACCGTACACTTCGTGAAGTAAAAAAAGATATAAAAGTTAGGACAATCTAATGTCAGGATACCAACAACAAGTACCAGGAACAGATATGTGGGAAGAAGTAACTGCTGACATTGAGGTTGCCTTTTTGCCAGAGGAAATAAAATAATGACTGAACGTATATTAGGAGATCAAGAGTTACGAGAACAAATAGCAGACATTTGCCGTAAAGGTAATGCTGGTATCGCAGAGACAAAGGTTGTAGACGCTTTATATCAATTAGTAGTAGAGAGCCAAGAAAATATACTTTATCAGGCTGTAGGCGCTTCTAAGCTTGGGATGGACATGACTGAATGGGCAACTCATATGTTAGCCGAGCTTCAATCTCAGCTCTCATCTATAGGGGGTAAACATGAGTAGCATTATAGAGATTGGTCGCAGAGTTTATCATGATTTTAGTGGGATACACGGGGAAGTTCTTGAGTATCGCAAAGACCCACAAGGATATAACTATAAAGTTCAGTGGTATGACGGTAAGAACACTGTTGATTGGTATAAACGAAAGGTGTTAAGTGTTTTATGAACGAACTAAGACAAGCAATCCTAGATGCGTTATTGAAACGTGCAGGAGACAAGAATTACTCTCGTATATTTGAAGAGGGTAAGATTGATGATGTCGTTTCTGCTATCCTACAGGCTTTACCAGAAGAGAAGGTAAAAGTTAATCAATTTGGACTTGAGGCTTATAACGACCGTGTAGAAGGCTTTAATGATTGTCTGAAAGAGGTAAAACATATTCTAAATGAAGCGAGGAATACGAAGTGAGTAATATGTTTATAATCGAAAGCAAAGATTTCCAGACATCTGAAATATATACACAGTTAGAGAGTGCGATTAAGGATAATATAATACTGTCGGGTATTGACGGTGACTATGAATATGACCTCACACTTTCTATGAAAGCCGCTATGAAGGTTATCAACACCCTCATCACACAGAGAGAGAACGCAGCAAGGATTGATGAACTTAAGCACGTATCTTCCTTTAGTTCGTGGTATCCAAACCCGCCTTTTTCTCACCTCGCAACTGTGGAAGAACGTATCGCTGAGCTTTCACCTAAACCACTAGACGCTGAAAAACCTCATGTTCATGATAGCTTTTGCCTTAACTATGGAAAGTGTAGCCAATAATGCCTTCTAATGATGTACACAGCGACCGTGATGAACTTATTGAAGTGCAATTAGCGAAACGTTCTTACCAAGAAGCGATTAGTGAACATATTACAGAGTGGAGTTTACGTAATAAAATTGTTGTAGACGCAGAAAAACGTTTAGCTGAAAAAAGACAACGTATACGAGGAGTTGAGTAATGTCTGATGTACACAGCGAAGAAAGGTGGAAGCCTGTATTAGGCTACGAGTTTTTATACGACGTCAGTTCACTAGGAAGAGTGCGGTCACTGTATGGAAGGTTGCCCGATGGTGCGGTGATGAAAGATCGAGATTCTCTTGGTTATAGGAGGGTGTCTCTAAGACGAGACGGAAAATATAAAGACATAATGGTACACAGGCTTGTCGCAAACGCATTTCTTGGAGCTAAAGAAAACATGGAGGTTAACCATATTGACGGTGATAAATCCAACAATCGCTTGTCTAACCTAGAGTGGACAACACACGTTGCGAACATGGAGCATGCAATTATCAATGGATTGTCTAATACTAGAGGTGAAAGCAGCGGGAACAGCAAACTTAAGGACATACAGGTGTTAGAAATATTAGCCTCTAGAGATACCATAGGAGAGATAGCAAAAAAGTACGGTATGTCTGTTAACGCTATAGGAAACATCAGAACTGGCAAGACATGGCGACACATCACAAAACTAGGAAAAGATAGGCTTATGACACTGTCTGACCGCATCCAATCATTAAACGAAGGGGAGAAATAGAATTATGTGCGAATGTTCATCTAAAGGAACTAGGGCAAACCCAATTCTTACGTATCTGTGTGACTATCACAGAAATATTTTAAAGACAAAGGGCATTAAGGCTTTTTTGAAAGAGGTTGAAAATGAGTAGTACATTACCAGAAGACGAGGTGCGCAAAGTGTTTGAGGAAGAACTGAATCCCCCTAGCCATTCCACTAACAACCTAAGGGCGCAGCACTCCGATGTATCATCAACGATACAAGATTCAGAACGTGTATCAGAAAACAACCCTCCTGATACAATCGAACTTCTCTATATAGAATCTCCGAACATTGGATTAGTAGAGTTTCGAAAGCGTATCGAGGCTTATGCACATACACAAACAATAGAGGCTGAGAAACGTGGCATTGCATGGACAATCAAAGAGATAGATGACATGCACTATCACGCAGGTGATGACGGGAGTTATAAGCTGGACGGTATCTTCAAGGGTATTAAAAACTCCATTCGAGATAGGGCTAAAATGCAGGCTGGTTACGATCCAGCGCCTAATTATCCTATAACGGTCGACCTCACCAAACTTAACAAAGAAGGGAAGACGGAATGAGTAAGAGCAGAGAACCTAGAGCAATACAAAACGGCATGTCACCTGCTGAATATGCTACATGGATGTTCTTGTCAGATAAAGATTCTGGAATTGAACCCTACTCCTACATAGTTAGGCAAGAAGATTTGACTAGGTTTCTTCAGAAACAAAATACACTCAGTAGTATCAATGAACTTGAACGTATAGACATAGATGAAGATGGCAAGGTCTTGTGGACATACGATGAATCTGGAGACATGGCACAAACTTTAATAGAACGCATTGCAGAATTAAAGGAGCTAAACAAATCATGAGTAAATACATCTATGAACACGCTACAGACGTAGAAATTGTCCAACTATCTGTAAGAGGCGTTAAGAATCAAATGGTCATGCTTGACTCAAAAGGTCGTGTATGGGTCGAGAATATGTATAGGGAATATGGTGAACCTAACTGGATGTTACTAGAATTACCCAAAGAATTAGAGGAGCAATCATGATAGACCACCAAACCTATAAAGACAGACGAGATAAGATATTGGCAGAGCTTGAAGAGAGCAGCTATCAATCTGGCTTACAGGGAGGAAAAGATATTGATGCGATACGAAAAGATAACATTACCTACACGCAGAAAGCTATTGACTCTCTATTTATAGATGTAATAGGAGAAGACGAAAAATACGTAAAAATAGACCCAGTGAAAAACGTTGAAGTAAGCATTGTAAACCAAGTATTTTCTGAACTAAGAACTATTGTGAAGGGGAAGTAATGAGTGAAGTTACAGACTTTGATAAAGAGCTAGACATCGCTATTGATGAGTTGTATGGGTATCTTGGATATGAGCACGTAAAATCAAGTGTTTTGAGATCTAATCTAAAGCACACTATCAAGCGAGCAGTAGAAAAATACATAATTGGTGAACATGAAACAATAATTGACCTAGCTAATCCTGCTTACACGGTTGGGCGCAATGTAGTCAGACAAGAGCAGAGACAATATTTATGGGGAAATAAGAAATGAATAAAACTTACGTACTATTAATCATATCTATCATACAAACACTCGGACTTGCAGCATGTTCAGTATTCCTGTTTATCAACAACCACCCAATAGCGGGAAGTTTCATGATGATTATCGCAGCGTTTACTATTGTTACACCTGATGGTAGTAGATCAGAATGACATTCTATTGCCAGCTATGTAAGACAGTGACCCACTCGGATTCAAGTTGTCCGCATCAGACTATTGACTCGTAAGTTCGCTTATGGTATATTGAAGCTATGAACAAGAAAAAATTTGAGCAGTTACTCAACGAAGACCAAGGACTTAATCAACAAGTTCACGGAAACAATAGCCAACAGAAGGCTTCTAAACGTCCCTACGGTACTTACCTACGTTCAGCTGACCCAGAGATATTTAACCTTAGCTATGAACGCTACAATCGCCTAGGCATTATCCACATAAGCTTATTTGACCCAGAGGAGACAACATGAACAACCAAGAAAAAGCAGAAGCAACAATTGCAGTAGGACTCATCCTTTTCGGACTATTATTTATAGCAGCATTTATTGGGACTGTATACTTACTCGTAACAGCAAAATTCTAATTAAGGAGACCTCGTGAAACGCCCTATAGAGCTTACAGAAGAACTAAGTGAAGGTATGATCCAAAAACTATCAAACAGGTCTAAGATGTACCCTAAAGAGCCAATCATACTAGGTTTTATGAGTGACGACATGAAGCGTACTGATATTAAGATCACCCGCATCAAAGACGGACGAGTCTGGGGCAAAGAAGTTACGACCTATGATCCTAAAGATGTGATTATTAAGGACGTTAAGTGATACCAGGTAAGTTGGAGACAACAGACGTAATACCACTTGTTAAGTTATTTGCTTCTCATCCAGATAATATTGTTGGTGGAAATCTGCATATATATTTATCAGACGGTAATATAGAATCAGATCATATTAAATTTTGTCTTGCCAAGTGTCTTGAGAACAAAGATTATTTGGGGGAGGCAATATGTCTTTTATCTTTGAAAATGAGTCATACACAGAGAAAGAAATTAGTAGAAGTATTTTAGAGTAGACACACCATTCCCCTTATGATATGATGCAAGTATCTAACGGAGAATAATCATGGGTGACTCTATCAGTCTTACAATCAGAGCAAGCCAATTACGACAAGGCATTCAACAGGAAGACCCTGAACAGGTAATTCTAAAGACCAAGGCAATTCTAACTGAGGATGATAGTCTTTAATGAATAAGATTAAAACATTCCGACACAATAGTGTGAAGCTTAATGTTGATACTTCAATATTTCCACCAGAAGTCTGGTTGCATCGTAGTTGGTTCTATCAGCTCAAGACTAAGTTAAAGGTATGGTTTAAATAATGGTAATGGGCGCTCCTAAGAAATTAACACCTGAGTTATTAGATTTGGCTCAGATTTATGTGCGAGAAAACGATACGATGAGTCCTACTGCACTACTTCCGACAATTGAGAGGTTGTCTATTATTTTGGATGTCCACAGGGACACATTGTACGAATGGGAAAAAGAAAACAAAGACTTTTCCGACATCTTAAGGAAATTACGAGCATCTCAAGCGGATAAACTACTACAGAATAGCCTTATTGGACGCTACAATGCAGTCATCACAAAGTTGATGTTAAGCAAGCACGGATACATTGAAAAGACAGAGTCAGACGTTAAGGTTCAAGAAGTAACACCTATCTTGGGTGGTAAAAGCACAGAAAAAAATACCACAAATGAGATAAAGAGCTAATAGGATGGTAGTGGGGGTCACGGAATATACAGCCTTATACAACAGAGAAGCTAAAAATATTGTCATAGGTGATATATCATGTATGTAGCGACAACAGCAACCAATAAACTTCTACAGCTACGTAAGCGCATCAAAGGCGTGGCTGGTGGTACTTCAGCGGGTAAAACTATTTCTATCCTCCAAATCCTCATAGACAAGGCGCAATCAGATAAGACACCGAAGCTGACCAGTATTGTGTCAGAATCAATGCCTCACCTGAAGCGTGGTGCTATGAGAGACTTTCTTTCAATCCTCACAGAGCATAACTACTTCAAAGCTGATCGCTGGAATAAATCTGACTTCACTTACACATTTGAGACAGGGAGTAAGATAGAATTCTTCTCAGCTGACATGCCAAGTAAGGTACGTGGACCTCGCCGCAATCGTCTGTATATGAATGAGGCTAACAACCTACCAGCCGAAACCTTTGAACAACTAGAAGTCCGTACCGATGAAGAGATATGGGCTGACTGGAATCCAACTAATGAGTTTTGGTGGTATACGGAAGTGCAGCCAAACAGAGATGTAGACTTCATTACGCTTACTTACAAGGATAACGAAGGTTTGCCGCAGAGCATTGTAGAGTCCATTGAATCACGCAGGAACAATAGGAACTGGTGGAGAGTCTACGGTCTCGGACTACTGGGTGAGGTCGAAGGTAAGATCTATACTAACTGGCAAATCATTGACGATATACCACATGAGGCACGTTTAGAACGACGTGGGCTGGACTTTGGATACTCTAACGACCCAACAGCCCTTATTGATGTCTACCACTACAACGGTGGTTATATATTCGATGAACAATTATACCAGAAGGGGCTAAGTAATAAACAGATCGCAGATGTTATTAACAACCTTCCAAAAGCTAACACGCTTGTCATAGCAGACAGTGCAGAGCCAAAGTCAATTGACGAACTAAGACTCTATGGCGTTAATGTGTTAGGTGCGAATAAGGGCGCAGGTTCTATTAATCAAGGCATCCAATACATACAAGACCAGCAGATCAGCATAACTAAGCGATCCACTAATGCAATCAAAGAGTACCGCAACTATATGTGGAAGACAGACCGTGACGGTAAGATACTCAACACACCAGAGGACATCTTTAACCATGCGGGAGATGCTGAGCGGTATGCAATGGAGAGTCTACGACCACGTGAAGATGAAGACGATGGCATGACTAGCGGCACAATAGATAGCTTAATTTATTAAGGAGACAAACATGATCCAATTCGGAGAAGAAAACACCAAACGTAAGTACGAGAACGGCAAGGAAGTACTGTCCCACACCTTTACGATGACAAAAGACCCTGTAACAGATGATGCTAACGAGTTAAGCCAGATACTACAGTTCCTACGTGAACATAAAGACAGTAAACACATCCTCATTAAACGGGTGTATTCAGACAAAGGTAATAGGTTTTTAGAGAAGGAGTGGAGAGCATGAGCGACAAGGAAATACTTGAAAAAGCCATACAGAAGGCTATTGATAACAGCTGGGCATGGAAAGACATTGACTGGGATGCAGACAATCGCCCTTATGAACTTATCTATAACCACGAATTTGCAAAAGCATTATGGGGTGAAAAACATATCACAGAATATTATCCGTCTCCCGTATCAAAACCCGCGTTTGTTTATCACCTCCAACAAATGGTAATAGCAGAAGACCCAATTAAATACCTAGGTGATAACATCTAATGGACACACGAGGCATAGACTTTTGGGTCGCAGTGGGAAAGTATCGTGTCCGTATACATAGAAACCGTGTGACCTATAAGCTAGGACTATTTGATACCATGCCTGAAGCATTAGAAGCTAAGCGTGTATTCCTAGAGGACTATGCATTAAGAAGTGATGATACAGACGCAGTACCTCAATACACGAAGGAATGGTTCAAGCGAGAGCACAAGAAACAAGTAGAGAAGTTCAAGCTACTATACGCTACACCAGTTAAAGGTCAGCCGCATTTCATTATGCTTCCCGATTCATTCAGCTCAGAATACAAATCATCAACAGATGCTCTACGAATCAAGCAGACGTATGAGAATGATGGTTATGAATAGTTTGTATAACTAAATACCAGATACTATACTTTATACATCAAGACTAGTGTACGTTCCACGGTCCCTAACAGGAATAACTCGTGGCTCAATCTTATTTAAATAAAGAGAACTTTCAAGCTAAATGGAACGACAGTAAAACCTACATGGGTCCTCTTCACGACCCTCTTGCTGAATACGAACGCATTGCCCGTAACCGACCTCACCCAGGTATCAACAAAGCTTATCCGAAGAACACAGACGGTACACTCGCAGCTATTATCCAGGAGTTCCCGAAGCGCATCATTCAACAGGTTCCATCAGGTAAAGTAACGACTACAAAGTCGGATGTTCAAAGCATTGTTGCTAACTTCATTCTTACTGACCAGATCATCCCACATGCTAACTCACAGGCTGACGTACTACAGAAGTCTTGGGGTGCTGTAGGTAAATCACTTACATTTGGTTCAGTCTATTCAATGACCTTCTTCGGTCAGAACAACGATTACTTTGGCGGTGACTTCCGTCTTATTTACATTAAAGACATCTTCCTTGAAAAGGGTAAACTAACGTTCTATGACTGTGCATATACCTTTGTTCGTGCATGGTATCAAGAGTCTGACATTGACGCTATTATCAAGAAGGAAACAAAGCTTAAAGCCTCTGCTAAAGAGAATGGCGAGAAGTACGATGGCGAATGGGATCTTGCAGAACTTAAACGTCTTAAAGACTGGGTCAGCGAAAAAGAAGATAGCGCTAAATCTGCTGGTGAGAAAGAACGTAATACACGTGCTGAAGGTATTGAAATAATCCACGGCTTCCAAAACGGTGTAGGTGCTGCGTTTATCTCGTTTGCTCCAGGACCAGAAGCATTTGTCCGCACCATGAAGAACAAAGACCCTCGTGGTGTTATGCCTATTCAAGTCCTCTACGCGAATATCGACTTCGAGAACCCACTCGGTCGTGGTGTTGTTGAATTATCTGGTGGTACACAGAACGTTATCGACTCAATGCTTCAAAGCTATCAGTACTCACGTGCTCTTAACCTTGCTCCTCCACTTATCAAACGTGGTGACTTCAATAAGTCTCAACTAAAGCTACAGCCTAACGCTATATGGGATCTTGGTAACAACCCAGCCAACCAGATCGAGACAGCAAATCTAGACACAACTGCACTCAATAACTTCACCAATGACTATGGACTCTTTAAGTCACAGATCATCGCTATGAACAACAACGGTGATACCTCTGTATCTGCTGAGGTGGGCAACCCTGGATTCAGTAAGACGAGTGCTGGTGTACAAGCCCAACAGTTGAAACTTGGTATCTCAGACAACTACATGCGTAAACAATACGAACGCTGGATCTCAGATGTATTCGAGTCTGCTCTTAACCTTACATTTGCAAACAAGCACGGTATGGAAGAGATTCAGCTAAATAAAGACACAGCCCGCAAGGTGCGTGAACTTGACCCTACTGCAGTAGATGAGAATGATGTGTATGTTATTAACTGGGACGATTTCACAGAGTCTTTGAAGTTTGAAGTAGATGCAAGTACCAGTGATAAGGCTTCAACCCAGGCTCAACTCGAAGCACTTGACCAGTTCTTCCAAAGGATTGAAGGATCACCACTATTACAAGGAATCCTCCAACAATACCCAGAAAAAGCTATTGAGCTATGGAACCAATACACTTCACTCACAGGCGTTGAAGATCAAGAGAAACTTTCAATTGACGCTGAACAGTTTGCTATAGACCAAGAAGAATCTAAGCAAGCTCAAGCACTACAGGCACAACAACTGGCAGTACAACCACCGACGAACCCAGAGATGATCCCAGAAGGCGAAGTTCTGCCACCAATGGAACAACTACCACCTGAGATGATGCAAGAGCCACAGATGGCTTTAGAACAGCCTATAGAAGCTATGATCCCACAAGAAGAGATGGTACAAGAAGTTCCTTTAGAAGAGCCACTCGCTGATGGTGTGATTGATGAGCAAGACTTTGTTGGTCTTGACGAAGAGGAGATCCAACTTATCGAGGGACTACAAGAGCGTGGCTTCGATAATGAAATAATCGCCCAGGCAATTGTCATGCTTCGCGAGGATGTGCCGATTGAAGAAGTGGTGGAGATTATTGGACAAGCAGATAGGACAGAAGAGGAGATTGCATAATGGACGAATCATACCCAAACGATGGACAGGCATTTGATGACTTTAACTCAATCCCTAAAGAGCAGGATGCTGAAGAACGCGAAGAACAATCTAAGTTTGAAAAGTCTTACCCAGTTGTTGAGGATCTAATCAAACACCTCGAAGAAGAGATTAAGAACAGTGATTCAATGTCAGCCCAGGGTATTACAGCTTCAACCCCTGAGTTTCAAGTAAAGGTAATTATGTACGGAAACGATAAGTACCGAGCATTACTACAGACAGAATTGGACAAACTTAAAAACCTGGATGATACCTTCAAGGGTAAGTAGGGTAGTTTGTATGCTGGTGTCGACCCCACTCGACGCTGGCATAGAGCCTATCCAACTCTCGTCTCGTTCACGCTACGAACGTTAAACAATAAAGGAGGCACGTTATGGACGAAAATCCTAACACTACAGACGCTAATGAAGAAATCACCCTAAGTTTCGACAATGAAGGTGAGGACACCGCAGAGCAGAAAACTGCACCAGTAGAATCGTCAACTACAGAAACCAAAGAATCTGAACAGGCTGAAACTAAAGAAACGGAAGCTGAATCAACTGAAGATAGTGGGGACACTGAAGAGTCTGAGGAAGAAACAACAGAGGAAACAGACGAAGATAAGCCAAAGGCAAAGAACAAAGCAGAGAACCGCATACGGACTCTTGTAAGCGAGAAACGTGAGCTGCAGAGGCAAGTGGAGCAATTAACCGCCCAAAACTACAAACCAGCAACCGTAGCCGAACTACAAGAACAAGGGTTAGACGAAACCGATGCAAAGCTTGAGGCAATGCGCCAAGAGCAAACCATTGATAAGTACAACCAGCACGTTGTGGAACTTACGAACGACCTCAATATGGAGTCTATGCAAGTCCTTTACGATTTCCCAGTATTTAACCCAGAGAGTAAGGATTATGACGCAGATTTCGCAAAGATGGCTAGTGAGCAATACATGGAAGTTTCAGGTATTCAGACAGACCCAAAGACAGGTCAGATCGTAAATGCTAACGTATTGCCGTACAAATTTTACGAAACACTGTCCAAGATTCATGAGCGTGGAGCACAAAGAGGTCAGATTAGTGGAAAACGAGCTGCTGAAAAGCAACTAGCCGCTACTGACACAACTGGTACTTCTACAACTCAAAAAGCAACATCCGATCCAATCATGGACATTTTGCTTAAAGGTCTAGACGATTAACAATAAGAAAGAATAAATAATGGCACAAAATTTCGCTAGTGCTTCACTGAAGGTTCTCGACGAACGATACTTCGTGAAAGCAAAGACTAACGACATCATTAACAAAGGTATTCGCCTTGACTTTAATGGTCGCCAGTCTGTAACAATTTACAACGTAAGTGTTGTAGCAGAAACTGACTACGTCCGCGGTGGTTCAAACCGATTCGGACAACTTGTAGAACTTGGTACAGGTACACAAACCTTCACCCTTTCACAAGATAAAGCTTGGACATACTCAATTGACCGTGGTAACTGGGCTGACAGCATGATGGTTACAGAAGTTGGTGAAAGCGTGAAGCGACAAGTTCGTGAAGTCGCTATCCCTACAACTGACAAGTACCGTCTTGCAACACTACAAGCTTACGCTGTAGCAAACTCACAATCACAGGTTACTGTTGTTACTAACGCAAACGCTTACCAGACATACCTTGCTGCTAACGTTTACTTTACTAACGCATTGATCGAAAACGAGAACATCCACGTCTTCATGACTCGCACAAACTATAACCTTCTACGACGTGACCCTGAATTCAAGGTTGCATCTGACGAAGCTTACAAGGATGTAAAGAGTGGTGACGTTAAAATTGTCGATGGAATTAAGATTCACATTGTTCCAGCAAGCTACCTCCCAGCAAACACAAACTTCTTGTTTACTGCTGATGACGTACTTGTAGCACCTACTAAATTCGACATGATCCGTACATTGAACGAAGTTCAAGGTATTGATGGTTGGGTTGTAGAAGGACGCCGATACTACGACGCATTTATCCCTACCAACCGTGGTAAGGCTATCTACGCTGTTATGGCTGCCTAGTTTAATAAATAGAAGGAGAATTACACATGGCTATTTCTAAAGGAATCGACCCAATCGAAAAGAACGGACTCACTGGAGACGTTAGCAAGAACGGTGTCTACATTTTTGAAGCAACGGACGCACAGAACAACAAAGTGGGGGAGAAGAAATTCTTAGAAGCTGTAGATCCAGCGCAAGCTGATGCTTTCATCCACCTAGGCTGGCGATTGGCTACTGACGCGGAAGCGGAAGAATACCACTCAAAAGCAACTGATGCTAAAAAAGAAGCTCGCGAAGCTTTAACTGGACCTGAAAAGCAAGCTGAAGAAGCTGCTGAAAAGGCAGAAAAGCTCCCAGAACAAAATAAGAAATAAGGAAACATATAATGGCTAATACAATTCAAGGACACTACGACCGCTCAAACGCGACTGTTACAGCGAACAAAACGCTTACAGCTGCTGATAGTGGTATCGTACAAAACGTGACTGTTGATGGTGTTACTGTAACCCTTCCTGCTACTGCAGATGGACTTACCTTTACGATTCGTAACGGTGGCTCATATGACGGTAAGGTTGGCTTTACAGTCGCTCCACAGGCTGCGGATGGCGTAACTGGAAACGGTTTCACTGCTGCGGTCAACAAAGGTGCAGTAAACACAAAAGCTACAAGTAAAACTGGTGACGAAATTACCCTAGTGGGTAACGGAACAACTGGTGCTACAGGTTACATTACCGCAGAGGTAATTGGAACTTGGGCACGCGTAGCCTAGTTCAAACGGAGAGAGTGGGGTCTCTCCTCCAAATATTAAGGAGATATAATGGCTGTTAAGCTCACAAAAAAGAATGCACTTATTTGCGGAGACGATCGAAGTCTTATTGTTACTTTCCCTATGGACATTACAGGGTATGATATTTTCTTCACTGTAAAAGATATTAATGGACTAACTCCAAACAACGACACTGATGCAGTAATTGCAAAAGATACGTCTAACGGTGTAACAATCCTTGCTAATGTCGCCACTGTTGCTCTTAGCAACACAGATACACGTGTTACCCCTGGACAGTATGTGTATGACATTCAAGCGGTATCACCTGGTGGATTAGTTTCAAGTACAAAACGACAAGACATTGAATTTACACAAGATGTGACCAAGGATATATAATGCAGCCGATTGACGTTGACGTAAACATAGACGAAGCTCTAAACGTAGACATTCAGTTGGCTGCTCCTATATCTGTACCTATTACACTAGCGCCTGACGTTATTATTAACGTGGACGTTGATGCAGTTGGTCCAGCAGGTCCTATGGGTATTGGAATCCCAGTTGGTGGCACAACGGGTCAATATCTAAAAAAGAACTCAGATGGTGATTACGATACAGCCTGGGGCACAGTTTCTGGCACGGGTACAGTGTCTTCTGTCAACGCTACAGGAGCGAACGGCGTAAGTGTCAGTGGAGGACCGATAACAACGTCAGGAAGCCTTACAATAGGTCTAGGGGCTATTACTCCAACGTCTGTCATATCAAGTGGAGCAGTTACAGGAACAAACCTATCTGGAACAAATACTGGAGATCAAAACTTATCACCTTATTTCAATAAGTCTGTTGATACATCAGATGCTATTACACAAGGATCTACAAACCTATTCCTTACAACAGCTGAACGTACTAAGCTTACTAATACCACGGGGACGAACACAGGCGACCAAACAACAGTAACAGGGAATGCGGGTTCTGCTACGGTCTTACAAACGGCTCGTACTATTGGAACACTTACAGGCGATGTTACTTCAGCAGGTTCAAGTTTCAACGGGTCAGCAAATAACACCAACGCGACAGTACTCGCAACAGTCAACTCTAATGTAGGTACATTTGGATCAGCCTCAAGTGTTGGTGTTCAAACGGTAAACGCCAAAGGGCTTACAACTGCAGCTTCATCAGTTGCTATTCAGATTGCAGAGTCGCAAGTTACGAATCTAGTATCTGATCTTGCGGGTAAAGAATCTGCACTTACATTCTCGACAGGTCTTACCCGATCTACAAATACCATTACGGTGAACACAAGCCAGAACATTAGCACGTTATCTAACCTCACCTCTAATGGATTAATAAAGACGTCAGGTGGTACAGGTGCACTTTCCGTCGCTACTGCAGGAACTGATTACCAAGCTCCAATTACACTGACGACAGTAGGGACATCAGGTGCATCTACCTTAATAGGCACAACACTAAATATTCCTAACTACGCGGGTGGTGGTGGTTCAGCTGGAATCACACGATCTATATCTAGCATTTCAACTAATACCAATGCTGGTTCTACGTCTTTGGTGGATTACGTATATATCGTAAGCGCTGGAGCAACTCTTACCCTTCCGACTGCCATAGGTAACACAAATGCCTACGAGGTGACAAACTCTGGTGCAACAAATATAACTGTAAATACGACCTCATCACAAACTATAAACGGAAATCTATCTATGTTAATCAGTCCTAATTCATCACGTAAATTCTATAGCGATACTGCTAACTGGAGGGTCTTCTAGATGGCGTACGATCAAATTGTTAAACAAACTATTAACGGTACAGATGTTGTTCCAGTTATCAACGCTGCACCCCAAGCTAATACAACAGGTAATATCACTACTTCGTCAACAAGCATCACAGCGACAGACTTAACAGGGATAGGATCAGCAACTGTTCAGATCTCAGGTACACACGCTGGTATTAACATGATCTTTGAAGCAGCAGCAGACGGTACAACCTTCTTCCCTGTGCAAGGTATCAATCAATCTACCAATGCACTGACGACCGCAGGTGTGACTGGTGTCATTCCCTCAAACACTACAGTAGTGTGGACAGTAAGCCCACTTCTTGGACAATCGCAATTCCGTGTTCGTTCTACCGCCTTTACATCAGGTTCAGGTGCAATTGTTATCCACCCGTCAACTCAGTTCATTGCACTACCTGTCGCAACACAAGCCGTCTCTGGTTCAGTCACAGCCACAGTAGGATCGACCACGATCACCTCACTCGTTCCAGGAGTAGCCGCTACCTCACTTGGTAAAGCAGAGGATGCAGTACATGCTTCTGGTGATACTGGTATACAGATACTTGCTATTCGTAATGATAATGCATCGACCACCCTAACATCTGGAAATGGTGATTACTCAGGAATTGCAGTCGATCCTACAGGTGTAGTATTGACTCGTGAAGCACCAGCTAACAGTGCAAACAAAACAAATGTCACGGCAGCAATCACATCAACAACTGTACTTGCTGCTAACTCTGCGCGTAAAAGTGCAATATTATCAAATGATTCCACATCTGATTGCTATGTAAGCTATGGCGGTACTGCGTCTACCACTTCATACACATTTTTACTTGCTGCGGGCAACCAAGCTACAGTTATTGGTAGCGAATATGCGGGACCACTGGTTGCAATATGGAATACGGCAACAGGAACAATGCGTGTAACAGAAACATTAGTTTAGGAGAATAACATGGTATCTATATCAGGAAACACACCAGACGCCACTACAATTGCTAAGGGAAAGGTACAGCTTGCGGGTGACCTCGCAGGTACTGCAGCATTGCCAGTTATTGGTCCTTCAAAGGTAACACAAGACAAGGTTGCGGCAGGTTTTGTTGTTCAAGCTGTCTACCTAGCATCAACTACCGTAGATAGCACGACGACCCTGATACCCGCAGACGGTACGATCCCTCAAAGTACGGAAGGTAAAGAGTTTATTAACCTTAGTATAACTCCAAAAGCAACTACTAATAGACTATTTATTGAAGGCAAGATCACACTGTCGTCTACTGCGGCAAATGACCTTGTAGTTGCTTTATTTCAAGACTCAGGTACGAATGCTATTGCAGGATCAATTCAGGATATGAGTACAAACGAAATAGTTACAATTCCTTTTGCGTATGAAATGGCAGCGGGAACAACTTCAACAACAACATTCAGAATAAGAGGTGGAGGTGCAATTGCGGGGACTACAACCTTCAACGGTAGATCTGGCACGAACACTTTGGGTGGGATACTAAATTCATTTATTAGAATTACGGAGGTAAAAGTATAATGCCAGAAATTACACCATCTAATACACCGAGCAACGCAGTAACATGGGACATGATTACAAATGTTATGCCTATGGTCGATGATCCAACTAAAGTAGCATCTGAGAGCCAAGTATACAGAGGTGATCAAGCACTTCTCTCGCTTATAAATGCAAAGCCAATAACTAGGTACTGTGAGAATGGAACATTTAAAAATGGTACGCCTCTTACGGGAGATATAATCGTATTCACCGACTCGGTCACTACATCAGGAGGGAGTGCTACATTTTATGCAACCTCTGACCATTTATCTACAGGTACAGCTTTATGTTCTTACATATCTGGTGATTCATTCCAGCCAAACTATCGTGACTCCACTGGTATATACCTTCCTGGTTCCGTAACTGTTGCAGGAGACCTGAAGTCAATATCGCAGTCATTCGCTAAACAGACTTTCACGGGTATTACAATCCTGACCACGATTAACGTTCTCGGTTCAACCACTAATACGGCAATCCCTAACGGAGTAACCGTTAAAGCGGGATTCTGGGGAATATCAATTTAATGGCAACTGACAAGGAGTTTATCGTCAACAAGAAGTTCTTAATCATATTTGTTACTATACAAGTTATAGTGACTGGTTTAATACTCTACGCTCTCCTTTCGCCTAAGACCGTCACAGTTCACGTTGAAAAAGCTGAACGAGCGTTTCAGATTGAAAGACCACTTGAAATAATACCACCAACGATCAATTAGTATAACCAACTTTACAGAGATATACTTTATATATCGAGACTATATCTAATGAGTGGTCGCTCTAAGGATTACCTGGACGATAAAATACAACTTATTTTATTACAAGGAATTTATATATCATGCCATTTTGGGGAGACGTACTAGACAACGTAGGAACAGCACTTAACTTACCTGAGTTTGGATATTCAGAAGGTGCGAACGGTGGAACATCAGTAAACACAGGGCGTATCGCACCAACAGTTAATGGGCTTCTAAACTCAAGTTCAAGCAAGGGCGTACAGTCAGTCAATAACGCTCGTGCTAATAACGCTCAGAATAGTGGTAATAGTCTGGGAATATCTGGGATTAGTCTCTTCGGTAACACTGGACAGGTTAATGATCCAAATAATCTAGAACGTAACACAGTAGACCGTTTAACAGGCACTCCTACTTACGATCAGGCGGCGATCCAATACTACAATGACCAAGAAGCACAAGCTCGCCAAGCTATTGCTCGTCTTAACGCACAACGCGGTATTGGTCTAGGCAACATTCAAGGTGCTTACCAAAGCGCATATGACACCCTCTTAGGTAATAACGCTCAAGCTGAACGAGATGCAGGGCTTACACGACAACGTACTATTGACGACAATGTAACTGCTCGTGCAAACGTAGACCAAACAGTTGGTCGTCAAGCACAGGGACTTCGCCGTCTACTTGGTAACTCATCTAGTGCAGCACAATTCGCTGCTCCTCTTGCTGTAGCTCGTCAAGGTAATCAACAACAGGGTGCAATTCAAACTACATTCGGTCGTAACCTACAGAACATTGATATTGCCGATGATGACCGAAAGAAAGCCTTTGGTTCAGCACAAGAAGATCTCACCCGTCAACGAACAATGCAAGAAAATACACTCAATTCTGGTCTTCTTAATACAGAAGCACAGCTTAATGAAAGCCTCTCTGGTATCGCCCTCCAACGTGCGCAAGCTCAAGGTCAAAACTATGCACAAGCTCGTGGCGCACTTACGCCATATAACGACCGTGTCAGCTCACTTCTTTCACAGATTGACCAACTTGGTGCAAACCCATCAATTGCAGCCCGTAATGTAAACTTCACCGCGCCTACTCTCGATGCTTACAATACAAGCGGTATTGCAGTTGGACAAGGACAAAACCCAGCACAAGCGCAAGCTGGACAATACGCAAACTTACTTAACCTAGAAGATCGAAAGAAAAGGAACCTATTCTAATGGATATTCTCGCAAACCTACGTAAATTACTTGGTATAGATCAGAATAGAGAACCAACACGGAGCACAAACCCAAGGCAAGCTATAAAAGGAAATTTTAATCCGACAGAATCAATCCTAAGAGGTGGAACAACTTATAATATTGGTGAATTAGGTATACCAATACCACAACGTCAAGCAGTATCAGGTATGGAACCAGCGCAATTTGGTTACGAACCAGATGATAACCGAGGAATTGTCCCGCAGGCATATTCTGTAGTTCAACCCCAAAGAGGATTCCGCAGCCCAATTATGGGCGCAACAGATCCTAGGCTTAGTGTCCGAAGCGGTGCAACACCGTATAGTCCAGGTGAGGGACCGTATGTTCCAGCACTACAAGATTTACTAAGACGACGGTAGGAGTAATCCATAGTGGCTAAAAAAGTTCAACGTTCCGATAAGGGGTTTGACTTCTTTGATGATAACGGTAAGAAAATTACCATTGAACAGTATACCCAAGCCACAGGTGCAAATGGATCTAACCTTCGTAAAGAGCTAGCAATTGCTGGCGATAAGACTTCACAAAAGATTATACGAGATGACACCTTCTCAAGGCTTGGTAAGAACTTAGGAGATTTAGGTAAGACATTAGGTGCTGGATTCCAGCAAACAGGCGGAGCGATAGCAGATGTAGCTCTTCAAGGAGGTGGTTTATTAGGTAATCTAGGTGCATCAACAAATCCCTTCGCTAATAAAGAACAGAAGATCAAACAGTCAACTCAGCAACTTGCTAATACAGATAGCCTGCGTAAGCTACTGCAGACTGGTAAAGATATTGAAGGTAAGGCGATTGTCGGCACATCCGATGTAGATGAAAATGCAACAAGAATCGCGACAGGACGAGGCAACGCACAAGACGTTGCTGCTGTACTAGGCAAAGGGTTAGAAGTAGCCAACGGTGTTACTATGTTTGCCAATCCGCTTAACCTAGCTAAGGGTGCACCTGTTAAAGAAATACTTAAACGCGGTGTCGCAGATGCTGGATTATTCGGAGCTACTGGTGGTTCACAGGCTGGACTACAAACATTTGGACAAACAGGTGATTTAGGTGAATCATTAGCCGCTGGTGCTAAGGGCGCAGCACTTTCAGGCTTAACAGCTGGAGCATTAGATATTGCAGCACCTCTCACGGGTGCTATTGTTCGTGGAGCAAGTAAGACACCGAAAGCCGTAGTTAATACAGTAAATGAAGCGCGACCTTCCGTCATCGCTTCTAAAGACCCTCGCGTGACAGGTTTCGATGATCAGTACTCACAACTAGCGCAACAGTTCGATAATACACCCGATCCTGTCGCAAGGCGCGAGGTTTCAAAAGCAATGGCTATGAACCGAGTTGAGCGTCTCAATACACAAAAGAGTGTTGAACGCGAGATTGGGCAAGGTGGGTATTTAGGTTTACCAAACTTTAATAAACCAGACGTTCTGTATCATGGAACATCAGAAGGTGCAGCACGACGCATTCAACAAGAAGGTTTAATGGGTGGTAAAGCCAATCTTGGGAAAGTAGATCCAAATAGCGATGCAGCCCGTATTTTCCTAAGTAAATCAGAAGACACAGCCCAAAGTTTTGCTGATCGAAAAGGAATGGCAGGAAGCTATCTATTAAGGGTCAAAAAGACTCCAACAACAATTGCTGATAATGCAAGGGTTGGTCGTGGGAAGGACCAGGACTACATATCGAACAGCCCTATTGGGGCGCAAGACATTGAGATTAAAACACCTGACGGTAAATGGACATCAATACAAAACTATGATTTTAACGAAAAACGTATCTTAAATCCTGATTTAAGAAACTTCGATATGCCAAGTCGCGCAGAACGTGAAGGTGGCTATATCAAACTACCAGGTAATGAACCAGAATTCCCTATTACACCTCGTGTAGATGAAACTGAAATTATCCCGCAGGTTCAAGCAATACCTGCACCTACCCGTCAGACTAAGTTTGCATCTCAAACAGCACCAAATAGTGGCAATCTTTCTGATGACCTCGCGCAAAGAGTACGTGAATCTGCACCTGAATATGACCCAGTAACTAACCAAGGTTCACTTGAGGACTCTATCGTCTATCTAAAAGACAAGGGTATTGACGAAGCTTCTACCGATGTTCTGTCTCGCTTAGACTCCCCCACTGCAAGTTCAAAGGATATTGCGGATGGACTCGCTACAGCTACAGCATTAGACCTACGTGGGGACGAGGCTAGTTTGCGGCTGGCAACTGAAATCTATGACAAACTCTCTAGCTCACTTACTAAAGCTGGTCAAACCGTACAAGCAGCCAAACTCATTAATCGCCGTACAGCGCAAGGGTTATTGTTTGATGCACAACGCCAACTCAAGCAAGCAGATGTTAAATTAAGTCCTGAACAGCGCCAAAAGATACAAGGATTAGCAAGTCGTATTGATGAGGTAGACTCTACTCCAGATCTATCTAAGGTTCAGAAGGACGAAGCTAAAAGCCAAATCATTGCCGAAGTACAGCGTGAAGTGAATAATCTTATCCCTACCGAGTTAGTAGATAAAATTGTTGGAACATGGAAAGCTGGACTACTTACAGGTATTCGTACTACTACAGGTGGTGCACTATCAAATGCCTTGTTCCGAGGACTACGTGAAGTATCTCGCCCTGGTGCTGTAGCGGCTGACATGGTTGCATCGCTCTTTACCAAGAAGCGTAGTGCAGTTCTAACTAATCGTGGAAACTGGGAAGGTACCGCACAAGGACTATCTAAAGCAGCTAAGTACCTACGTACTGGTGTAGATGAACGTGCCTTTACAGCTGATGGGAAGTATATTGATCGTGAGATTAACTTTAAAAATAAAGGCCTTAAAACCTATGTGAACGGTGTATTCCGTGTCATGGGTGCAGCCGACCGACCGTTCTACTACTCACAGTTTAAAAACTCCATCGCTGAAGCTACGATTGTTGAAGCCAAGAACCTTAAGCTTAAAGGCAAAGCGTTTGATGACTATGTAGAGAACGGACTCAAGAATCCAACTGACGAAGCGACACAATATGCTACAGAGGTAGCAAACCAATCTGTTCTTGCCAATGATACGTTACTCTCTAATGGTGTTAATGGTGTCCGTCAGTCTATTGAACGACTTGAAAACCCTATTGTTAGAGGTAGTGCTAAATTAACTCTCGGTATACTTGCACCGTTTACTAAGGTACCCTCAGCATTCTTGTCTCGTGTTATTGACTTTACGCCTATTGGAGCAGTTAAAGAGGTAGCCCTACAAGCAGGTAAGAAGCAACTTAACCAGGCAAAACTAGTACAGGCTATCTCAGAGGCTGGTACAGGAACAGGGATTATCTACTTAGGTGCTGTACTTGCTAATAATGATTTACTTACTGGTAATTATCCTAATGATCCAAAAGAAGCGGCTCGCTGGAAAGCAGAGGGTATTATTCCTAATGCAATCCGAGTTGGAGATAAATACTATTCACTCAACTATGCAGGTCCTGTTGGAGCATTATTTAATGTTGGTAAAGCAATTACTGACGCAGCCAAAGAAGGAGCAAATGGATTTGATTCAACAGTAGCAGGGGCTACACAACTCGCAACAGGAACACTGGAGCAGTCATTCCTTTCTGGTATCTCAGGTGCACTAGACGCTATTCAAGACCCACAACGATACGCAGCAAACTTTGTTAAATCACAAGCTGGTTCAGTTGTCCCTACACTATTCAATGACATTGGGAACGCAACAGATGAAACGCAACGTCAAGCAAACAACCCAGGTGAAGCCATCCTTAGCCGTATACCTGGTGCTAGAACGACTCTCAATGCGAAATCAGACGCTTTCGGTAATGAGTTGAAACAAGCCAACGATTCGCCTATTGGTCGCCTTGTAGACCCTCTACGACCGTCTAATGCTATAGAGAACAACCTTACTGATGAATTGAAGCGATTAAAAGACGCGGATCAATTCATTTACCCTCTTACTGACAAGACTATTAAAGCTGGTGGACAGACCGTAGACCTGACTCCTGACCAACAAAAAGAGTATAACGACGCAATCGGTCAAGAGACTCAGCTTATATGGAAGAATATTATCAACTCTGAAGAGTACAAGGCACTTTCTGATGAAGAAAAGAAAGAAACACTTGCAAATGCTCAGACTGATATTAGTGCGATTGCTAAGAAACAATACCTGGAGAAGCTACAGAACACTGACCTAGCGAACAAAGTAACTTATACGAAACGTCAAGAAAAATACGCAGGTGGAACTATTGACCCTACCTTATGGATTCCTTCTGACAACGTAGCCTCAACCTCACCAACTAAAAAGAAAACAGATACAGCTAAAACAACGAGTACAAAGAAGACAACCAAGAAATCAAGTGGCACACGAAAGATTGGTTTCAAAGCCCCTAAGTCTGGTGGGTTTAAGCGTACTCAGTCTACAGCTGCTATTCGTAAGCTTCTTTCATCAGCAGGTTCAGGTATTAAAGCTAAGAGCATAGCTTAACCATATGCACAACTCTATAATTAAGACAGGAAAATAACACTCATGAACGTTCAGCAATTTGTACAAAAAACCTATCTCACATCAAACGGCAAAACAACACCCCTAGCTGTCACTTCACCTAGGTATATTAAATTCCTAGCACTAGCTAATATCCTACAAGATGATTGGCTTTCTGAACCAGATATTCAATGGAATAGTAGATACGAACGTCTATCCCTTGGTACGATTACCTCTGATCGTGTTTCGATGGATGATGATATTTATGAATTCTCTAAACGAGAAGGTGACTATATCACGATCACTGGAACTAACGGAAACGTAAGCTATTGGTCACTTGTCACACCTGAAGAATTTAGACGATACCGTTACGATAATACTTGTGCGGTTATTGGCGATGAGCTTGTATTTGCACGAACCTTCGTAGTAGGTGATAACCAATACGGTGGCGAAGTAATCGTACCTGTCATTATGAAACTAGATGAACTCACACAACCAACAGATGAGATTCTTGTTGATGACCCTAACTGGTTAGTATACGCGGCAGCTGCTGAACAAGTACGTAACACTGTCACAAAGCTTTCACAGTACCCAGCTTTGATCCAAAAAGCAAATAATATCATGATCAAAATGAAACAAGCGAACGATGCACAGATCGACCAGATTCCAATGTCACCATCTGTAGTAGGAGAGAGTTGGTCGTCTAATTACAGCACGTTTGGGTATTCTAATACTTACGGTCAACCATTGGGAGATGAATAGTGTCGTTTGTACCTCAGCAAATTCGCCCTCCCAAGATTGAACGATTGTCAATTCGTTCTTGGATTGAAGGCTACAATTCTACCTTAGATGTAGGTCGTACACCTCAAAAAGGACTTGTTGGCGCTACAAACGTTCTTGTATACCAAGACGGTACAATTGGACCTCGACCTTCACTAGTTCCATATGGACAAGCTCCACTCGGTACAATTCTTGGAGAAGTAGGGGAATTTCTTAACTCAGTCACTCTAGACAAGTGGCTTATTACTTTGCAAAATATAGCAGGTGTTACTAAGGTTACAATTGCTAAAGATGGTGGCGCATGGATTGTTGTCGACGGTAAAACATATGACAACACAGCATCTGGTCATTTCGTTCAAATAGACGATAAGGTTCTCGTTATGAACGGTGTGGACTCTCTCAGTTACTTTAATATCCCAACGCAGACCGTTATACCGTTTGTCGCTTTAACAACTCCTACAGCGCCTGTAATCACTCCTACAGGTCTTTCTGGTACTACTTACACTTACTACTACACGATCACAGCAAACTCAACCGTGGGAGAAACTGCAGCTGCCCCAACTGATTCTCAACAAGTATCCTTAGTACGTGGTGCTTGGGATTCTACAACAAACTTCCTAACCATTACTTGGTCTGCTGTTGCTGGAGCACAGAGTTACAACTTATACATGGGTGAGACTGCCGATGCGCAATTCCTTATCGCCTCGGCTATTACAGGACTTACCTATAAAGATGACGGTACAGCCTCTAAAGACATTACACGTACAGCCCCAATCGCTGATACAACAGAAGGTCCAAAAGTTACAAGAGCTACAGTTATTACTGCTAGTCAGGGTGCTCAAGTATTTCTCACAGGAGATGCTGATAATCCTCGATATGTCCGATATGGCGGTACAGGAACATCAGCATTGGACTTCTCGCCTTATGGTGGCGGTGGTTGGGTTGAAATTGGAAAAGGAACAAAAGAATTCCCTGTAGTCGTGAAGTCCTTCCGCACAGGTCAAGGACAATCTACTCCTATGGTTATCTGTAAAGGTACAAACGGTAACGGTAAACGCTACACTATGACTCCCGCAACAGTAACGGTAGGTGACGAGATTATCCCTTACTTCGACGTGAAAGAAGACAACGGACAAGACGGTACAGATTCACCCGACGGAGTGGTTTCTTACCGTGACTCCCTATGGTATCCATCACGCGGTGGATTTAAGACTACAGGAACTCGTCCACAACTACAAAATATTCTTTCTACAAATACTGTTTCAGAGACTATTCAGCCCGACGTCGTAAACCTAAACATCCTCGCAATGGATAACTGCGTAGGTCTTGCGTATGATGGTCGTATCTATTGGGCACTTCCTGTTGGCGCTACAAATAACAACCAGATCTGGGTATTAGACCTTGACCGAGACGGTGCTTGGATGCTTCCATTTAACATCTCAGCTGACTGGATGAGCCTGTATGAAGATAACTCAGGACGTACTCATCACCTCGTCTTAAAAGATAACATGATATTCGAACTTACAGACTCACAAGCAACCATGGATAATGGGCTAGCTTTCCCTACTAATATCACCTCTGGTCAACTTAGGTTTTCAGAAGATGGTGAAGAATGGGCTACTGTAACTCGTGTGACATTTGTATTCCTTAGACCACGCGGGACGATCAATGTAGCAGTATCTGGTAAGACCGAGGACTCCTCACTTGCTACTGTGGGAGCTGATTCATTTTCTAGTGTATCTACGGCGGTTGGTTGGGGCGAAGCGGCATGGTCTGTTCTGCCGTGGTCTACTACAATGCAAGTTCCTATTTCATACGGTAACTCACGTGAGAAAATCCCTATTGAAATCGAAGAAGACATGAACTGGGTAACATGGTCAGTTGACTCTGTCGAGTCTAATACAGCCTACCAATTATCTGATGTGATTGTAGAGTACGTCAAAATTGGACTTCTCGATTCAGACGGTTAGCATAACCAGCACTATATATTTATAATTAAGACATAAAAGGATAAACCATGGTTCTCATTACAGATAAATTCCACAAAGCATCCAACGGCACACGAGCAGAAGCTACGACGCTAACAGCCCAAAAAGCCTTGGCTGCTTCTTCAATTACAGTTGCCGCACTTAACGGTTGGGCTACTGATACACCTGTAGACTTCCAGCTTTACAATACAGACACAAGCAATAACATCATCCCTGGTTCACAGTCGGACTGGACTGGTATCGTTTCAGGAACAACTATCACACAGATTCAGCTTACTGGTGGATCAGATGACATTTATCCTATTGGTGCTATTGTTGTTTGTTTGCCTACTGCTAACTGGGCTGACTCGCTAGTAGAGGGCATTCTTATCTCTCACGATCAGGACGGGACACTAAAAGCTGGTGCTGTTGATAACACCGCCGCACTTGCAGACAGCGTCGTCACAAGCGCTAAGATTGTAGATGGTACTATTGTCACAGCAGACCTCGCTAACGCTAGTATTACATCATCTAAGCTTTCACTAGGTGCGCTCAGCGCTACTATAGCCACTGGTCAAACAACGACATCTGGTACATACACAGACCTCGCAACTGTTGGACCAACAGTGACGGCGACAATTGGAACCAATGGTCTGGCACTGCTTATTATTGGAGCTACTCAGTCTAATAACACTGGTGGTGGGTTCTCACGTACATCGTTTGTTGCCTCTGGTGCGAATACAATAGCCGCATCTGATACAACAGCACTGCTCAATAAAACATCAGCAGGTAACGAAGACCTTGGAGCATCTCGTACGCATTTGCTTACAGGACTAACTCCTGGTGCAACAACATTTACATTAAAATATCAGGTAAGCGCTGGTACGGGAACTTTCGCAG
>Ga0247817_10000203_pt1 | contig 38446 bp, 37 predicted proteins | sample UWRJL212509R1_FD_178010 | JGI IMG/M metagenome (GOLD analysis project Ga0247817, IMG submission 178010) | Plant litter microbial communities from Arlington Agricultural Research Station in Wisconsin, United States - UWRJ-L212-509R-1 | ecosystem: Environmental > Terrestrial > Plant litter >... | reverse complement strand
CGGATTGCCGAGCGCGATGGGTGAGGCTTCGGTCATGCCGTAGCCCTCGACGAGGAGACCACCGGTCGCCTTCTCCCACAGCTCCACGATCGGCAGTGGCAGGCTCATCGCCCCCGAGATGGCAAAACGGATGCCGCTGAGCGAGACCCGTCGCTTGGCCGCGGCCTTCGCGAGCCGCTCGTAGATGGGCGGCACGGCCGGCAGAAACGTGGCCGGAGTCTTCTGCATTGCGTCGAGCACGAGCTTCTCGTCGAACTTGGGGAACAGCACGAGCCTCGCCCCGATGCTCATCGCGAACGTCAGGCACAGCGTGAGTCCGTAGGCGTGGAACATCGGCAGCACGCCGTAGAAGACCTCTTCGCCCTTGCGGAGTCCCTGCACCCATGCCTCACCCTGCATCGCATTGGCGCGCAGGTTGCGATGCGTGAGGATGGCGCCCTTCGGGGTTCCGGTGGTTCCGCTCGTGTACTGCAGCACGGCGATGTCGTCGAGGGTGGGCTTGGGTGTCGCGTTGGGGAGGTAGCGCTGCTTCGTGAGGGTTGCCCAGTCCACGGCGCCATCCACCGGCTTGTCCACGGTGAGGGCCGCGCGCGAGGTGCGTGCTTTCGCGATGGGCAGGCGCAGGGCCGCGCGGGTGGTGGCGGGCATGGACCGCGTGATGTCCACGGCGACGACGGTGCGCACCGCGACGTCCGACGGAAAGTCGAGCACTGTGGCCGCGACCTTGTTCCAGACGATGGCGACGGTGGCGCCGTGGTCCTCGAACTGGTGGCGCAGCTCACGCTCGGTGTAGAGCGGGTTGTGCTCGACGACGATCGCGCCGAGGCGCAGCACGGCGTAGAACGCGACGATGTGCTCGGGGGAGTTGGGAAGCACGAGGGCGACTCGGTCGCCGTGGCGCACGCCGAGACCGTGGAGCCCGTTGGCGACGCTCGCGATCTGCTCGCGCAGCTTCTCGTAGGTGGTGGTCGCACCGAAGAACTGGAGGGCCACGTTGTCGCGGTAGAGGCGCGTGGAGTTCCAGATCATGTCCACGAGCGTCTCGGTGGGCTCGGCTATCTCGTGCGGGACACCCTCACCGTAGGAGGAGAACCAGGGACGCTGCGGCGATGTACTCACTCGTGCATCCTGTCAGGTGAAACCGGGAACCTTCTCAGCCGAGGGCGTCGGGAATGCCAACCTCGATGACGAACTGGCCGAGGAGGAACGCGCCGAACATGAGGATGAGCCCGATGAGTGCGATGTGGAACGCGATGCGGCGGCGCAGTACACGCACGATGCTCCAGATGATCGCGACGATCGCGATGGGCGCGGGAGCCCAGATCGAGATGAGCTGGCCGGTGCTCACGAAGTCGGGATTGCAGGCAGCGACAGCGTTGGAGCACGCGGCGTTGAAGATGCCGCCGCTCAAGGCCGTGAAAAAGAGAACGGGGATGAGGATGAGCATGAACAGCGAGAGCAGCACGACGAGAAGAAAGTCCCAGGTGCGTGGTGGTGCCTTCGGCTCGGCGCCGTACCAGTCCGGTTCTCCGCTGATGTTCGCCTCGGTCATGGCGTGAGCTTAGCGGTGATGGCGGCCACGAAGGCGTCGATGTCGTCCTCGGTCGTGTCGAAGGAGGTCATCCACCGCACCTCGCGGGCAGCCGGGTCCCAGTCGTAGAAGCGGAAGCTCTCGCGCAGGTCATCGGCGACTCCGGGAGGCAGGATCGCGAAGACTGCGTTCGCCTGGGTGGGCCGCGTGAACGAGAGCCCGGGCAGGTCGGCTGCCTCGAGCGCGCCGCGGAGTCGAGCTGCCATCGCGTTGGCGTGCGACGCACTGCGCAGGTAGAGGTCGTCGGCGAGGAGGGCGAGGAGTTGGGCGCTCACGAAACGCATCTTCGAGGCCAGCTGCATGTTGAGCTTGCGGAGAAACAGGAGCCCGTCGGTGACGGCCGGGTTGAGCACGACGATCGCTTCGCCGTAGAGCACGCCGTTCTTGGTGCCTCCGAAGCTGAGGATGTCCACGCCGGCGTCCGTCGTGAACTCACGCAGCGGCACCCCGAGGGCGGCAGCCGCATTGGAGATGCGCGCGCCATCCATGTGCAGGCTCATTCCGAGGGAGTGCGCGTGATCGGCGATCGCACGGATCTCGTCGACCGTGTAGAGGGTGCCGAGCTCGGTCGTCTGGGTGATGCTGACGACGAGCGGCTGGGCGCGGTGCTCGTCGCCCCAGCCCCAGGCTTCGACGTCGATGAGCTCAGGGGTGAGCTTGCCGTCGGGTGTCTCGACGGTGAGGAGCTTGAGACCGGAGATGCGCTCCGGGGCGCCGCCCTCGTCGGTGTTGATGTGCGCGGTCTTCGCCGAGACCACGGCACCCCAGCGCGGGAGCATCGAGGTGAGGGCCGTGACGTTGGCCCCGGTGCCGTTGAACACCGGAAAGGTCTCGGCTGCCTCGCCAAAGTGCTGCTTCATGACCCGCTGCAGTTCGGCCGTGTAGACGTCTTCACCGTAGGCGATCTGGTGGCCGCCGTTGGCTTCGGCGATCGCAGCGAGCACTTCGGGATGCGCTCCGGCGTAGTTGTCGGAGGCGAAACCGCGGGAGGAGATGTCGTGGAGTTGGGTCACTCCACAATTCTCCCTGATCAGCCGCGATTGGGGGCGCGAACGACGGTTCTACCCCGGAAGTGAGGATTTCATCTACTTGCACGCTCACCTAGCGTGTGTAGGCGATGGTCGATGGTGGTCCCACGCACACACTTTCACCTTGGGACATCTCATCACCTCCATTCCAGTACAGCCAGACGCCGCGGGCGGCCTGCTCGACAAGTTCGTCGCCGTACCCGCGGCGACCCGGAGCGGCGGTGTACCCGCCGTCGGTTGGGCTCGCGTCGCCATGGCGCTGCAGACGCTGCAAGGCCTCCCGGATGCGGTTCTCCTCGTCGATCTCGCCGATGGCGGCCTCATCGTTGTCGACTGGGGCCGCAAGGACTACTGGTGGCAGCGCGCCCCCCAGGCCTTTCCGGTGCGCCCCACGATCTCCAAGATCCGGGTCTACCGAGAAGAGGGCGCCCGCCTGCCCTTCATGCTCGAGCAGCCTGCCGAGCTCTCGTCGCTGCTCTGGCCCGTCGGCATCCACGCGTTCCCGCAGGCTCCGGCCTGGTGGCTCGCCGAGGGCGTCAGCTACCAGCTCGCCCGCTGGCCTGACTTCACCGTGCTCGCGCACGCGACCGAGCACGTGAGCATGACGGCGCTCTTGGCTCGTCGCGCCTACTCGGCGGACGAGCTCGCTGTCGCAGCCGACGTCGACCCGGCCATGGCCCAGAGCTTCATCAACGCCCTGAGCCTCATGGGGCTCCTGCGTGAGACCGCGAGCGCTCCGGCGGCAGTCGTCGAAGTTCAGGCTCCTGGCTTGTTCGCGCGCCTCCGCGCCCGACTGGGGGTGTGACATGGCGGAACACGTCATCCTCTTCGCCGGACCCATGGGTGCCGGCAAGACCACGGCCATCCAGACGCTGAGCGACATCGCGACGGTCACGACCGAAGCTGCCAACACCGAGCGCCATGTCGTCGACAAGGCCACGACGACTGTCGCCCTCGACTACGGCGAGATCACCCTCGGCGACGACGAGAAGGTGCGCCTCTACGGTGTTCCCGGCCAGAAGCGCTTCGACTTCATGTGGACGATCCTCAAGGAGCGCGCCAAGGGCCTCGTACTCCTCGTCGACAACGACTCGCCCGATGCCGTCGCCGTCGCCGTCGACTACCTCTCCAACTTCGGTGAGCTTGTCGAGAGTGGCTAAGCCTCATCGACCAACGAACAAGGGAACACCAATGTCGAACATCACGCCTTCACTAGAATCACTCGTCTCGGTTGACGGTGCCATGAGCGCCGCACTCGTCGACAGCTCCACCGGAATGCTCCTCGGCGAGGCCGGCTCGGGCATCGACCTGGAGACTGCGGCCGCGGGAAACACCGAGGTCGTTCGTGCCAAGCTCCGCACCGTCAAGTCGCTCGGACTGACCGACACGATCGATGACATCCTCATCACGCTGACCGGCCAGTACCACATCATCCGTCCGCTCGAGAAGACGCCGGAGATCTTCATCTACCTCGTACTCGACCGTGCGAAGTCGAACCTCGCCCTCGCTCGCATGAAGGTCAAAGAGGTCGACCTGCAGCTTGAGCTCTAAGTAGTTCCGGGGGGAATCACGAAGGCGGCGGGAGCAATGCTCCCGCCGCCTGTGTGTGTTCTAGGCGGCCGAATTCTGGCCGGTGATGCCCTCGGTCGACTCGATGACGCTCGCCATCTTCTTGGAGAGTGCCTCGTAGAACATCGACAGCGGGAACTCGTCGTCGAGCACGGCGTCGGTGAGTCCCTTCGGCGGGCCGGAGAGGATCTCGTCGGAGAGCCCACGGGCCCAGTTGGATGCGGGGTGGGGCGTGAGGGTCGTGCGCACCATCTCGTAGGCGGCGAGCCAGTGCGCCATCTTCGGGCGGTCGATGGAGCGCCAGTAGAGCTCCTCGATTTCCGCGCCGAGCGCCACGACGACGTCGGGCACGTTGGCCCAGTCGATGGTGAGCTGGGTGTCGGTCCAGTGCAGAACGTGGTGCTGGTGCATCCACGCGAAGAGCAACTGGCCACCGAGCCCGTCGTAGTTGCGGGTGCGGCTACCGGTGATCGCGAAACGGAAGATGCGGTCGAAGATCACCGCGTACTGCACGAGCTTGGCGTGCTCGCGCGTGACGTCGTCGGTGCTCTCCGCGCGCTCGAGCCGTACCGCTTCGCGGAAAGCGGTGAGGTCGCAGCGGAGTTCTTCGAGCGAGTAGAGAAAGAACGGCATCCGCTGCTTGATCATGAACGGGTCGAACGGCAGGTCACCGCGCATGTGGGTGCGGTCGTGGATGAGGTCCCACATCACGAAGGTCTCTTCGGTGAGCGTCTGGTCGTCGAGCAGGCGCGCTGCGTCGGCCGGCAGCTCCAGCTTGGTGATTGCGGATGCCTCGCGCACGACCCTGCGGAACCGAGCGGCCTCGCGGTCGGCGAAGATGGCGCCCCACGTGAAGGTCGGGATCTCGCGCATCGCGACTGTCTCCGGAAACAGCACTGCTGAGTTGGTGTCGTACCCGGCGGTGAAGTCGATGAACCGAATCGGCACGAACAGCGCGTTCGAGTAGTCGCCCGCCTGCAGCGCATCGATGAACTCCGGCCAGATGACCTCGATGAGCACGGCTTCGACGAGCTTCGACGTGCTGCCGTTCTGGGTGTTCATGGGGAACACGACGAGGTGCTGCAGGCCGTCGACACGATTGAGCTGCGGCTGGAAGGCGTTGAGGGAGTCGAGAAAGTCGGGCACCCCGAAGTTCTCGTTCGCCCAGCGTTCGAAGTCGACGACGAGCGCCTCGAGGTAGGCGGCGTCGTGCGCAAACCGCGGTGCCAAATGCAGGATCGATCGCGTGATGGTTTCGACGTTGGCGCGGGAAACGGCGTGCATCGCAGCGTCGGGGATCGAGCCGTCCTGCATTTGGGACGCCTGCAACTCGCTCGCCGCAGCCTTGAGGGCCAGCCAGGCTGCATCCTCGACGACCTCGGGTTCTCCGACAATCGCTGTGGTGCTCGTTGCGTTGGACATGGCTAACCTCCGATCCGGCTGGGTTTCTTCACGCGAAAAGTGCGCTCAATCGAGGCTATCCGCAGGATCGCAGCGTTTGGTTGCGGCTGACGCGAGTTCGTTGCGCCACCGGGCGACCCGCGTCAATATTGCTGCGTGGTTCGGGGATTCAGGCGCCGGCTGCCGAGAGTGCGCCGAGGAGGGCGTCGCGGATGATGTTCTCGGTCTGGAGCTGCGGATCGACGATGCGCTCAAGCGTGAGCCCGGAGACGAGGGCGAGGATCGTGGTCGCGACCTGGTCGTAGTCGGAGTTCTCGGAGAGGCCGAACGATGCGGCGCGCGCACGCAGTGCGTCGGCGAGTTCGATCCGCTGAGCCCGCCGCAGCTCGAGGTAGACCTCGCGCGCCTCCGGGTCCCGGCTCGCCTGCAGCGCGAACTCGATCACGAGGGCGTGCAGCTGCCCGAGCGTCTCGATGTGCCGCGCGAGCAGGTTCGCGGCCTGGTCAACGGCGGCGTGCCATCCATTCGCCGACGGTGTGATGCCTTCGAGCACAGCGACGGAGACCTCGGAGAACCGGGCGCGCATGATGGCGCCGAAGAGCGCCTGCTTGGACTCGAAGTTGGAGTAGACAGCGCCCTTGGTGAAGCCGGCGGCCGTCGCGATCTTCTGGATGCTCGCGCTGTCGTAGCCGTCGCGGTAGAAGACCGCGATCGCAGCGTCGAGAATCTGCGCACGCACGTCTTCGCGGCGGGGGCGGATTCTCGTGGTCACACCGTCATTCTTTCACAATTTCGATACCAACGGTACTGAAAAGGTGCATAATCGATACCGACGGTATTGAGTTGGAGAGAACGAGAATGATCGCAGCGGCAGGGCTCAGCGCACGCAACGTCTTCAGCGACGTCAGCTTCGACGTTCCCACGGGCGGCATGCTCGTCATCACCGGCGACCACCGCTCGGGCAAGACGGCGCTCCTGCTCGCGATCGCCGGGCGGTTCGCCACCCGCGGCTCCCTGCGCACGCCGGGGATCCGTCGTGTCGCACTCGCCGAGCAGTCCACGGTCAACGCCCTCGACGACGCGCTCACCGTCGAGCAGCACTTCGCCCAGGCCGTCGTGCTCGCTCGCCCCTGGTACCGCCCGTTCGTACGCAGGCGCACGGCGCGGGAGGCAGCGCGGCACCTTCCGGTCGAGCTGCCGCTCGACGCCAAGATCGGCGCCCTCACCCCGGTCGAGCGCTTCGCCTGCGGCGTCGGACTCGCGCTCGTCGCACGCCCCGACGTGCTCGCCGTCGACGACGTCGACGCACTACGCGAGACCGCTGACCGCACTGCCGCGTGGAACCTCCTCTTCGGGCTCCCCGACACCCTCACGATCGTGGCGACCTGCCAGGACGACGGCGAACTGCCGGCGACCGACCGCGACCTCACCCGCATCTCCCTCTAAGGCACTCATGGCTTCGACACTCCCCTCCATCGAGCTCTCGCGGTTCAACCGCACCTTCATCACGCGCGCGGCCCTCGTGATCGTGGCGATCATCCCCGCGTTCTACGCCGGCATGTACCTCGCGAGCTCACGCAACCCGGTCGAGCACCTCGACTCGCTGCCGGCGGTCATCGTCAACCACGACACAGCGGCGATGGCGGATGGCACGCGCATCAACGCGGGCGCCGAACTCGTCACCGAGCTCACGACGGGCGATGAGAGCTACGACTGGGTCGAGGCCACCGAGGCGGACGCCGAAGCGGGACTCACGGCCGGCACCTACTTCGCCTACGTCGACATCCCCGCCGACTTCTCGTCATCGATTGCGTCGGCTGCGACCGATGATCCCCAGCAGGCGAAGATCACGGTGTACTCCGACGATGCGACGAGCTACATCATCGGCCAGGTCACAAACACCGTCGCCAACGGCATTCAGAACGCACTCAACGAGAAGATCACCGCGCAGTACCTCGACAACGTCTACATCGGCTTCAACGAACTGCATTCGAAGATCGCGGATGCCGCGACCGGTGCTTCCGACCTGGCCGACGGTGTGACGACAGCACGTGACGGAGCCGACGATCTCGTCGTCGGACTCGGCTCCCTCGATGCCGGAGCCGCAAGACTCGCGACCGGCGCAACCAAGGTCGCCGATGGCGCCTCGTCGCTGAAGGCCGGCGCCGCAGATTTGACGCAGGGGACCCGAACCCTTGCGTCGAAAACCTCACAGCTCGCGACGGGTTCGGCGGGAGTAGCTGCCGCGGCCGACCAACTGGCCGCGAGCGTGCCGAGTGGCAGCCCGCTTGCCGCACCGCTCGCTGCCCTTGCCTCCAACACCCACACCGTGGCGGATGGCGCCGCGGGAATCGACGACGCCGTAAGCGCGCAGGTTGTTCCCGGTGCCGCGAAGCTGGCGCAGGGTGCATCCACTCTCGCGGCCGGGGCGAACGAGGTAAAGACCGGGGCGGCGAAGCTCGCGAGCGGCGCAGCCGAAGCGGATGCCGGGAGCACGAAGCTCGCGAGCGGCCTCGCGCAGCTCGAGAGCGGCAGCGCCGAACTGAGCGAGGGGCTCGCCGACGGCGTCGAGGAGATCCCGACCTACACGCCCGCAGAACGCTCGAAGCTCGCGGATGTCGTGGCCAAGCCGGTCGCCGCCGAACGCGTGCACACGAGTGCCGTCGACGAGTACGCGCAAGGGCTCGCGCCGTACTTCATCCCGCTCGCGCTCTGGATCGGCGGAATCGTCGCGTTCCTCGTGATGCGTCCGCTCTCGCCGCGCGCCCTCGCGTCGAGCGCGAGCCCCCTCAAGGTCGCGATCGCCGGCTACCTGCCCGGTGCGTTCTTCGGTGCGCTGCAGGCGAGCGTCGTGATCGTCGTGCTCGAGTTCTTCGTCGGTCTGCACGCGGCGATGCCGTGGTGGACACTCCTCTTCGGCGTGCTCGTGGGCATGGTGTTCATGGCGATCCACCAGTCGTTCATCGCCCTGTTCGGCGGGGTGGGCCGGCTCGTCGCCCTCGTGCTGCTCATGGTGCAACTGCCCTCGGCGAGCGGAACCTACCCGGTCGAGACGAGCCCCGAGTTCTTCCAGGCGATCAGCCACTGGTTGCCGATGACCTACGCGGTGCAGGGCTTCCGGCAGGTCATCGCCGGCGGTGCCCCCGAGATCGCCTGGTCGGCGGCGGGCCACCTCGTGCTGTTCGGCGTCTTCGCCCTCGGCCTCACGGTCTTCGCCGCACACCGCAACCGCTCGTGGAGCGTGTCGCGGCTGCATCCAGCGCTGCAGCTATAGGCCGTTCGACTCCAGCCACATCACGAGGTCGGCGGTCATGCGCTCGGGGTGCTCGACGCTCGGAATGTGCGCGGCATCGGGGTAGCGGATTCCGGCCGCGTCGTGAACGGCGGAGAGCAGGTACTCGTACTGCACGACGGCGGGCGTGATGTCGTGCTCGCCGACGACGAACAGCGACGGCACGTGGATGTCACCGAGCCGCCCGTACGCGGGCGGATCGAGCGGGATCGGCACGGGCGCTTCATCCACGCGCACGAGATTGGCGAGGTTGAGTTCGTAGGCCCGACGCACGAACGCGGGGTCGAGGTCGTCGGCGGTGCGCCGCGGGCCGAAGTCCCACAGCTCGGCCTCGAGGCGCAGCAGCTGCTCCCAGTCGCCGGTCTCCTCCGCCGCGTCGAGCGCTGTGAACAGCTCCTCCTCGCGATCGGTGAGCTCGATTTGCGGATGCCCGCTCGGCCCCGAAGCGATGGTGACGAGTCCGGCGACACGTTCGGGAAACTCGAGGGCGGTGTCGATCGCGATCGAGCCGCCACGGGAGCAGCCGATGAACGTCGCGCGGCTCACTCCGACCTCGTCGAGCACGGCGATCGCGTCGGAGCGGTTGGAGAACAACACGTCCTGCGATTCGGTGAGGCCGTAGCCGCGCGTGTCGAAACGGATGACGAAGTGGGTAGTCGCGAGTTCCTCGACCTGCGGATCCCACATACGCAGGTTCGCGATGCCCGCGTGGATCAGCAGGAGCGCGGGCGCGGACGGCGAGCCGTCGGTCTCGTAGTAAATGCGGGCGCCGGTCTGTTCGAGAAAAGGCATGAGTCCACGCTACTCGCGACGATGGTCAGACCACAGTGGCGAACGGGTGCAGGATGGATGCATGAGTGGTGTGCTGATCGGGTTCGCGATCATCGCCACGGTCATCCTCATCGGCTACGTGACAGGTCGCAGCGGGGTGCTCGGAGAGCACGCCCCCTTCGTGATCAGCCGCTTCACGTTCTTCGTGCTCTCGCCGTGCCTGCTCTTCACCGTGCTCGCCGACGCCGACGTGCACGAGCTCTTCTCCTCCCTGCTCGTGGTTTCGGCGATCTCTGCACTGCTCGTCTGCCTGATCTTTCTCGGTGTCGCGCTCCTGCTGCTCAAGCGCTCGCTGCCCGAAGCCGTGATCGGCGCGCTCTCCTCCGGCTACGTCAACGCCAACAACATCGGAATCCCCGTCGCGGTCTACGTGCTCGGCAACACCGCCTACTCGGCGCCGGTCATCCTGTTCCAACTGCTCGTGCTCGCACCGATCGCCCTCACCGTGCTCGACATCTCCACGAACGGCCGCGGGTCGGTGTGGCGCACGCTCCTCTCTCCGCTGCGCAACCCGCTCATCATCGGTTCCGCGCTCGGTGCGATAGTCGCGATCACCGGGCTCGACGTTCCCGACGCCGTGATGGAGCCGTTCCGCATCGTCGGTGCCGCTGCTGTTCCGCTCGTTCTCATCGGATTCGGGATGTCACTGCACGGCCAGCGCCCGCTGGCACCCGGAAGCGGGCGCAGTGATGTCGTCATCGCGACGGTGCTCAAACTCGGGGTCATGCCGTTCGTCGCGTGGCTGCTCGGAGCCTTCGTCTTTCACCTCGACGCCGAGCACCTGTTCGCCGTCGTCGTGCTCGCGACGCTCCCCACCGCGCAGAACATCTTCGTCTACGCGCAGCGCTACGGCCGCGGGCAGGTCGTCGCGCGGGACACCATCCTCATCACGACGGTCGGCGCCGTGCCGGTGCTCGTGCTGATCGCGGCTCTGCTGACCTAGCCCGGTTTCGATACGGCGCTGGCGCGCCTACTCAACCACCGCCGACTACAGGAACATCGGCCGATCGTCGTCGTCTTCGGCGATCTCGAGGTCGACGACAACGGGAACGTGGTCGCTCGGCCCGTCACCCTTGCGCTCGTCGCGGTGGATGCCCGCACCGACCACGAGGTCGGCGAACTCCTGGTTGCCGAGGATGAAGTCGATGCGCACGCCCTCGTTGCGGGGAAAGCGCAGCTGCTTGTAGTCCCAGTAGGTGTAGCCGGTCGGGATGAGGGGTCGCACGGTGTCGATGAGTCCGATGTCGGCGAAGGCAGCGAACGAGGCGCGCTCCTCCGGGGAGACATGGGTCGAGAGCCCGACGATGATCGTGGGGTCGCCGTTGTCGTCGTCGGTCGGGATGATGTTGAAGTCGCCCATGAGTGCGATCGGGCTACCGGGGTTCTCTGACATCCAGTCGCTCGTTGCTGTGCGCAGCTTCTCGAGCCAGTCGAGTTTGTAGGCGAGGTGGGGATCACCCAGGGCGCGGCCATTGGGAACGTACAGGCTCCACAGGCGCACACCGTCGACTGTCACGCCGAGGGCGCGTGCCTCGGTCGGCAGGTCGGGACCCTCGGAGCCTTTGAGAAATCCGGGCTGGCCGGCGAAGTCGATCTGGATGTCGGTCATCGGCAGTCGACTCGCGAAGGCGACGCCGTTCCACTGGTTGAGTCCGTGCGAGACGATCTCGTAGCCCGCGTCTTCGAAGGCCTCGACCGGAAACTGCTCGGGCTTGCACTTGGTCTCCTGGAACGCGACGACGTCGATGTCTTCACGCACCATCCAATCGATGGCGCGGGCGTATCGGCTGCGGATCGAGTTGATGTTGTAGGTGGCAACGCGCATGCGACAACGCTACCCGGCTCCGGTCGCTGAGGCTCTCGAAGCGCCATACCCCCGCGGTCGCTGAGGTTCTCGAAGTGCCGTACCCGCCGGTCGCTGAGGCTCTCGAAGCGCCACACCCAGCTTCTGCACAGGTTTGGTCACGATCGCCTAAACCGGTATAGGTTCGAAGTGACCCCCATTCGGGTGTCACTACTCAGGGTTGAGGAGGTTGTCATGGCGAAGGCCAAAACGACGATCTCCGACGTTGCCCGCGCGGCGGGCGTGAGCAAGGGACTCGTCTCCTTCGCCCTCAACGACCGGCCGGGCGTCGCACCCGACACTCGCGAGCGCATCCTCGGCGTCGCCGCCGACCTCGGGTGGGTGCCGAGCATGCGTGCCAGGGCCCTGAGCACCGACCGCGCGTATGCGCTCGGACTCGTGATCGCGCGGGATCCCGCCATCATCGCGGGCGACCCGTTCTTTCCGGCTTTCATCTCCGGTCTCGAGCAAGTGCTCGCGCCGATCGGCCAGTCCCTCGTGCTCAGCATGGTCGCGGACGAGGCCGCGGAGCGCGCGAGCTACGAGCGGCTCGCCGAGAACGGCCGCGTCGACGGCGTCGTGCTCACCGACCTGCGCCAGAACGACTCCCGCCTCGAACTCATCTCCGGCCTCGGACTGCACGCTGTCACCCTTGGCTTTCCCGACGTCGAGTCGCCGTTCGGAGTCGTCTCGCTCGACGATGGCCCCGGCATCCGGAGCGTCGTCGATCACCTCGCCGACCTCGGCCACTCGCGCATCGCCCACGTGGCTGGCGCATCGAGCTGGTTGCACGGCAAGCGCCGCCGGGATTCCTTCGCCGATGCGCTCAGTGAACGCGGCCTCCTCGGGAGTCTCATCGTCGAGACGGACTTCAGCGCGTCCGACGGCGCGCGGGCGACGGCGCAACTGCTCGCACTCGACGTGCCTCCGACCGCGATCGTCTATGCGAACGACCCGATGGCCGTCGCCGGCCTCGGCATTGCCCAGCGGGCCGGACTACGGGTGCCCGATGACCTCTCGATCACCGGCTTCGACGGCAGCGATGTCGCGGAGTACATGTACCCGAGCCTGACGACCGTGAGCACCTCCGTGACGGACTGGGGTCGCGCTGCCGCGACCCTCCTCCTCACCTCGATCTCCGGGGATGACGTTGTGAACGTCGACCTCGAACCCGGTCGACTCGTGATCCGCGAGTCGACCTCAGCACCCCTCAATTCCGTGCGGCACCGTAGCCGCACAAACGAAAGGAATGCCCCATGAGAAAGCGAACAGCGGCCGCAACGGCGGTCTTCACGCTCGGCGCACTCGCGCTGACGGCCTGTGCGAGCGGAGGCGGCGGAGGCACCACGAGCACAGAAGGCACCGGCCCCATCACCATCTGGTACTCGAACAACGAGCAGGAGGTCGCCTGGGGCAAGCAGATGGTCGAGGCGTGGAACGCCGAGAACCCCGACCAGCAGATCACCGGACAGGAGATCCCCGCGGGCAAGAGCAGCGAGGAGGTCATCGGGGCCGCGATCACGGCGGGCAATGCGCCCTGCCTCATCTACAACACTGCGCCTTCCGCTGTCGGACAGTTCGAGAAGCAGGGCGGTCTCGTGAATCTGGATTCCTACACCGATGGCGCGAGCTACATCGAAGAGCGCTCCGGTGACCTGGCGAGCCAGTACCAGAACGCCGAGGGCAGCTACTTCCAGATGCCGTGGAAGTCGAACCCCGTCGTCGTCTTCTACAACAAGGATGTCTTCAAGAAGGCCGGCCTCGATGCCGACAACCCGGCCCTGTCGACCTACGACGACTTCCTCGCGACGTCGAAGGCCCTCGTCGAGAAGGGTGGCGTGGACTACGCGATCAACCCGGCTCCGACGAGCGAGTTCTTCCAGACGCAGTTCGACTTCTACCCGCTGTACGCGGCTGAGTCGGGCGGCAAGCAGATCGTCGAAGACGGCAAGGCGACCTTCGCGAGCCAGGCCGGCTATGACGTCGTCGACTTCTGGGCCCAGATGTACGCAGACGGCTACTCCGGCCAGGAGCAGTACCAGGGTGACGCCTTCGCCGACGGCAAGGCCGCCATGGCGATCGTCGGACCGTGGGCAGTCTCGGTGTACAAGGATGTCAACTGGGGAGCTGTTCCCGTGCCCACCAAGGAGGGCAAGGACCCGAGCGAGATCTACACCTTCAGCGATGCCAAGAACATCGGTCTCTACTCGGCCTGCGAGAACCGCGCGACCGCGTGGGAGGTGCTCAAGTTCTCGACGAGCGAAGAGCAGGACGGTCAGCTCCTCGAGCTCACCGGCCAGATGCCGCTGCGCGCCAACCTGCAGGACACCTACGCCGACTACTTCGAGGCAAACCCCGCCTACCAGCAGTTCGGCGACCAGGCCAGCCGCACCGTCGAGGTTCCCCCGGGACCGAACACCGTGCAGGAGCTCCAGGCTCTGCGTGACGCTTACTCCTCGTCGGTGATCTTCGGCAAGGACGACCCGCACACGGCTCTCGATGAAGCCGCCGCCAAGATCGACGAGATCGCAGCGCAGCCGTAATGACTACCGCAACCGCTCGCCGGGCGGGAGCATCGCTCCCGCCCGGCGCCAGCCGCAGGCACAAGGTATTCGGAAAGAACCCGCTCGGCCTGCTGTTCAGCGCGCCGTACCTGGTGTTTGTGATCCTGATCTTCGCCTACCCACTCGTCTACGCGGTCTGGATCGCCTTTCACGACTTCTTCTTCGCCGCCCCCGGCGCAGAAGTCGACCGTCCGTTCGTCGGTCTCGACAACTTCGTGACGGCCCTCACCGACCCCGCCGTGCTTCGGTCGTTCCTCAACGTGGGCATCTTCCTCGTGATCAACGTGCCGCTCACGGTCGTGCTGTCGATGCTGCTCGCGACGGCGCTCGACAAGGTCGTGCACCTGCGGGCTTTTCTGCGGGTGGCGTTCTACGTGCCGTACGTGACAGCGTCGGTCGCCGTCGTCGCGGTCTGGCTGTTTTTGTTCAACGGCGGAGGGCTCGTGAACTCGATCCTCGGCCCGCTCGCGCCCGACCCCTCGTGGCTCATCAACAGCGCGTGGGCGATGCCGACGATCGCGATCTTCGTCACCTGGAAGCAGCTCGGGTTCTACATCCTGCTCTACCTGTCGGCGCTGCAGAACGTGCCGAAGGAGCTCTACGAGTCGTCGTCGACCGACGGTGCGGGGGCGGTGCGCCAGTTCTTCTCGGTCACCGTGCCCGGTGTTCGTCCGGCGACGGTGCTCGTGCTCCTGGTCTCCACCATCACGGGAGCGAACCTCTTCACCGAGCCCTACCTGCTCACCGGCGGCGGCGGCCCCGACGGTGCATCCGCCTCGCCCGTTCTGATCATGTACCAGAAGGGCCTGCAGCAGGGGCAACCGGATGTCGCGAGCGCCATCGGCGTCGTGCTCGTGATCGGCGTGCTGATCATCGCGTTCCTGCAGAACCGGCTCGTGGGGAGGGAAGACTGATGACTCGCACTCAGACCATCCTGCGCGGTGTCGTGCTCGGTATCGGCGCGCTCGCGTTTCTGTTCCCGTTCTACTACATGGTGATCGGCTCGCTGCAGACGGCGCCGGATGCCACAGTGGCGGGCGCCTTTCCGAATCCGTCGAACATCACCGGCGAGAACTACGTCAACATCAACTCGCGCATCAACCTCGCGACCGGGCTCATCAACTCGGGGATCTTCACGGGTGGCGTGCTGCTGTGCACCCTCGTGTTCGGCATCCTCGTCGGGTATGCGCTCGCCGTGCTCCAGTGGCGAGGTCGCGGTGTGACGTTCGCTCTCGTGATCCTCGTGCAGGTGGTTCCGTTCCAGCTGCTCATGATCCCGCTGTACGTGCTCATCGCCAGGGACTACGGGCTCACCGACAACTACCTCGGCATGATCCTCCCCTTCGCGATCAACTCGACGGCGGTGGTGATCTTCCGGCAGTTCTTCCTCCAGCTGCCGAAGGAACTCTTCGAAGCGGCGAGGATCGACGGAGCCTCCGAGCTCAAGCTGCTCTGGTCCATCGGGATCCCGCTCGCACGGCCCGCGATCATCACGGGCGTGCTGCTCACCTTCATCGGACCGTGGAACGAGTTCCTCTGGCCGTTCCTCATCACGAAGGATGCCGGCAAGCAACCGCTCGCCGTCTCCCTCGCCAACTACATCTCGAACGTCGCGGCCTCCACGGCCAACCCGTTCGGGGCGACCCTCGCGGGTGCTGTCGTGCTCGCGGTTCCGGTTGTAGTGCTGTTCATCGTGTTCCAGCGCTACTTCATCTCATCCGACCTCGGAAGCGGAGTGAAAGGCTAACCATGCAGTCCACCAACACAGGGGATTTTCCGTACACACTGACCCGGCAGGGCGTCATCATGAGCCCCGAGCCGGGCAACGACCTCGAAGCCGAGGGAGTGCTCAACCCGGCGACCGGCCACGGGCCGGACGGGGCGCTCTACCTGCTGCCCCGGCTCGTGGCATCCGGCAATGTCTCGCGGGTCGGCCTCGGCCGGGTCGTCATCACGGACGGCGTGCCCACGGGCGTGGAGCGTGAGGGCATCGTGCTCGAGCCCGACCGCGGCTGGGAGCGGGGTGTCGGCAACGCGGGGGTCGAGGATCCTCGGGTGACCTACATCGAGCGGCTCGGGCTGCACGTCATGACCTATGTCGCGTACGGGCCGTTGGGTCCGCGCACGGCGGTGGCTGTGTCATCCGATCTCCGCTCGTGGCAGCGCCTCGGGCCCGCGCTCTTTGACTACGACGACGCGCTCGACATGGATCTCAACCTCTTTCACAACAAGGACACGGTGTTCTTCCCCGAGCCCGTGACCTCGCCCGCGGGCGTCGAATCGTTCGCCGTGCTGCACCGCCCCATGTGGGACCTCGGCGAGACGAAGCCCGGCCAGGGCGTGCGGGTTCCTGCGGGAACCACCGATGAGCGACAGAGCATCTGGATCGCCTACGTGCCCGTAGCACTCGTGGAGGCCGACATCCGCAACCTCGTGCACTGGGGTGAGAACCGCCTGCTCGCGAGCCCCGAGTTCGCCTTCGAGGAACTCAAGATCGGCGGAGGACCACCTCCCGTGCGCGTGCCGGAGGGCTGGCTCCTGCTGCATCACGGCGTCACCGGAAAGATCGAGAGCGCCTTCGACCAGCAGCAGAAGGTCAACTACGCGGCGGGCGGGATGATCCTCGACGCTACCGATCCGACGATCATCCTGGCGCGCACCTCGGAACCCCTGCTGGCGGCCGAGACCGACGACGAGAAGAGCGGCATCGTGCCGAACGTTGTCTTTCCCACGGCTATCGAGGAGATCGACGGGCAACTGTTCGTCTTCTACGGCATGGCCGACTCCAAGATCGGGGTCGCGCGCATCGATCACGCCTAACCCCGGTCGCTGAGGCTCTCGAAGTGGCCAACAGACGCGCTTCGAGAGCCTCAGCGAACGACCTAAGAAAGGAACAAGTTCAATGAAGAACCTCCCCCTCGTCGCGGCGCTCGCCGCGGCAGCACTCACGATCACAGCGACACCCGCCGTGGCCGCGCCTCCGACGGCACTGACGAATACTGCGCATCTCGACTTCTTGCTCGACACCGCGACACCCGCGGCGATCGACGGCCACACGACCTACCGTTTGGCGGAAGAACCCGAGCTCACCATGCCGTGGACCTACGCCGACGCTCGCGACGGCGGCACCTTCGAGCGCGTGGGTGGCGGCCCGCTCGACCCTGCAACCGGCTACTGGGGCCAGGGCGCCTACAACTCCGACGACATCGCGAGGGCAACCGTCGTCTACCTGCGCCACTGGCAGCAGACCGACTCGGTTGCGTCGCGCGATAAGGCCTACGAGCTCCTGCGATCGGTCGCCTACCTGCAGACCGACTCCGGGCCCAACGCGGGCAACGTCGTGCTCTGGATGCAACCGGATGGCACGTTGAACCCGTCGCCGGAGCCCGTGGAGCTGCCCGACCCTTCCGACTCCGGTGCGAGCTATTGGCTGGCCCGGAGCCTGTGGGCCTTCGGTGAAGGGTACGCCGCGTTCAAGAACGAGGATCCGGAGTTCGCCGGCTTTCTGCAGGATCGCCTGCAGCTCGGTGTCGGCGCACTCGAACGCCAGTCGCTCGACAAGTACGGACAGTACGTCATCGCCGACGGCGAGAAAGTGCCGGCCTGGCTCATTGTGAATGGCGCGGATGCCTCGGCCGAGGCCGTGCTCGGGCTTACTGCCTACGTGGCTGCCACCCGCGACAACGCGGCGAAGTCCGCTCTGAAGAAGCTCGCGCGCGGAATCGCCGAGATGGGGGCGGGCGACACCCGCGAGTGGCCGTACGGCGCCATCATGCCCTGGGCCCAGAGCCCGTCGATGTGGCACGCCTGGTCGTCGCAGATGCCCGCGGCGCTTGCCGAGGCATCCATTGTGCTGAAAGACAAGCGCCTGCTCGAACCCGCGCTCGCCGACTCCGGCAGCTTCACGCCGACGCTCATCACCGCCGGTGGACCGGATAACGCCTGGTACCCGACGCCGATCGAGAAGGTGCAGATCGCCTACGGCGCCGACAGTCGTTTGCAGTCGCTGCTCGCTGTCGCGGATGTCTCTGGACGCGAGGGCTTCGACGAGCTCGCCGCGATCATGGGTGCGTGGTACTTCGGCAACAACAAGTCGGGAGCGCCCGTCTACAACCCCGCGACCGGTGTGACCTTCGACGGCGTGCAGGCCGACGGCACTGTCAACAAGAACTCCGGGGCGGAGAGCACGATCCACGGGCTGCTCTCGATGCTCGCGCTCGACGCCCACCCCGAGATCGCCGAGCGCGCGCAATCGGTCGCTTCGGTGGAGTCGCAGTCCGGGCTCTCGGTCGTCGAGGCGGAGACCGCCACGGGCGGTACGGTCGTCACCCCCGAGTCGGCGTGGACGGGAGAGTCGCAGTGGTCGGGCGGGTCGTACCTGTCGCTCGCCACGGGTGAGTCCGCGACCATCGCGGCCGGCGCCGGGTCGGTCGAGGCCGTCGTCTACGAGCCGCATCCCGGAACCGTCAGGTCGAAGTGGAATCTCGGCTCCCTGCGCTCCGGTGTGGGCAAGCCCGGCATCACCGAGGCGCCGGGGGCACTGCTGCCTTCGGTTCTCAAGAAGCCGTCGACGGGAGCGGATGTCACAGTGAAGGCCACGAAGGGAACGCTCCAGCTCGACGCACTCATCGTGCGTCCCACGGTGTCGCGCCTCGTGCTCGAAGGCTCTGGCGGACGCACCGAGCTCGTGAACTCGGCATCCACTACGCGCGCGAAGACGACGGTCGGTGCGACAGGAGAGCGCTCGGTCGCGAGGATCTACTCGAAGACCGGCGCGCTCGTCGACACCGTGCGGCTGCGCGGTACGGGAAGCATCATGCTCCCCGCGGGCGGTTTCGCGGTCGTCACCCGCTGAGCCGGTTGCGCCCCGCGACTCCGCGGGGCGCAACCGCTCGGTAGTCTTGATCCGTGACCACAGCGAAGCAGCAACTGATCGAGTACATCAAGGCCGACGCGGTCTTCCACGGCGACTTCACGCTCACGAGCGGCAAGAAGGCGACCTACTACGTGGACATGCGACGCGTCAGCCTCGACCACCGCGTTGCCCCGCTCATCGGCCAGGTCATGGTCGACCTCATCAGCGACATCCCGGACATCACCGCGGTCGGTGGCCTCACTATGGGCGCTGACCCGATCGCTGCCGCTGTCATGCACCAGGGTGTCGCGCTCGGCAAGACCTACGACGCGTTCGTCGTGCGCAAGGAGCCGAAAGACCACGGCCGCGGACGCCAGGTCGAGGGACCGGACCTGCAGGGCAAGCGCGTCATCGTGCTCGAAGACACCTCGACGACGGGTGGGTCGCCGCTCAAGGCCATCGAGGCCCTGCTCAAGGTCGGTGCGGTCATCGCCGGTGTTGCCGTCGTCGTCGACCGTGCGACCGGCGCTCGCGAGATCATCGAAGCCGCGGGCTACCCGTACTACGCCGCGATCGGGCTCGAGGACCTCGGACTCGCATAGTGGCGTCCGAAGAGGAACCGGCCCCGCAGGCTTTTCCGTGGGGCTTGAAACCGGGTGGCACTCCGGATGACGTGATCCCGGTGCGTCCACCGACGCCCGCGCCGCCCGTAGACCAGGGGCACTTCGTTGCGGTACCCGATCCGCACGCGCTGCCGGTGCAGCCCGCGGCGACTCATCCCCAACAGTCGCAGCAGGGTTACGGGCAGCCGCCCGCCCAGCAGCCGTACGAGGACCTCGCGACCGAGGCGTTTCCGTATCAGGCGGATCCGGTTGCTCCCCAGCAGCCGGCGTATCCTGGATACCCGGCTCCCGGATACCCGGCGCACGAGCCCGCGCCGTGGGAGCCGCCACCCGTCGATGCAAGCCTGAACGGTTCTGCGGAGGCCCTCGGCGCGCAGCCGGTCGGTCTCGATGCCCCCTCCGACCTCGACCCGGACAACGCTCTCGAGTCGCTCTTCGGCGAGGAGAAGTTCGTCGAGTACGAGGACGGGCCGATGGCGAGCGAGAGCCCGTTCCAGCGCCCCGCCGCCGGTGAGCTCGTCGCTGTTCCGCTCGCTCCGCGCGAGCCGATGCAGAAGACCCAGAAGGTGCTCCTCGGTGTTGCCGGCGGACTCGTTGCGGCACTCGCCCTCGTGGCACTGTTCCTGGTCGGGACGAAGCTCGCCCCGGCCTTCGCTCCCGCGCCGCCGCCGGAGGTTGCTGCTCCCGCCGAACCAGAGGTGGCGGAGGAGGTGCTCGGTCCGGTCGCGGCCGGGGACTACGGCTGGAGCGAACTCCTCGGCACCGAGTGCATCGACCCGTGGGTGTCCCCGTGGGAGCAGAACTTCACAGTCGTCGACTGCGGCCAGGCGCACGGAGCCCAGCTGGTGTTCCGTGGAACGTTCGAGGATTCGGTGCTCGACCCGTACCCGGGCGTCGAGGAACTGCAGTCCCGCGTGAACCCGCTCTGCGCTTCGGCGGAGAACATCGACTACACGGCGGCGAAGGCCTTCTCCGACATCCAGCTCTCGGCGAGTTTCGCGGCGAGCGAGGGCGACTGGGTTGCTGGGCAGCGGGACTACTTCTGCTTCGTGTCGCGCTCATCGAGCGAGCCACTGACGGCGAACGTCGCGATGCCGGATAGGCCGGCTCCGGTCATCCCGGTGACTGTCGAACCGGAACCCTAGAGCTCGTCGCTCTCGACCGGCTCGGGGTCGAGCAGGTCGGCGACGCTGCCCAGCACCTCGTCGGGACGGAACGGGTAGCGGTCGATCTCGGCCTGATCGCTGATGCCGGTGAGTACGAGGATCGTGTGGAGCCCGGCCTCGATGCCGGCGACGATGTCGGTGTCCATGCGGTCGCCGATCATGCCGGTGTTCTCCGAGTGGGCGCCGATCTTGTTCATCGCCGAGCGGAACATCATCGGGTTGGGCTTGCCGACGACGTAGGGCTCGAGCCCGGTGGCCTTGGTGATGAGCGCGGCGACGGCGCCGGTCGCGGGCATGGGGCCTTCGGCGCTCGGTCCGGTCGCGTCGGGGTTGGTGACGATGAAGCGCGAGCCGTTGCCGATGAGGCGGATCGCCTTGGTAATCGCCTCGAAGGAGTAGTTGCGCGTCTCGCCGATGACGACGTAGTCGGGATTGGTCTCGGTCATGATGAAGCCGGCTTCGTGGAGCGCGGTGGTGATTCCCGCCTCGCCGATGACGAATGCGGAGCCGCCGGGCATTTGCGAGGCGAGGAAGTCGGCCGTGGCGAGGGCGGACGTCCAGATCGCCTCTTCGGGAACATCGAGTCCGGATGCCTTGAGCCGCGCGCTCAGGTCGCGCGGGGTGAAGATCGAGTTGTTCGTGAGCACGAGGTAGGGCTGCCCCTTGTCGCGCCACTGCTGCAATAGCGCTGACGCCCCGGGAACCGGGTGGTTCTCGTGCACGAGCACGCCGTCCATGTCAGTCAGCCAGCACTCGATTTCGCCGCGGTTTCCCATGCGCCCATCGTAGCGATGCGCGGTGTCGGGTCGTGTTCGCGTGCTCACCCCTCACCCTTCAACCGCGCGCTTCGGCCACGCGACTCAACCCATGCGACTCAGCCCGCACAACTCAGCCCACGTGCGCTACCCGGCGCGGGCCAAGTGTGGCGCGGGCAACCTCCCTCCGCGGCGCGGGCGGCGGGTTGCATCCACAGTGGAGGGCGGGATGAACCACGGCACGTTGTCACGCACCTCGATCGCCCAGCCGTGGTTGTGCACGGCATGGTGGTGCTTCGAGCACAGCAGCACCCCGTTGGAGAGGTCGGTTGGTCCGGCGTGCGCCTTCCACCAGTGAATGTGGTGCGCCTCGGTGTAGCTGGGAGGGCGGTTGCAGTCAGCCCAGGCGCAGCCTCCGTCGCGTTCCGCGAGTGCGAGGCGCTGGGCGGGGCTGAAGAGGCGGCGCCGCTGGCCCCAGTCGAGCACTTCGCTCGGGCCACCGAGCACCGCGGGGATGATGTGGGCGTCTGCGGCGATGCGGCGAGCAACATCCGCCGGAATCGTGGACTGCGCACCGTCGATCTCGGCAAGCCCGGTGCCGTCGAGCAGGGATTCGAGGCTCATGCGCACGACGACCGTCGCGGCCGGGATCGGCACCGAGGTGTTGTCGCACGCGATGCCGTGTCTCGCGAGGTCGACTATCGCGTCGGCGCCGAGCTGCGCGACCGACAGGGCGGGTTCGGGCAGAGTCGTCTCGTCATCGGGGTCTTCGAACCGCGGTGTGCGGAGCCCGGCGCCCACCGCGGAGTCGATCGCGGCGTCGAGGTAGGCGGCACCCTCCGGATCGAGGTCGAGCGTGAACCTCTTGAGCCCGGTCGCCGTCATCGTTCTGCGCAGTGACCGTCGTTCGACGAGCTCGGCGGGCTCGAGTCCGTCGGGGTCGAGGGCCTCACGCCACTGCGCGGCGAGCGTGCGGACCGTGTCGGCGGGATGCTCCCGCGCGAAGGCGACGAGAGCTGTCTCTGCGGCGACGAGATCGTCGAGGTCAGCGCGCGGAGAGGCGGACGCGAGCGCGGTGACGATGGCGGTGGCTGCGTCGGCGCTGATCTGCAGGTCGTTGAGCGCGGCGCCCGCGAGCGGGAACAGCGGCGGCACCACGTCGCCCGAGAGCATGATGCGTGGATGCACCTGCGCCGCGAGCCGCACCCACCGTGCGGCGGCGACCTGCGAGCCGCCGCCGACCTGAGCGAGCAGGGCTGCCGGGCTCGTGCAGCCGTACCGGTCGGCGAGCCCGTCGGCGAGCCCGTCGGCGAGCCCGTCGGGCACGGTGGAGCGACGTGCGACTTCGCCGGCCAGCTGCACGAGCCGCGCCTCGGAATGCCGGTGCGCGGCGAACGCGCGCTCGAGCTCGCCCAGGAGGGCGGCGTCGCTGAGTGCGGCATCATTCAGGGCGGCATCACCGAGGGCGACGTGACTCACGGCCGCGTAACTCGCGGCGGCGTCAATAAAAGGCTCGGGTGCCTGACCGACGCCGCTCTCGCTGCTGATGTTCATGACTACAGGGTGCCATGCGCCACCGACATCCGTGCCGACAATAGTGCCCCTGACCTGCACTTCTTGTGGACGACCGACCGCTGTTGCGACCTGTGGAGGAGAGGGCAGCGAAAGCGAAAGCTGCTGCTGCAGGAAGAGAGGCGGCAGGCGGAACATACGAGAACGCGGAAGCAGCGGGCGGTGATCCAGGAAGTGGGAAACAGCGGGAGAGGCAACAGCAAGCGGGCCGCAAGGGGAAGGACGGCAGGCGCAGGAGTAAAGGCAAGCGGCAGGAGGGGGCGACCAGGCAGGAGAAGGTAGCCAGGCACTACAAGAAACGGCAGCACCAGCCACCAGCCCCCACAACCCCCTACAAAAACACAGTCCCGCCCGGCAGCCGCGACTCCATGACTTCGATGGCTGCGGGATTCTGGTCGACGAGCATGAAGCGGCGGTCGAGTGAGGCGGCGACGGCGCCGGTGGTTCCACTGCCGGCAAAGAAGTCGAGCACCCAGTCGCCCGGCTCGGTGGAGGCGTGAATGATGCGCCGCAGTATCCCCTCGGGTTTCTGCGTCGCGTAGCCGGTCTTCTCTTTGCCGGTGGGGGAGACGATGGTGTGCCACCAGACGTCGGTGGGGAGTTTGCCGAGCGCCGCCTTCTCGGGCGTGACGAGGCCGGGTGCCATGTAGGGCTCGCGGTCGACGGAGGCACTGTCGAAGTAGTAGGTGGCGGGGTTCTTCACGTAGACGAGGATCGTGTCGTGCTTGGCCGGCCACTTGCGCTTGGCGCGAGCGCCGTAGTCGTAGGCCCAGATGATCTCGTTGAGAAAGCTCTCGCGACCGAAGAGGGCGTCGAGCACAACCTTGGCGTAGTGCACTTCGCGGTAGTCGAGGTGGAGGTAGAGGGTTCCGGTGTCGTCGAGCAGGCGCCAGGCCTCCTCGAGACGGGGCTCGAGAAACTCCCAGTAGTCGGCGAACGCGTCGTCGTAGGAGTAGAGCAGCCCCTTGATCGTGTCGTAGGTCTGGCCCTTGAACCCGGTGCGGGTGCCCTCCACGTTGCGCACGGTCGTGACGGCCTGCCTCGACTGCGTGCGACCGGTGTTGAACGGCGGATCGATGTAGATGAGACGGAACGAGGCATCCGGCAGAGCCTGAATCACCGCGAGGTTGTCGCCGGAGACGACGAGGTTCGGCCCGTCAGGCTGCCACGTCGTCTGGGTCACGCTCCGACTTTAACAGCCTCGAGCATCGCCTCGAGCGCCGCGCTCGCCGCAGCGATCTCGGCACTGGCCGAGGCCGGGCCGAGCGCACACACGATCTCGTCGGCTGCGACCACGAGTTCGCGGCCCGCGGCGGTGAGGGTGACCGAGTTCTCGCGGCGTGATGCGGTAGAGGGCGCGACGGCGACGAGTCCGGCACGGGCTGCGGCCTCGATCTGGCGGCTCACGCTGCTCTTGGCGAGGCCGAGCAGCTCGGCGACCTCCTGCTGGTTGACGCCGTGGTCGGTCGAGTGAAGCGTCGTGAGGAGCGCGTAGAGCGGCAGGGGCAGGTCGAGCCGGGCGCGCAGCTCGGCCTCCGCTGAGCGTTCGAGCTGCGTGGAGACCCGACGAGCCAGGAGCCAGAGTCGGGTGATGTCGTCGGCGGCTGGCTCGGTCATCCCCTCAGTATTGCCAGCCGACGTTGCGTGTGCAACAGTTGCGTAAGGAACAGTCCTGAAAGGAACCTTTTGCGCGTACTCATCGTCTTCGACCACCCGTATGGAGCCGGCGCCTCCGAGAACATGCCTCACGCGCGGAGCTTCTCGGCCGCTCTTCTCAAAGCTGCGCGGGCGGGCCTCGCACGGGCGGGGCACGATGCCGACCTCATCGACCTGCACGCCGACGGTTTCAACCCGGTCATGAGTGCGCGGGCTCTCGCCGAACTGCGGCTCCGCACCACGAGCGACCCCCTCGTCGTCGACTACCAGTCGCGGCTCGGTGCGGCCGATCACCTTGTCTTCATTTATCCGACCTGGTGGATGTCGCCACCCGCCGGCACCAAGGGTTTTCTCGATCGCGTGCTGAACCCGGGTTTCGCGTATGAGGAGCACCGGCCCGGCCGCCCGCTCACGCGCCTGCTGCACCGACTGGGCGGCGTCACGGTACTGACCCCGATGACGACCCCGGGATGGCTCTATCGCACCTGGTTCGCACAGCCCGCCCAACGCATGCTGTTTCGCGGAACCTTCGCGCTCATCGGCATCCCCCGGCTGAGGTTTCACGGGTTCACTGCCCCAGCCCAGCGCTCGGCCGCTCACCGGGAGCGGAGCCTGCGTCGCACCGAACGGCTGTTCGCAGCCTTGTGAGCGGCTAGCCTCGAGTCGTGGATGCCACCCCCGACCCCAACCCGAGCGTCGAGCTCACGACGCACGGCGTCGGCCCCTGGCAGGGCGAACTGGCGACCGAGGAGCACTACGACCCTGAGCTGCTGGCGAGCGGCGACTCCCGCAACGTCATCGACCGCTATCGCTACTGGCGCATGGACGCGATCGTCGCCGACCTCGATGAGCACCGTCACGCCTTTCACGTGGCGATCGAGAACTGGCAGCACGACATGAACATCGGTTCGATAGTGCGCACCGCCAACGCCTTCGCGGCGGACACCGTGCACATCATCGGCCGCAAGCGCTGGAACAAGCGCGGCGCGATGGTCACCGACCGCTACCAGCATGTGCAGTACCACCCCGATGTCGCGAGCTTCGCCGCGTGGGCGGCAGAGCAGGGCATCCCCGTCATCGCGATCGACAACGTTCCGGGCAGCGTCATCATCGAGACGTTCGAGTTTCCGCAGTCCTGCGTGCTGCTCTTCGGTCAGGAGGGCCCCGGCCTCTCGCCCGAGGCGATCGAAGCCTCAGAAGCCATCGTCGAGATCAGCCAGTTCGGCAGCACCCGCAGCCTCAACGCGTCAGCGGCTGCTGCCGTCGCCATGCACTCCTGGGTCACGCAGCACGTCGTTTTCGAGGGTGAGTGACTGTGAGGCGAGCCGCGCCGGCGACTTCTTGCGCGCCGACCTCAGGTAGACGGCGAGCACGAGCAGCGCGAACGCGATAGCAACGGCGGGGGCCGACGAGAAGCCGGCGACGAGGATGATCGACACCCCGACCACGCTGAACACGACCTTGACCGCGGCCATGAAGGGGCTCGTGGGCGAGGGAGCGGACGGCTTGCGCCGCCGGTCGTAGTAGGCGACGAGCAGCACGACGGGAATGAGTCCCACCGCGATCGCCCCGAGAAAGAGCGGCCGCGTCTCCCACCAGAGCTTGCTGAGCGGCTCGGGAAAAGGCACGCGCGCAGACATCATCGTGAGCGCGACGAGCACGACGACGGGAACGTGCCACAGGTAGATCGTCATCGAGTGGCTGTTGACGGCTTTTGAAGCGCGCTTGACCAGGTCGGTGCGGGCGATGCCGAGCAGCCACGGGTGCGCCCAGCTGAAGAGCGTGAGCTGACCGACACCGAGCACGAGGATGCAGATGGTCGGCGGGTTGAGGTTGATGTACATGTCGATCGAGTAGCCGGCGACCATCGTGAGAAAGACGAGCACCCCGAACGACGCGAGCGCCATGCCGAAGAGCAGCCAGCGGCTCCGGCGCAGAAACCAGCCGTCGGCGTACCAGAAGCCGAGCTGTTGCACGAAGAGCCAGGCGACGAGCATGTTGATGTAGCCGATGCCGGGGTGCACGAGCTGCGCTCCGAGGTCGGCCGCGATGGCGATGCCGAGCAGTGCGAACAGGGTGGACTTGGGATGCCGGTCGTGCAGCTTGCTCATGAGCGGAACGCACCCGGCGCAGCCCAGGTACACCGCGAGAAACCAGAGCGGCTGGCCGATGCGGAAGCCCACCTCGCGCACGACGTCGTTGGGCACACCCGCGAGTGCGACGGCGGCGAGTCCGCCACCCACGATCCCGATCGGCAGGAGCGCCGGGTGCGCGAGTCGCTGGATGCGCTGGCGGATGTAGTCGCCCGCGGTGGCTCCCTCGAGCTTCATCCGCCGCCACTGGGTGACGCTCGAGAAGCCGCCGAGGAGGAAGAACAGCGGCATGACCTGCACGGCCCAGGTCGTCCACGCGAAGATCGGGTGGTACTCGAGGGCGTTGGTGATGGCGAGCCCGCCGGAGCCCACGGTGATTCCAGCCATGAGGGCGTGCAGCCCGACGACGATGAGCAGGCATGCTGCCTTGACGAAGTCGACCGCGGCATCCCGCTCTATGACGCGCGACTGTGGCACGAGTGGGACGTCTGGAGCCACGGACGTTCCCTTCGGTGAAGTGCCTGCGCTGTCTGTGAGAGTAGCGGATTCGCATTACCGGAGTAAGGTTCGAAGGATTACTCGAATCTTTGGGAGACGCAATGATCATCTGGAGCCGATGGGGCATCCTCGTCGTAGTACTCGCAGCGCTCGGAGCGGGAACCGGATCCATCCTCGGCGCGATCTTCACGCCGAGCGATCTGACCAAGGACGAATCACAACGCTGGGTCGGCATCGGCCTCATCATCGCGGGCGCCTACGTCTGGCTTTTCACGAAATATGTGCTGGGCCGTTTTCTCGACAAGCCCCGGCCCGTGACTATCGCGCAGGCACTCCCCGAGCCCGTGCGGCTCGAGAACGGCGCAATGTCGAACACGCGCATCGTTCCGGTTCTGCACCCGGAGACCGGCGAGCCTCTGTGGACCAAGCCGAGCTCGAGCCTGTTCTTCATTCCCTTCGTCGCGTGGACGTTCATCCTGCCGATAATCGGTCTGATCATCGCGCTGACCAGCCTCTAACTGGGAACAGCGCCCGCCGGCTCGCGGTCGCGGTAGAATTGTGTGTAATCCCGGTTCTACGAGAGGTTCGCCATGCCAGCGATTGTGATCATCGGCGCCCAATGGGGCGATGAAGGCAAAGGCAAGGCAACAGACCTGCTGGGTAGCCGCATCGACTACGTCGTCAAGTTCAACGGCGGCAACAACGCCGGCCACACCGTGGTCATCGGCGACGAGAAGTACGCCCTGCACCTGCTGCCGTCGGGCATTCTCAGCCCCGGCGTCATCCCGGTCATCGCCAACGGCGTGGTCATCGACATCGAGGTGCTGTTCGAAGAACTCGACGCCCTCATCGCGAGAGGGGTGGATGTCTCGCGCCTCCTCGTGAGCGCGAATGCCCACGTCATCACGTCGTACCACCGCACGCTCGACAAGGTGACGGAGCGGTTCCTCGGCAAGCGCCAGATCGGAACCACCGGTCGCGGCATCGGCCCGGCCTACGCGGACAAGATCAACCGCGTCGGCATCCGCATCCAGGACCTCTTCGACGAGAACATCCTCCGCCAGAAGGTGGAGGGCGCGCTGCACCAGAAGAACCAGCTGCTCGTCAAGCTCTACAACCGTCGCTCCATCACCGTCGACGAGATCGTGGCCGACCTGCTCGCCTACGCCGAGCGCCTGCGTCCGATGGTCGCCGACACCGGTCTGCTGCTCAACCAGGCACTCGACGCGGGCAAGATCGTGCTGTTCGAGGGTGGCCAGGCCACGATGCTCGACGTCGATCACGGCACCTACCCCTTCGTCACGTCATCGAGCTCGACCTCGGGTGGCGCATCCACCGGTTCCGGAGTCGGACCCGGTCGACTCGAGCGAGTCATCGGCATCGTCAAGGCGTACACGACGCGCGTCGGCGCAGGGCCGTTCCCGACCGAGCTCGAAGACGAGTCGGGCGAATGGCTGCGCCAGAAGGGCTTCGAGTTCGGCACGACCACCGGACGCCCACGCCGCACCGGCTGGTACGACGCCCCGATCGCCCGCTACTCGGCGCGCATCAACGGCGTCACCGACTTCGTCATGACGAAGCTCGACGTGCTCACCGGCCTCGAGAAGATCCCCGTCTGCGTCGCCTACGACGTCGACGGTGTGCGCGTCGAAGAGGTGCCCGTCTCGCAGTCGGACTTCCACCACGCGAAGCCGATCTACGAGGAGTTCCCCGGCTGGAGCGAAGACATCACCGGCGTGCGCAACTTCGAGGATCTCCCCAAGAACGCGCAGGACTACGTGCTCGCGATCGAGGCCATCAGCGGCTCGCGCATCTCGGCGATCGGTGTGGGTCCCGAACGTGATGCGATCGTGGTCCGTCACGACCTCATCGACTAACCGACTTCGCAGGCTCAGTCGGCGCTGGGGTCGCAGGGCCGCTTCGCGCCCCTTCCAAGCTCCACCGCGCCCGGACGTGATGCGATCGTGGTCCGTCACGACCTCATCGACTAGAGCGGTCGGCGCGACCCGCGGCGTTTTTTGTCCCAAATGCAGGATCGCTCAGCGCGGCATCCAATGTTTTGCTGAGTCGGGTTCGGGTGCCAAGCGCTTGCGTCCTGCATTTGGGACGAACACCACACACGGAGCGGAATAGCGGCGCGCGACGGTCGTTGGGTTAACCATGACTTCACACGACTTCGGACCTGTAGTACTCGGTGGCAACGTCTTCGGCTGGACCGCAGACAGAGACGAGAGCTTCGCGGTTCTCGATGCGTTCGTGGCCGGTGGCGGCCGCTCCATCGACACGGCCGACGTCTACAGCAACTGGGTTCCGGGCAACGACGGCGGCGAGTCCGAGAACATCATCGGCGAGTGGGTCGAGAGCCGCGGCAACCGCGCCGAGGTGTTCATCGGCACGAAGGTCTTCTCGCTTCCCGCACGACCCGGCCTGAGCGCCGCCAACATCGCTGCAGCGGTGGATGACTCGCTCCGGCGCCTGCGCACCGACTACATCGACCTGTACTACGCGCACCGAGACGACGACACTGTTGCGCAGGAGGAGTACGTCGCCGCGTTCGACGCCCTCGTGAAAGCCGGAAAGGTACGCTCCCTCGGCGCCTCGAACTTCACGGCATCCCGACTACGCAGTGCCGTCGAGATCGCGACCGCTGAAGGCCTCACCCCGTTCACGATCGCCCAGGACCAGTGGAGCCTCGTCGAGCGCGGGGTCGAATCGTCGCTCGTTCCGACCCTCGCCGAACTGCGCATCACGGAGCTGCCGTACTCGTCGCTCGCGAGCGGCTTTCTCAGTGGCAAGTACCGCGAGGGCGTGACCGTCGACTCCCCGCGCGCGGGTGGCGCCTCGAAGTACCTCGCCTCGCACGGCGCCGTGCTGCCCGTGCTCGACGAGCTCGCAGCGGCACACGGTTCGACAGTGACATCCATCGCCCTCGCCTGGCTGCGCGCGCAGTCGGTTGTCGGTGCGCCGATCGCGAGCGCCCGCACCGTTGCCCACGTGCCTGCGCTGCTCGAGGTGGTCGAGCTGTCGAGCGAGGAACTCGCGCGGCTGTCGAACGCGGTCTAGAACTCTCATCAGAACGCGAGGCTCCCGACCGCGGCGCCGAGCGCTGATGCGCCCACCCACACACCGAGGCTGAGCAGCCAGTCGATCGCCCTGGGGCGCACGAGTGTCGCTGCCTTGCCCGCGTTGATGAGCACGAGGTGGTCGTACTCGGCTTTCGACGTGTAGTACTGCTCGCCGGTGGCGCGGATGCGACCCAGCATCGTCTGCCGCGGTGCGGCGATCAGCTGGCCGGCGATGGGTACGACGCCCATGAGGATGAAGACGATGCCGACGATGAGGCCCGTGGTGTCCCCGGCGAGCACGAATCCGGCGAGAAAGATCGAGCCGAGTCCGCCGAACAGGGCGAGCCAGCCGAACCCGAGAACCGAGACGCCGAAGCCGCCCGCGATCATGAGTCCTGCGAGAACGCCGATGAGTCCACCGACGATGGAGACCGGTGCGAGATACGCGTTGTCGGGGCACTCGACGGCGATCTCGTAGGGTCCACCCGAGGCGCAGGAGCCGCCGACGGCCATGAGGGAGAGCATCGCCGCGGCGAGCAGGGTGACTGCTGCGCTCACCGAGAACCAGGCGATGGCAGAGCCCAGCATGCGGCGCAGCGCATGGCGTACGCCCTGGTGCGGCACTGTGTACTCGGTGGTGGCGGCGGGCTGAGAGCCGGAGATGAGGATCATCATCAGAGCACCCCGATCCAGCTGAGTGCGACGAAGGTGCCAGAACCCGCGGCCACGAGCCAGACGCCGACGCTGATGAGCCAGTCGACGGGGCGCGGCTTGACGAGGGTGGCTGCGCGCTCCGGGTCGACGCGCAGGATGTCGTCGTAGGCCTGCTCGGTCGAGTAGTACTTCTCGCCCGTCACCCGCATGGTGCCGAGCGCGACACTGCGCGGAGCGGCCCACAGCCAGACCCCGAGGAGTGCGATCGCGAAGAGGGCGAAGGCACCGCCGACGATGAGACCGGAGCTCAAAAGCTTCGCCACCCAGCCCGCGATGAACAGCGCGCCGAAGCCGCCGAAGATCGTGAAACCGCCGATGGCGAGAAGCGAGACGCCGAACCCGCCCGCGAGTGCGAAGCCGAAGATGGCGACGAACGCGAGGATGACGGCTACCGCGACCTGCGGGGCATCCGACTCCGGGCACTGCACCGCGATGGCGTAGGGGCCACCCGAGGCACAGGAGCCGCCGATGGACGCCGTGGAGATTCCCACCCACGACAGCAGGAGAAAGGTCATGGCGAAGGAGAACCACGCGAGCACGGAGCCGAGGAGGCGCCGGAGCGTGGGGAGCAGCCCGGAGGCCGCTGGAGTGAACCGCACCCTGAGGGCCGGAGTTGAGAGGTGAATGGTCATGGGTTTCACGGTATTGAGTCGTGAACGACGCCGGAATAGCGCGGGAGCGAACTGAGTAGGCAACGGCGGCGAACTGAGCAAGAGGCACCGCGGGGTAGGTAGACGAATGCCCGCCCGCGGTTGTGGACGGGCATTCGGAGGTGCGGCTAGCCGCGCTGTTCGCGCCGTGTGCGCAGGAGCATCAGGCTGCCGAGAAGGAGCAGTCCTGAGCCGAACGCGAGCGGGAGGGCCGGGTCAGCGCCGGTCAGGGCGAGAGTCCCGTAGGCGAGCGGTCCGGTGTACGACACCGCACCGATGGTGCCGTCGGCCAGCAGGGTGAACCACGCCGTGGCGGTGAGGGTCGAGCCGTCCGGTGCGATTCCGCTCAGCACGAGTCTGTGGGCTCCCGCCGGAGTGTTGGCGGGAAGCGCCACGTTCCAGGTGAAGCCGCCCGTCGGACCGACGATGCCCGTGTAGAGCACGACCGGTGTCGAGTGCATCGTCAGCGTGTAGGTCGACCCGACCTTCAGCCCTTCGGCCCCGATAGTGGACGACGCGTCTTCGAGCTTCGTGCCCGCCGCGAAGTCGAGCGTCAACTCGATCTCGGGCTTCGCTGCGACGTCACCGTCGAAGTCCGCCGTGATGGTGCCGTAGGCGTTGGCCGCGGTGATGGTGAACCCGTACGGACCCACGGTCGTCGGCGTTCCGGTGATCGCACCGGTCGAGGCCGACAGGGTGAGACCCGCGGGCAGAGTTCCCGCAGTGACCGAGTAGACGATCGTGGGATCACCGGATGCCACGACTCCGTCGTTCACCGACGCGCCGACCTGCAGGTCGCCGAGCGACTCGTCGGTCCAGGTCGGCTTGACGCCGGCGGGCAACAGGGTGCCCGAGAAGTCGTGCGTCACAGTGCCGTAACCGTTGCTCGCCGTGATGGTGAACTCGTAGTGGCAGGCGTCGGAGACACCCCTCGCGAGGAGCGCGCAGGTCGGGGTGCCACTGACTTTGCCGGTTTCCTCATCCAGCGCGAGGCCGTTCGGAAGGATTCCGCTCGTGACCTCGTAGCTGACAGCGGTCGGACTGGAGGCCGCGACGAAGTCCGAGTAGGCGCTCTCCTGTCGCGGGGTCGCAAGTGTGGTGTCGGTCCAGACCGGAGCGACGCTGTGGTTGATGACGAGCGAGTTGTGCCACAGCTTGGCCGGGCCGGTCGTCGTGGCGCCACCGATCGCGGTGTCCGCTGCGCCGCCGCTCACGAAGTACGCAACAGCGCCGTCGGGGTAGGTGGCTCGGATGTAATAGAGACGCTCAGCCAGCGCGCTCGAGGTGATCCCGCCGGGGTTGAGCGTGAACGCGCCGCTTCCACCGGTGGTGACGGATGTGACGACTGAACTGTCGCCAGCGTTGAGAAGGGCGACGACGACCCCCGCCAGAGCCTGTCCGTTGCGCTGCACTACTCCCGATGCCTCGGGCAGGTAGAGCAGAACGTTGGTGCCCGCCGAGGTCGACGAGGTGTAGTTCGCGTCACCCAGGTACTTGGCCGTGATCACCGCGGAGGTTCCCGGGGTTGACCCCGAGATGACGCCCGTGGCCGTTGCAACGCCGCCGGAACCGACAGTGCCGGAGCCGATGAGCGTGGCGCCCGCGTAGAACTCGACGGTTCCGGAGGGAGCCTCGGTCGTTGCCGGGTTGCCCGCGACCGTGGCGCTCAGCCCGATGCTCGACGCGGTGGCGAAATCGGCGGTCGTGAGGGTCGTGATGGTGGGGCTGGTCGACGTTTCGACCTCGCCCGTGAAGGTCAGCGTTGCGACATCCCCCTCCGTGCCGTACCAGTAGATGGTCATGTCGAGCGGATCGCTCGAGGTCGGTGAACCGGAGACCAGCAGCGTCGTGTTGGTCACGACGTCGATTGCGATTCCGTCGGGCAGTCCGTCAACGTCGAAGGCTGTTCCGTGGTCGCGCGGGTCGAATTCGTACGGAGCCTCGAGGTAGTCCTCGTAGCTCTCACCGACGACCATGAGCGCAAGGTGCTTGTCGGGCCAGTCCGGGCCGGTGGTCACAGAGCCGGTGTATCCACTCGGCCCTGCCTGGGCGGGGGCGCTGGCGAGGGCAGGAAAGGCCACGAGAGCCACCGTCGCAAGGAGGGCGGATGCGGTGCGGGAGAGGCGACCCGAATGGCGCCGGGGGACTGTTGTTGTCATGGGAAGAGGTTTCTGCTCGAGTGAAAGGGGTGCCGTCGCCACGATTCGGGTGCGTGGCGCCGGCAGATGTCAACGCTAGTGACATCTCTCACGGCGCGGCATCCCCACTTGGTGGGACGAGCCGGGAGGCGCGGTTTGCGCCACAATGGCCACCGTGAAGAAACCGGGAAGTGGCGCCGCTGGCTACGGTCGACTCGACCGTGAGCTGATCATCGACGTGTCGCTCCGACTTGCTGCGCGGGGCACCGACACCGAGATCCGCTTTCGTGACCTCGGCGTCGAGCTCGGAGCCGACCCCACTGCCGTCTACCGGCACTTCCGCAACAAGAACGCACTCATGACGGCGCTCATCGAGCGATTGCTGGATGACGTCGCGGCACGTCTCCCCGACGACGACGATCCGGCGACCTTTCTCGCCGCGGGGGCAGAGATCCTGTTCGACGTGTTCCTGCGTCACCCGGCCGTCGGCATCCATTTGGCGGACAACCGGGTCGTCGGGCCGTCGGAACTCGTTCTCGCCGAGCGCATCCTGCACTCGCTCGAACTCGCGGGGCTGACCGGTCAGGCACTTCTCGACCACTACGCGGTCTACAGCGGCTTCGTGCTCCCGTACATCGCGAACGCGTGCCGGGTGCGCGTGGACTCGACGAGTGCAAGCCTCGACGAGGTCTCCTGGATCGCGGAGAGCGCGGAGGTGACGGCCGAGACGCATCCGCTGCTGACCCGCTATTCCACTCAGATTCAGGAGATGGACTTCGCGTCGACCTACCGCGTCGGGGTCGGCGTCGTCGTGGCCTCGGTGATGCGGGCTGCCACAATGGAGCCATGACCGCTACCCGCCCCGCCCCCGGCGAAATCGTCGGAACGTACATCCGACTGTCCCCTCTCACGGCAGCCGACTTTCCGGCGCTCTACGAGGCGATCGGCACCCCGGAGGTCTTCGCGGGCGGTTATGGCGGCGGCCCGGAGGGCTACCGTGACACCCTCGAGGGCTTCACCGAGTTCGCCACCGGGTACTACAACTTCGAGGCCAACAACGTCTATGCGGTGCGGCTGCTCGACGGAACCCTCGTCGGCACGTCCACGATGGCGGACTTCGACGAGGCCAACGAGCACACCCACATCGGCTGGACGGCCTACGACCCGCGGGTGTGGGGCACGGCGGTGAATCCCGAGGCCAAGCTGCTGCTTCTGGGCCTCGCCTTCGACTCGGGCTTCGGCAGGGTCAGAATTCAGGCTGACGCGCTCAACGACCGCTCCCGAGCGGCGATCCTCAAGCTCGGCGCGAGCTTCGAGGGCATCGTGCGCCGCGACCGCTTGCGCGCCGACGGTGTGACCTGGCGCAACACCGCGGTCTTCTCGATCCTCTCCGACGAGTGGCCCGCGGTGCGCGCGGGCCTCGAAAAGCGGCTCGACGCGTTCGGCGGAAAGCCGGTCACCCTCTAGATTTGACCCATGAGTGAAAGCGACTGGGCGAACGACCTCACCGGCCTCCGCGAGAGTATCGACAACATCGACGCTGCCCTCGTGCACCTGCTCGCGGAGCGCTTCAAGTTCACCCAATCGGTCGGCAGGCTCAAGGCGGTCTCCGGGCTCCCGGCGTCGGACCCGGAACGCGAGCGCGTGCAGATCGCCCGGCTCCGTGCGCTCGCCGAGGAGTCGCACCTCGACCCGGCGTTCGCCGAGAAGTTTCTCAACTTCATCGTCGCCGAGGTCATCCACCACCACGAGGCGATCGCCTCAACGGGTGCCGTGCCAACGCAGAGCAGCCCTAGCGAATAGTGATCGCCCGCTTGTCCGAGTCGTCGGACGCGAAGTGGGTGTCGCCCGAATAGACGGCGTAGAGGGTCTTCTTGCCCGTCGTCGAGAAGAGCGGCAGCGTGATCGTCGCCTTCGACTTGGTGAGGGTTTTCGTGGCGATGAGGGTATCGCCGTCGTAGATGTCGACGGTTCCGGTCGGCGGGTGGCTGTACCAGCTCGCGGTCGTGAACGAGACTGTCGCCTTGACGGTGCTCGTGGTCTTCGCGCTGGATGCCGAGAGCTTGAGGCCCAGGGTCGGCCGCAACTGACCGGGGCGCACGATGACTCCGGCGGCGGTGCGACCGTCGTTCGCCGTGACCTGGATCGTCTGGTCGATGGCCCCGTACCGCCACGGCACCTTCACGCGTACGACACCGTCATCGTCGACCTTGGTCGAACCGATGGAGCGGGAGGCGGGAGCCGTCCACTTGAGGCTCACCGAACCGGAGTTGGGCTTGCCGGTGTAGGCGACGACATAGGGCGCGATGCCGCCCCCGCCGAGAGCCGCCGCCGGCGTAGCCACGAGCAGGGGTGACTTCGCGGATGCCGCCGCAGAGCCGCTCGTGCCGATGGTCACTGCGTAGGAGGTGACCGTGGCGGGGGCGAACCCGGGGAGGGAACCGGTGACCGCGACGGAGATCGCGCGCGTGGCATCCACTCCCGTCGCCGTGTACTTGGAGCCGGTGGCGCCCGGGATCGGGGTGCCGTCACGCAGCCACTGGTAGCTACGGGTGACCCCGACCTGCCTGAAGTACTGGTCAACCGCGGCGAGCTCGCGACCGACGACGGCGGTGCCGCCGAGGGTCATCCCCTTGTCTGCTGCGAGAAGAGTGGGCGTGGAGGTGAGCGTCACGGTGACGGACGCAGCCTCGGCGGTCGCCCAGTCGACATCGAGGTGCACGCCGCCGCTCGCGCTCGAGAAGGTGTCGAAGGAGTCGAGGGCGAGGGCACGCACGCGGTTGTTGCGCACGGCGCTGTCCTGCATCGCGATCGCGAGCGTCTCGGGAGCCGTGGGGCGCGAGGTGTCTTCGGCGAGCACGCGCACACCGTCGCCGTAGGCGTAGGTGAAGGGCGTCTTGCACGTGAGTGCGCAGACCTTGAAGGTGTCTTTGTTGGCGAGAAGTCCGGCATCCTGCGCTGAACCGTTGCGGAACTCGACCCAGTAGTTCGCGCCGCTCACCGGGTCGGTGATGCGGATACCGCGGGAGCCGCTCGTTCCGGAGATCGGCCGGATCACCTGCGTGACGGTTGTGGTCGCCTGGCCGTTGCTCGCCGCGGTGACGACGTCGCCGGCGGGGAGGAAACCGAGGCGGTCTTTGGCCGGAAGCGACAGCGACGGCATCGACTTCTGGCCGACGACCGTCGCGCCCATGATGTCGTAGAGGTCCCAGTACTCATCAATGCCACAACCGGTGCCGGGTGCCTCGACGATCGTGTCGCTCGTGCACACCGCGACGTTGGCGTGGCCGAGGCTGATGTTGTGGCCGAGCTCGTGGGCGACGGTCGCAGCGCCCAGGCTGGATCCGACGGTAGCCATGATCTTGCCGCCGTCGCTCGACGATGCCCCGAGGGTGCCGAGGCCGGTGAAGCCGAGCTTGCGCGCGCACGGGCCCTGGGCGGAGGAGCCGTCGGGGTTGAGCACGACGAGGTGACGCCCGGTGCCCGCGCCGAAGAAGACGTTGGGGTTGTCGCTGAACTTGGCTCCGGCCTGCGACCACCAGGTGTGCACGGAGGTCGAGCGACCCGCACACGAGGTGTTCGAGGTGAACCGGGTGATCTTGGCAAGGCTCACACCGTTGATCACCGAGTTCGACTGGCTCTTCCAGTATTTCGACACGGTCGAGACGAGAGATCGCACCTTCGCGTCAGAGAAGGTCGTGCCCTTGACCGAGCTGCCCTGTGGCTGCACGACAGCGACGTAGAACGAGTGGGTGAGCGGCGTCGCGGCGGCGACAGTCGACGGCTGCGTGATGGTTGCCGCGGCGACCGGCATCGCGACGTTCTCGGTGGTCGCCGTCGAGAGAATCTGCATCGACTCGGCGCTCTCCGCCGGCAGTGGCTCGGTGGATGCCGCGTCGACAACCTCCGGCGCAACCTCCAGCTCGGCGCTCGCCTCGTCGGTGAGCGCGAGGGTGCCCTCGAGCGTGGATCCGCTCACCGCGCCATCCGGAAGCCCGCCCTCGAGCTGGATGCTCTCCCCGGTGTCGGTGAGCAGGTAGGTGCTGGATTCCACCTCGGGCGCGAGAGCCACACCCTTGTCGGTGACCGGAACGTCGGCCTCGACGACCTGGAGCGTTCCGCTGACCTCGAGCTGAGCGGCATCCGCGTACTGCGCGTCGTCGACGACCACGACGTCAGCGGGCGGCTCTGTGGCGGTTGCCGCTGCTGCGGGCGCGGCCGTTGCGGGCGCGGAAACCAGCGCTCCGGCAAGCAAGCCGATGACGAGTACTGCAGGCACGAACGAGCGCACGAAAAAATCCCCCTGTTGGAACTACCCCCATGACGGTTCCAACGCGTGCCACGCTACGGGTCGCTCGGCACGCAATCAACCCCTATTCGAGGCGGTAGACAGGCCGGATTGGTACGTTTCACCGAATGCTGGGGTGTCTACCCTCGAACTGGGGGCGCGCAGCGATCGAGCTCACCGGTGATCGAGCGTGTCGAGATCATGTCGAGCGTGCCGAGGCCCGCTCGGCACCGGCCGCTACCTACGCCCCGACC
>Ga0247817_10000201_pt1 | contig 38536 bp, 36 predicted proteins | sample UWRJL212509R1_FD_178010 | JGI IMG/M metagenome (GOLD analysis project Ga0247817, IMG submission 178010) | Plant litter microbial communities from Arlington Agricultural Research Station in Wisconsin, United States - UWRJ-L212-509R-1 | ecosystem: Environmental > Terrestrial > Plant litter >... | reverse complement strand
CCGCTGGCCTTCATCAGGGGGCGTACGCTGAGCAAGATCTTCTTTATTGTTGACGAGGCGCAAAATCTTACCCCACATGAGGTGAAGACCATCATTTCTCGCGCAGGTGAGAACAGCAAGTTTGTATTCACCGGTGATATATACCAGATAGACACCCCTTATCTGGATGCAGAGAGTAATGGCCTATCTTACCTGATAGACAAAGCCAAGGGACACCCGCTTTACGCGCACATCACTTTGCAAAAAGGCGAGCGGAGCGAGCTGGCTAACCTGGCTAATGAGCTGCTGTAGCTAAACGTTGTAGAATACCCCGTTGTCGGTTTCGAGAGCGGACAGATCAGGTTTTTCATCAAATATCCCGAACACAGAGGCCCCACTGCCGCTCATAGCGGCGTAGAGTGCGCCTGCCTCATACAGGGCAGCCTTTACCCAGCGTATCTCTATGTGGTTTTTGAATATGTTGGCTTCAAAGTCGTTTTTGATATGCTTTTTCCACTCGCGCACAGGTTCGTAGATCAGGTCGTATAGCGAATCCTTAACAGGTGTGGGTTTTATCCCCCTGAATGCTTCAGAGGTTGACACATGCACAGGCGGCATCACCAGCACGATGTGATAAGCAGACAGGTCGAGTTTAATAGGCTCAAACTCATCACCCCTGTCAAAGGCAAAAACAGGCTTGTTCTCAATAAAAAAAGCGCAGTCGGCACCAAGGGTACGTGCATAGGTTTGCTGCTCTTCAATAGTAAGGCCTAAATCAAACTTAGCGTTCATCAACTTAATAAAAAACGCCGCATCTGCAGAGCCCCCACCTAACCCCGCACCTATGGGTATATGTTTATGCAGATGGATATTTACAGGCGGCAGGTCAAAATCCTTTTTTAAAAGGTGGTAGCCTTTAACACACAGGTTATCGTCCATACTGCCTGGAATGTCCAGTCCGGATGAGGTAAAGCTTAAGTTATCAGCTTCAATCACTTCCAGCGCATCATTTATTTTTATTGGATAGAAAATGGTTTCAAGGTTATGGTAGCCGTCGGGCCGGCGCTCGGTAATATTTAATCCGATGTTGATCTTCGCGTTAGGGAATAATATCATAAATGACTAACACGGTGCTTATTTTTAAACATCCGTAGGATACCAAAAATAGATTATTTTTATTTGTAGTTGGAAATAGATTGCACCGATTGAAAACATTCACTCAATCAATAATTCAGTCATTCAATAATTATCTATGAAACAGTATCTCGATTTAATGCGCCACGTGATGGAAACCGGCACGCAAAAACACGACCGTACCGGAACCGGTACTATCAGTGTATTTGGCTATCAGATGCGTTTCAACTTGCAGGATGGGTTTCCGTTGGTAACCACTAAAAAGCTGCATTTAAAATCTATTATTCATGAGTTGATCTGGTTTTTACAGGGCGATACCAACATAAAATATCTTAAAGATAACGGTGTGCGTATTTGGGATGAGTGGGCCGATGCAGACGGAAATCTGGGGCCGGTTTACGGTTACCAGTGGCGCTCATGGCCGACCCCGGATGGTGGGCATATTGACCAAATAAAACAGATCATCCACCAGATAAAAAATAACCCCGATTCGCGTCGCATCATTGTATCGGCCTGGAACGTGGCAGATGTTAACCAAATGGCGCTTCCCCCATGTCATAGTTTATTTCAGTTTTATGTGGCTGATGGTAAGTTGTCTTGTCAGCTATATCAGCGCAGCGCGGATATATTTTTGGGAGTGCCGTTCAATATAGCATCGTATGCTTTACTAACCATGATGGTTGCCCAGGTTTGTGATCTTCAACTCGGCGATTTTATACACACCTTTGGCGACGCGCATTTGTACAACAACCACCTGGAGCAAACCCGCCTGCAACTAAGCAGAGAACCACGCCCTTTGCCTACCATGAAAATAAACCCGGATGTTAAAGATATTTTTGATTTTACGTTTGAAGATTTCACGCTGGAAGATTATGATCCCTGGCCGCATATTAAAGGTGCTGTTGCAGTTTAAGAATATTTTGTAAATTTGAGTATGACGGTTATAGAAATAAAAAGTGAGATTACGAGAAAGCTTGATGAACTACCAGAAAATTCATTGGCCGAACTATTGGATTTAATCAACGATTTGCAACATCACCCATCCGTAGACATTGCTTCTGTATATCAAATTAAACAGATAATCGCTGAAAATAGGCAACTGCTTGAGAAACTTGCTCAATGATAAATATTGAACTTGCTATCTATTTCCACAATATTTTAATTGATGAGTTTGGCGGCAGCAAGGGAATTCGAGACCGAAACTCTTTAGAGGCAGCCTTAAATCGCCCATTTGCAACATTTGATGGAGAGGATCTTTACCCAACTCCAGAGGAAAAGGCAGCAGCAATTTTTGAAAGCTTAATAATCAATCATCCATTTATTGATGGTAACAAGCGCATTGCTTACGCTATGCTTGAATATTTATTAATAAACAAGGCTGGCATTAAATTACATGCCCGTTTTGAAGAAAAATATAGCATGGTGATTGAAGCGAGTAAGGGTGAAATAAGGTTTGAAGAAATTAAAACATGGATATCATCCAAAATCAAAAAATGACCATCTCCATAATAGTCGCCATATCTCAAAACCACGCCATAGGCAAAGACAATAAACTTTTATGGCATCTACCCAACGACTTAAAACATTTTAAAACCAAAACCAGTGGCCACACGGTTATTATGGGCAGAAAAACATATGATTCTGTTGGTAAACCGTTGCCTAACAGGCGCAATATTGTTATAACGCGTCAGCAACTGGATATTCCCGGTTGCGAGGTGGTTAATTCGCTGAATGACGCCCTTGCTTTATGTAAAACCGATGAGGAAATATTTATTGTTGGCGGTGCCGAAATTTACCGGCAGGCTATGTCAATCACCAACAAAATATACCTTACCATAGTGCACCAAAATTTTGATGGCGACACTTATTTCCCTGAAATTGAAGAAAATATATGGGCAGAAACCGAGCGCGAAGACTTTCAACCCGACGAGAAAAACAAACTGGCCCATTCGTTCATTACCCTTGAGCGGCATTAACGCAAAGCACTTTATTTTGTTTTAATTTAAAATTTCATGCTAACAAAATTTTGTTAGATTTGCCGTCTTGTTAAAAATGCTACAAATAGCTATAAACTAATTATATTATATAAAATACCACAATGCAAGGAAAAGGGGTTATTAAATTTTTTGCTATAATACTGGCTCTGGCCTGTATATATCAGCTTTCGTTTACATGGGTGGCACATAAGGTTGAGAGCGATGCCCGTATATACGCTAAGGGTGATACCGCCGTTGAAAAAGCCTATCTGGATTCTATTTCTACTCAACCTGTATATCCGGGGTTGGGTCACACTTATCAATATTGCCTTGAAAATGAGCTTGCTCTAGGTTTGGACCTTAAAGGTGGTATGAATGTTACCATGCAGATTGATTTGAAAGACGTGGTTAAAGCGCTTTCAAATAACAATCCTGATCCGCTATTTAACCAGGCGCTTGATAATGCAAGCAAAATTGTTAGCCAGACAGATTACATTACCCTGTTTGTTAAGGAATACGAAAAACTAAACCCTAATGGTAAATTAGCTGCTATATTTTCAACTAAAGACAACCAGTCTAACTTAAAATATAACGCTTCTAACAGCGACGTTGAAAAATATCTTAGAGCCGAGGCAGAAACCGCTGTTCAGCAATCATACACAGTATTAAACACGCGTATTGACCAGTTTGGTGTTACCCAACCTAACATCTCGTTAGAAAAAAACACTAACCGTATTTTAATTGAACTTCCGGGTGTTAAAGATCCTGCTCGTGTACGTAAGCTTTTATCAGGAACTGCTAAATTAGAGTTCTACGAAACTTTTCAAAGCCAGGAAGTTTATCCTGTTATTAGCAGCATTGATAATTTATTAGCGGCAAAAAACAAAGCAACCTCTAAAGACACGGCAAAAACAACTGCCGCTGCTGCGGGTGCTGACACTGCTAAAAAAGATGGTCTTGCGCTTTTAAATAAAGTTAAGAAAAGTGACAAAGACACTTCTGTAACTGCCTTAAGAGCAAAAATGGCAGGCGAGCATCCTTTATTGAGCATGCTTGTACCTCCAATTTATGCAGATGCTAACGGTCAGCAGCAATTAGCGCCGGGAGCAATAGCAGGTTTGGCCGAGCAAAAAGACATTGCTAAAATAAACGAGCTACTACAAAGCGCCGATGTTAAAAACATCATCCCACGCAATATGAAGCTTTTGTGGGGCGTTAAACCGCGCGAAAAAAGCAAAACATTTGAGTTATATGCCATTAAATTAACCGGCGCAGAAAGCGGACCTGTTTTAGCAGGCGATGTTATCAACGATGCACGTGCAGTTACCGACCAACGTGGTAATCCGGAAGTTGAAATGACCATGAACTCTACCGGCGCTCAAAAATGGCGTGTTATAACAGCTGCAGCTGCAGCTACAACTCCAAAAAAATCTATCGCGATTGTTTTGGATGATAATGTTTATTCTGCTCCAACTGTACAAAACGAAATATCAGGCGGTATCTCCTCTATATCAGGCAGCTTTACTGTTGATGATACAAAAGATTTAGCCAACGTATTAAAAGCAGGTAGATTAGATGCTCCTGCCCGCATTATTGGCGAAGATGTTGTAGGTCCTTCATTAGGTCAGCAATCAATTCAAGACAGCTTACTATCTTGTTTGATAGGCTTTATTGTTGTGCTGGTATTTATGATAGCTTATTATAACAGAGCAGGTACTGTTGCAGTGGTTGCGGTTATCATTAACGTATTCTTTTTGATGGGCGTTCTTACCAGTTTGCATGCCGTATTAACAGTGCCAGGCGTTGCTGGTATCGTGCTTACGTTAGGTATGGCTGTTGATGCTAACGTGTTGATCTATGAGCGTGTACGCGAAGAGTTGGCCTTAGGCAAATCTTTACGCCTTGCTGTAAGCGATGGTTTTAAACACGCGCTATCATCAATTCTCGACTCTAACATCAGTACATTCCTTACAGGTTTGATCTTGTTCATTTTTGGTAGCGGGCCTATTCAAGGTTTTGCAACCACGTTAATGATCGGTATCGTAACTTCTTTATTCTGTTCATTGTTAATATCAAGGTTGATATTTGAATGGCTGCTTGATAAAGGTGGTGACATCAAATTTTCAAATCCATGGAGTTCTCATACCTTTAAAAATGCCAATTACGCTTTCGTAAAAAACCGCGGAAAATTCTATATCTTCTCTGGTCTGTTCATTGCAGCCGGTTTTGTATCAATGTTTACGCAGGGCTTTAACTATGGTGTGGATTTTCAGGGCGGACGTACTTACGTTATCCATTTAGAAAATAAGAACGCAACCGATGAGGATGTTCGTGGCGCGGTTGAAGACGTATTAGGCCGTGGTACTCAAGTTAAAACTTACGGAACCGATAAATTCAGCATTACAACCAATTATTTGATTGAGAATGACTCAACCACTACTGATCTTAAGGTTGAACAAACCTTAATTGAGGCTTTAAATAAAAAGGCCGTAACACAAATTACTAAAAAGGACATTTTAAGCTCGCAAAAAGTACAAGCTACCGTTGCTGATGGTTTGAAAAAATCGGCTGTGTGGACGGTAATTTTCGCTATCGTAGTAATAGCGGCTTATATCCTGTTACGTTTCCGTAAATGGCATTTCAGTGTGGCAGCGATGATAGCTACCGCGCATGATGCATTGATGGTACTTTCGTTCTTCTCAATATTTAGAAATGTAATTCCGTTCCTTGAAATAGACCAGGCATTCATTGCTGCCGTATTGACAGTTATTGGTTACTCAATTAACGATACCGTGGTAGTGTTTGACCGTATTCGCGAGCACTTACAACTGCATCACTCAAAAACTGATAAACCTGAAGAGGTTATTAATACCGCTATTAATAGCACCTTAAGCCGTACCATTATTACTGCTTTAACAGTATTATTTGTGCTGATAGTGTTATTTATATTCGGTGGCGACGTTATACGTGGCTTCTCGTTTGCCTTGTTGATTGGTATAATATTCGGTACCTACTCGTCTATATGCGTAGCTACCCCTGTTATTGTCGACTTCGGTAAAAAAGACCTCAGATAAAACTGACAATCAGTTAACCATAAAAAAAGGCTCCGAAGTAAATTTGGAGCCTTTTTTGTTATATCACAATTACATATTTTCCTTACCATGAGCAATACATCAAAATTCCCATTAGTAGTTATCATCGGTGGCGGCTTTGGCGGGCTGGAAGTAGCCAAAAAACTGGCAGACGCACCTGTTGAAATACTGATGCTGGACAAACATAATTATCACACATTTCAACCACTATTGTATCAGGTTGCAACAGGCAGTTTAGAAGCGGAATCTATAGCTTTTTCTCTCAGAAAGAATTTTAGCGGACAAAAAAACTTCAGGTTTCGCGTTGCTGAGGTATCAGGAATTGATACCGAAAATAATATGTTAGATACTACAATTGGCCCTATAGCTTATGATTACCTTGTAATTGCTACCGGATCAACCACCAACTTTTTCGGCAATAAAGAAATTGAGCGTTTTGCCATGCCGATGAAATCAATACCCGAAGCGCTTAACCTTAGGTACCTCATTTTACAGAATATGGAAGAAGCGGTAAGAACTGTCAATAAAGACGACAGAGCCGCGTTACTTTCGTTTGTTTTAGTGGGTGCCGGCCCAACCGGCGTAGAACTGGCCGGATCGCTGGCAGAGCTTAGAAACCATATTTTAACAAAGGATTATCCCGAACTGCAAAAAGAAGATATGAAAGTATATCTGGTAGATTTTTTACCGAAAGTACTTGGGCCATTTTCTGATGAAGGATCAAACGCGGCAAAAGATTTTCTGACTGATATGGGCGTCGAGGTGTTGCTAAACATGAAAGTAGAAAGCTATAATGGCGATGAGATAAAGTTTGAAGGCGGTAAAGTGATTCGCACTAAAAACGTAATATGGTCTGCCGGTGTAATGGGTGTTGTACCTGAAGGTTTAAGTAAAGAGCATATAGAGCGGGGAAACAAAGTACGTGTTGACGGGTCGTTACGAATTAATGGCTACAACAACATTTTTGCCATTGGTGATGTGGCGGCCATGATAACGGAGAAGACGCCAAAGGGACACCCGGGTGTAGCGCAGGTGGCTATTCAACAAGGCCAGCATGCGGCTAAAAATATACTGCATATTCTAAAAGGCGAGCCTACAACGGTCTTTGAATATAACGACAAAGGATCATTGGCCACCATAGGCCGCAACAAAGCAATTGCTGATCTGGGAAAACTTAAATTTCAAGGATTTTTTGCCTGGTTGATATGGATGTTTGTGCACCTGATATCGTTACTTGGTTTCCGTAATAAAGTGGTTGTATTTATTAATTGGGTGGGTAGTTATTTTAGCAATAATGGCGGTACAAGGCTCATCATCCGCGGCTTTAACCGCGAAGAATTATCTAAAAAAGATGAGCAGGTATCGGTGCCGGATTAAGGTAAATTAAACGAAGCGCGATGGGTGTCATCCTGAGCTTGTCGAAGGATTGAGCGCAGAGGCCCACCCCCTATATCCTTCGACAAGCTCAGATGACAGCGCGCCTTCTTTTATCACTTTATCCTCTTAAACACACTTGCAGCTAACGGCGGCAAAGTTATATTGATGCTGTTCTCGCGGCCATGCCAGTTAACAGGTTCGCTTTTTATAGCGACGGTGTTCTGCACACCACTACCCCAAAAACTTTCGGTATCCGAGTTAAATATCTCTTTCCAGTTACCTACGTAAGGCACTCCTACTCTAAAACCATCACGGCTAACTGGTGTCATGTTCAATACTATTACCAGGTAGTTACTCGCATCGTCGGCTTTACGGCCAAATATCATTACAGAATCGTTGGCATTGCCACCGTCTATCCATTCAAAACCATCTCCGCTAAACTGTCTTTCGTACAGGGCTGGCTCGCTTTTATAAAGGGCATTAAGCGCTTTAACAGCCTCTTTCATACCCATATGATTAGGATAATCTAACACATGCCAAGGCAACGAATGCTGATAGTTCCACTCCGTCCCTTGCCCAAACTCGCTGCCCATAAACATAAGCTTGGCACCGGGGTGCGTAAACATATAGCTATAAACCAAACGCAGGTTAGCAAATTGCTGCCATTCATCGCCTGGCATTTTACGCAGCATTGAACCTTTGCCATAAACAACTTCATCATGCGAAAATGGCAGCATAAAGTTCTCGGTAAAAGCGTATATCAAACTAAACGTAAGCTGATTGTGGTGATATTTACGATTGATAGGATCCTGACCAAAATACTTAATCGTATCGTGCATCCAGCCCATCATCCATTTCATCCCAAAGCCCAAACCGCCTAAAAAAACAGGACGACTAACGCCGCTAAATGAGGTTGATTCCTCTGCTATGGTCTGCACATCGGGATAATGGCTGTAACAGGCCTCATTAAACTCCTTCAGGAACGATATTGCTTCCAGGTTTTCGTTACCGCCAAACATATTAGGCTCCCACTCGCCATGCTTACGCGAGTAGTCTAAGTAAAGCATTGACGCCACGGCATCCACACGCAGGCCATCCACATGATACCTGTCTAACCAAAAAATAGCGTTACTTATCAAAAATGACCTTACCTCGTTGCGGCCGTAGTTAAAGATGTATGATTTCCAATCCGGATGAAAGCCTTTGCGAACATCTGCATGCTCATACAAATGCGTACCATCAAAACGATACAGCGCGTGTGAATCCCCGGGGAAATGCGAAGGCACCCAATCCAATATAACACCTATCCCTTCATGATGAAAAGCATCGATCAGCATCATTAACTGCTGCGGTGTACCATAGCGCGATGAAGCCGCGAAATAACCGCTCACCTGGTAACCCCAGCTAGGGTAATAAGGATGCTCGGCTATCGGCATAAACTCTACGTGGGTAAAGCCCATTTCCTTAACGTAAGGCACCAGCTTATCTACTAGTTCCTCGTACGTATAAAAATCATCCGGACGTTCTACGTTGCGCGCCCACGAGCCCAGATGCACTTCGTAAACCGAGTAAGGCTGCTCCAGATTATTATGCTTATGACGAGTATACATCCATAACTCATCTTGCCACTCATAATAGGTATCCGCTACAATAGAGCCGGTAGCGGGTGGCAATTCCCAACGCAAAGCAAAGGGATCACTTTTCTCCAGCTCCTCGCCACTTGATGAGCTGATAAAGTATTTATAAACCTCACCGTTGCCTACATTAGGGATAAAGCCCTCCCAAATGCCCGATCCATCCCAACGTACATTTAAAGGATGAGAACCTCTGTTCCAGCCGTTAAAATTGGCTATGACTGAAATATACTTAGCGTTGGGTGCCCATACAGCAAAGTAAGTACCCACAACGCCTTTATGCTGTACCACGTGCGACCCAAATTTTTCATACAGCTTATAATGCTTGCCCGATTGAAACAGCGATACGTCAAAATCTGTAAAACGGCTGTAAGCCTCAACAGCAGACAATTGCTGCAGTTGCTCGGGTAGCGTTTCCGTTGTCTGTTTAGTTGCTTTAGCTTTTGTGGTTTTAGCAGGTATTGAAGACGGGATTTCTGTGTCCTTATTAACGGATTTTTTAGCCATATAGAAGCCCTTACGGGAATTTAGGAGGTCAATTGGAATTATATATGTGTAACAACCAAATATATCATTATTGTTTTAAGGACAACAATAAGAATGCATTGCGTCACACAAATAAAATCTAAAGGTTTGAAACTTGTTAACCCAGTTTATAACACTATACGATGGTCAGAGTGGTGTGTTCCAGCTGACATCCGTCCAAAGTAATTTGGTTAGGTTGATGCATTTGATGCCACCTTTTTACAAAACTATCGATATTAGCCATGTCTTCACCTATTAACTTGGCAAACTCATCGGTGCGTGCTCTAAAACCGCTTTTTGTACAATACCTCCCGAATTTATGCCGCTTCCTAAACAGCATGTAAAAAAGCGGAATACCTTTATAATCGTCCGCCCTTAATCGCATTTGTGTAATACTGTTAGGCGGTAAACCATACTGCGTTCCTTCTAAACCTTCCAGAGATTTCAAAGATTTAACTTCTGGATGTAGTTTAAAAATATTTAAAAATATTTTCACCCATTTATCACGCCTTGAAATGTGAACAATGATATACTCTAAAACTGAATCTTTCGACAATCTACATATCACATAAGAGTAGCCATGTAAATTATTCCGGCCAAACCAAGATGTTGAAAAGGGGGATTGTGAGAATCCAGTTTTGTAGAGCGCAGTTAGACCGTTTTCTAAAAATACTTTATTTCTTACTTCTAATAACTCCTTGGGGCTAACCTTGTAACACAATCCCATAGTTTTAAAATGTAGGCTATTTTAAACAAAAAGACTTACAGAATCAAAATTCTGTAAGTCTTTCAAATCTTAATCTAATATATTTTAACTAAAGCGCTATCTCTATCTTTTTAAACTTTTTATTGGTTTGAAACGTCAGCACCTTATCGGCGTTAACTTCAAATTCTGTTATCACCTTATCGTCGGCAGTTATTTTGGTTGGCGTAAACGGCAAACCAAATACATTAAACTGGTAGGTTTCGTAACGTGGCGTATATAAGCCCTCCATACTTTGCTCAATTACAAAATTTGCATTGCTGCCATGTACAGCAAATTTCTTTTCAGAGTAGATATCCTGCTCGTAGGCGAAGGTTTCGCCATAATCTTCAAAGAAGAAAGAGTTGTTTTCTACATCGCTGAAATAAACGTTCAGGGTAACTTCTTCAATTTCTTTTTCGCCAACATACTGCATTACCGGGTACTCAGGTAAAACAGCGCCAGCTTTAACAAACACCGGAATGGTATCTAAAGGTGTTTGCACTTCAACCTCGCGTCCGCCTTCAATTAATTCCTGCGTCCAGAAATTAAACCATTGGCCTTTGTGCAGGTAAACCTTACGGCTTTTCTGACCAGGTTCTAATACAGGGCAAATCAATAATTTATCACCGTATTTAAACTCATCCTGGCGGTAATGGTTACTCACCTCGCCCTGCTCCTGCATTACTATTGGCCTGAGGATAGGGAAACCATAGCGGTGATGTTCCCAGAAAGTAGAATAAAAATAAGGCATCAGGCGATATCTCAACTCTATAAACTTGCGGTTAATAGAAGTGTAGGGTTCGCCGAAGCTCCATGGTTCGCGCTCTTTAGTATCACCTGCCGAGTGGGCACGCATAAATGGCGCGAATGTGCCTAACTGGATCCAACGGGTGAATAGTTCACCATCAGGCTCGCCGCTAAAGCCGCCGATATCTGTACCGCAAAACGGTATGCCCGATATTGACAGACGCTGCAGTTGTATATTACCTAATTTTAAATGCTCCCAGGTAGCCACATTGTCACCCGTCCATACCGAAGTGTAACGCTGAACGCCCGAATAACCCGCTCGGGTTATAGTGAACGGACGCTTATTCTTCATAATGTTACGCAACCCCTCGTAAGTGGCACGTACCATTTGCATGCCATAAACGTTGTGCGCCTTGCGGTGCGATCCGCGGTGCCCATCGTACTGGTGCCTAACATCATCAGGGAAAGTACCGGTGCCAAACACGGCAGGTTCGTTCATATCATTCCAAACACCCGCTACACCAGCATCAACCAATCCCTGGAACAAACCACCCCACCATTCGCGTACCTCGGGGTTAGTAAAATCAGGGAACTGGCAACGGCCCGGCCAAACATGGCCCTCCATAAAGTAATCATCGCTTCGGCGGCAAAAATAATTCTTCTCTTTACCCTCTTTAAACACCCAGTAATTATCATCTACACGAATACCCGGGTCAATTATCACTACCGTTTTAAAGCCATCGTCTGATAGTTCCTTCACCATTTTCTTCGGGTCAGGGAAATATTTTTTGTTCCAGGTGAAGCAGCGGTAGCCATCCATGTAGTCAATGTCCAGATAAATGGCATCGCAAGGTATTTTTTGCTCACGGAAGGTTTTGGCAATTGCTCTAACCTTCGCTTCCGGGTAGTAACTCCAACGACATTGGTGATAACCAAACGCCCACATTGGCGGCATTGGGTGGGTGCCGGTAATTAAATGGTAATTTTTTACCACGTCCATCATGTGCGGACCGTGGATATAATAATATCTTAATTCGCCACCATCAGCCCAAAAACTGGTGCGGTTATTTTCTTCTTTACCAAAATCAAAATGCGATTTGTAGGTATTATCAAAAAAGATACCGTGGGCTATATCTTCGTTTACGCTGATATAAAAGGGAATGGTACGGTAAATAGGATCCTGATTCCATTGGAATGAGTAAGCATCGGTGTTCCAGTTTACAAATCTTTTACCTCTAAGGTTAAGGTCTGTTGCTTTATCGCCTAAACCAAAAAAGCTTTCCTGAGGGGCGCATGTTTTGGTGCAAAACACATAGTAACCACCAAAAGAAACGTTTTCTTCCCAGTGCATTGGCACAGCATCAGAACTTGTTACATGATGTTCTGCATCAGAAAAAGAGATAAAAAAATCGCTTTTGCGGATGTGGCAATTTACTGCATTTGTAGAAACGCGGTATTCTGTTTCGTCCTCTGTAAAAGCAAATTCAGTAGCGCTTTGCGGCAGCTTAGGTACGCCGTAAGAAAATTCATCCAAAAACACGCCATGCGGTGCCAGTCTTACACGGATTATCTGGTCCGTAACTACTACCACCTCAACTTTAGCGTCGCCATCTGTAAAATAGAATTTATTGCCTTGTTTATCGCAGCTATTGGGCACGCCCAAATATTTTTTCTGAATAGGTTTTAAACCAATAATGGGGTTATTGACGTGTTGAAAATCTTCTTCTTCAGCTACATCTTTGTTCAATTCTAATTCAGGGTCTTTAGTATTTTCTTCCATATAAAAATTAAAAGCTGAATGCTCTGCCCGCATATTAAGCATAAAGCGGGCAACAATAATCTGTTTCAACAGCTAATAAACGATTTTTATCGCAAAAATGAGCCATTGTACAACCTAAAATTGAGCGATTATTAAAAATTTAAAAAGGTTATAAAAATGGGGTAGTGTTTATGAAAAATTTGCATTAGCTATTTTTAAATTCACTATTAAAAAAATGTTAAAAGGTGCTTTTTTTGACATTTCCTTAATTTTAAAGCCTTATAGATAAAACGCATTTAAGCTATCTTTGCATTAAATGACAAAGCCTGATAAAGAACACGTATTTGCTATTAGTAATGCAGAGCATTTTAATGCCTTAGCATTGCAAATATTCCAATACCAGGCGAGGCACTGCAAAGTATATCATGATTTTATTAAAGGTTTACAGATCAACCCTGATCAAATAACAAGAATTGATGATATTCCTTTTCTACCTATTAGCTTTTTTAAAAACCACACTGTAAAAAGCGACACCACGCAGGCTGAAACTATTTTTACCAGTTCGGGTACTACAGGCGTGGTTACCAGTCAGCATTTTGTAACTGATGTAAGCTGGTACGAGGACAGCTTTAGAAAAGCCTTTGCCTTATTTTATGGCGATATTAAAAGCTATACCGTATTGGCCCTGCTGCCTTCTTATTTAGAAAGAGAAGGTTCATCGCTTATTTATATGGCTGCCGATCTGATCAAACAATCAGAAAACCCGGACAGCGGCTTTTATTTATATAACCATGATGAACTATATCAGCAGCTTATTAAACAACAAACCGTAGGTAAGCCTACACTATTAATAGGAGTAACTTTTGCCCTGCTTGATTTTGTGGAGCAATACCAAATAGATTTCCCCGAGCTGATAGTTATGGAAACCGGTGGGATGAAAGGCCGCCGTAAAGAAATGATACGCGAGGAACTACATAGTATATTATGTGATGGATTTGGCGTTAATGCTATCCATTCAGAATATGGCATGACGGAGTTACTGTCTCAGGCCTACTCAAAAGGCGATGGCATATTTGCTTGCCCGCCATGGATGCGAATACTGATAAGGGACACTAACGATCCTTTAAGCTGGGTTACTAAAAATAGAACCGGGGGTATTAACGTTATAGATCTGGCAAATATTAACTCGTGCTCGTTTATTGCTACTCAGGATCTGGGCAGAATAAGTGATAACGGCGAATTTGAAGTACTCGGGCGATTTGATAATGCCGATATAAGGGGCTGCAATTTATTGATAGCGTAAAACTTAATATATTAAAAACGGATTTGTTATTTTTACCCGCAAAACATTGAAATACTATGATGGAGAAATTTTTGAACGACGAACAAGATCCTAAAGCGGTTGAAAAAGTCTATTCACGCCTTACCGATCTGTTAACCACCGGCGAAGAGATAATTTACATAGCGGTTCAAAAAAAACCATTGGTAAACTTACTGCCTGATTGTATTGCAATAACCAATAAACGCATATTATTCTTTACCCCTGCTAACCTGGGTTTGTCTATAAAATTTGTTGACTTTGTTTGGAAAGACATTGTTGATGTACATACCAAAGAAGAAATAATTGGCGCCATATTCAGCGTGCGTACCACCAACGGTGCCGAAATGGGTGTTGATTACCTGCCTAAAGTTCAGGCGCGCAAATTATACCAATACGCTCAGGAACGTAAAGAAGCCGAACGCGAAGCCCGCAGATTACGAGATCTGGAGCAAAAACGTGCAGAATCTGGCTCGGTTCAGTTTGAAACACCATCACAGCCTATTGCTGCAGCTGCAATACATGCAGCACCTGTTGTGGAACATGTACAACCAGTAGCAGCGCCTGCCCCGGCACCAGAAGTAATTAAATCTGACGAGCTTACCGAGAAATTAAAGAAATTGAAAGTGCTTTTTGAAAATGGTTTAATATCACAAGAAGAGTACAACCACAAAAAGCTTGATTTACTAAGCGATTTTTAATCAGTTTTAACATATAAAGAGAAAGGCCGGAAATTTCCGGCCTTTCTCTTTATATATATTTTTAGCTAGTATCGGTTAAATCTTATTCAGCAATTATTAAAAAATAATTTTTCTTACCTTTTTGAACTACTAAAAACTTGTTATTTATCAAGGCATCAGCATTGTAAGTAGATTCTGCAGAATCAATTTTAATCTTATTAACAGCTACTCCACCACCTTGTATCATTTTCTTAGCTTCGCCTTTTGATGCAAAAACAGCTGTATGTGCGGCCAACAGATCAACGGCGTTTACACCCTGTTGCAGATCGCTTAAACCAACGTTGAAGTTAGGCACCCCTTCAAACAAGCCAATTATTTCCTCGCTACTTAGTTCGTTTAAAAACTCTATGCCGGTATTGCCAAACAAAAACTCTGATGATTTTATGGCTTTTTCGTATTCAACTTCACTATGCACACGTGTGGTAATATCTTTAGCCAACGCTTTTTGTATAGCACGTAAATGCGGAGCGGCTTCCTGTTCTGCTTCAAGCGCATCAATGGTGGCCTTATCAAACAAAGTAAATATCCTGATGTAAGCCTTGGCATCTGCATCACTGGTGTTTAGCCAAAACTGGTAAAACTTATAAGGCGATGTTTTGGTGGCATCCAACCAAATGTTTCCACCTTCGCTTTTACCAAATTTAGTTCCGTCGGCCTTTTTTATTAATTGTGTGGTAAGCGCGAAAGCTTCTCCCGCCCCTTTGCGGCGTACCAATTCAGTACCGGTTACAATGTTTCCCCATTGATCGCTGCCGCCCATTTGCAATGCGCAGTTTTGATGTTTCCATAAGTAGTAAAAATCATAGCCCTGAACCAACTGATAAGTAAATTCGGTGAATGACATGCCGGTTTCGCCTTCCAAACGTTTCTTAACAGAATCTTTGGCCATCATGTAATTTACAGTGATGTGTTTACCTACCTCTCGGATAAAATCTAGAAAGGTAAAATCCTTAAACCAATCGTAGTTGTTTACCATTTTAGCGCTATTGCTGCTACCACTGTTAAAATCAAGGAATTTTTCTAATTGAATTTTAACACCTTCCAGGTTTTTTTGCAGTGTATCTTCAGATAACAAATTACGCTCTGCTGATTTACCTGATGGATCGCCTACCATACCGGTAGCACCTCCAACTAAAGCAAAAGGTTTATGCCCTGCGCGTTGAAAATGAATCAAGGTCATTATCTGGGTTAAGTGCCCAACGTGCAACGAGTCGGCAGTTGGGTCAAAACCAATATAGCCGGATACCATACCTTTATTTAATAGCTCTTCAGTTCCGGGCATTATATCATGCAGCATGCCTCGCCAGCGTAGTTCTTCTACAAAATTCATTTTAATGTTGTTTGCTTCCCCACTATAGGGACGCCAAAGATAGCAGTTTCTGTAAATTGACCGCTAACCAATGCAATATCAGCTTCAAATTCGCTGTAAGTGCCGTATTTTTTGTAGCTTTAAAGGCAGGCTGCCCCGAAACACTATTTATGAATTTTTTGTCTCATTTTTATTTTGATCGTGATGATACCAACTCTTACCATATATTAGGTACTGTATTGCCCGATCTGCTAAAAAATGCAGATAAGACAATTGTACTTCATCCCGAAAAACTTAAACATTCAGATAACAATGTTAATAGTATAATTAAAGGCTGGAACAAACATCTTGAGGTTGACCGTTACTTTCACTCATCTAGCTTTTTTAAAACGCAAAGTCATCAGCTAAAAAAACTACTATTACCCGCCATTGATGGGTCGCCGGTTAAACCCTTTTTTTTAGGCCACATAGCGGTTGAACTTATTTTGGATAGTTTGTTGCTTACTACGCAAACAATAGTTGTAGATAGCTTTTACAACCATCTTGCTAAATGTGATACTGACGTTATACGGCAATTTTTCTATGCTGCCGACTTAAAGGAGTGCGACTTTTTCTTTCGCTATTTTGAGAAATTTAAGGAAGACCGCTACCTGCAAACTTACGTTGATATACCGCAAATTACCTATGCGCTACGCCGCATTTGTATGCGGATATGGAGCAATCCGTTTACCGAGGCGCAGGAAAAAGAAATTACTGAAATACTTGCCCAATATAAGGCTGCTATCCATACTGATTACCCGCTGATTTTTAACGAAATAGAAGAAAGACTGGCTTCAAATTAGTGTATTTATTGATCTGCACTAAAATATTATCCTGATAAAAGACAGTCGACATTAAAAAAGCCTTAAAATCAGACAATAAACCTCAAATAAAATTTTTTTGAATAAAATTATAGTCCTACCTTTGCAGTCCCAATTGAGGTTGGGAAAAGGAGATAAAAAATTTAATGGCAAAAAAACAAGAAGCAGAAAAAGAATTAAAAGCTAAGGAAGCAGAGCTGGGTACAGCAACCGCAACCGCAGAAAAAGAGACGATTGAATCAGAGGCTGATTCAATATCGATCGAAGACATCAAATCTCAGATCGCAGTAGCACCAGACGCAGATTTTGACTGGGACGCTGACGAGAAAAAATTTGGTAACTACAGCGACAGTGAGCGCGAAAAAATGGAAAAACTTTATGATGGAACTTTCAGCTCTATCACTAAAGGCGAGATCATTACCGGTACTGTTGTAAATGTTAACAACAAGGATGTAGTATTAAACGTTGGATTTAAATCTGACGGTTTGGTATCTGTCTCTGAATTCCGTGATACACCTGATCTGAAGATAGGTGATCAAGTTGACGTTTTTGTAGAATCACAAGAAGATGCTAACGGACAGTTGGTACTTTCTCGTAAACGTGCAAAAACTCAAAAATCATGGGAGAAAATTAATTCTGCACTGGATAACGACGAGATCATCACCGGTTTTGTGAAGAGCAGAACAAAAGGTGGTTTGATAGTTGACATAATGGGCGTTGAAGCCTTTTTACCAGGCTCTCAAATTGACATTAAGCCAATTCGTGATTACGATGTTTACGTAGGTAAAACTATGGAATTCAAGGTTGTTAAGATCAACCACGAGTTTAAAAACGTTGTGGTATCGCACAAAGTGCTTATTGAAGACGATCTTGAAAACCAAAAAACAGAGATTGTTGCTAAATTAGAAAAAGGTCAGGTATTGGAAGGTACCGTTAAAAACATTACAGACTTTGGTGTATTCATCGATCTTGGTGGTGTTGACGGATTACTGCACATTACAGATATATCTTGGGGCCGCATAGAGCATCCACGCGAAGTTTTAGCATTAGATCAAAAGATCAACGTTGTTGTGCTTGATTTTGATGACGAGAAAAAACGTATCGCGCTTGGTTTAAAACAATTAACCCCGCACCCTTGGCAGTCGCTTGACGAAACCATCCAAATTGGTTCAAAAGTTAAAGGCCGCATAGTAACTGTTGCTGATTACGGCGCATTCTTAGAAATTATCCCAGGTGTTGAAGGTTTGATCCACGTGTCAGAAATGTCATGGTCTCAAAACTTGCGTAACCCTCAGGAATTCTTGAAAGTTAGCGACGAAATTGAAGCTCAGGTATTAACCCTTGATCGCGATGAGCGCAAAATGTCATTGGGCATTAAGCAATTAACTCCAGATCCTTGGCAAAATGCTGGCGAGAGATACGCTATTGGCACTCAACACGTTGCTACAGTTAAAAACATGACCAACTTTGGTGTGTTTGTTGAACTGGAAGACGGAATCGACGGTTTGATCCACATCTCTGATCTTTCATGGTCTAAAAAGGTTAACCACCCTAACGAATTCACTAAAGTTGGTGAAAAACTGAATGTGATTGTTTTAGAACTTGATATAGAGAACCGTAAATTAAGCCTTGGCCACAAACAATTAGAAGAAAACCCTTGGGATACTTTTGAAACTATCTTCACTATAGACTCTATACATGAAGGTACTGTATTAAAAGTAACTGATAAAGGTGCTATTGTAGCTTTACCTTACGGTGTTGAAGGCTTTGTGCCAACTAAACACCTGGTTAAAGAGGATGGCAAGAGCGTTAAAGCTGATGAGGTTGCTGAATTTAAGATCATTGAATTTAATAAAGACAGCAAACGTATTGTGATATCTCACTCACGTATTTGGGAAGAAGCTCGCGCTGAAGCTCGTGTACAAGACTTTGAGAACCGCAAGAAAGAGGCAAAATCTGCAAGCAATGCAGTTAAAAAGGTTAAAGACTCAGTTGAGAAATCAACTTTAGGCGACCTGAGCGTTTTAGCACAGCTAAAAGAGCAAATGGAAGGTGCTGAAACCAAAGCTGCTACTAAAAAAGCTGCAGCTAAAAAATCAGAAGAAGAAGCTAACTAAGCTTTAGTATTTATAGATTTAAGCCTGGTGTTTTTAACACCGGGCTTTTTTTTTGACCAACCGTGGTCGCTTATTGCTAATTTTGCGCATGCCCTATAAAAACGCTATAGCTATTACTATTGATAACAATTACGTGCAGCATGCCTGCGTAATGCTGTTATCATTAAGTGCTAACATTACAGAAAACGTAAATGTATATTGCATTTACAGCGATTTAAACGAAACAAGCAAAAAGCGAATAGTAAAAGAGCTAAAAGGCAGCCGCATCAATATCAACTTTGTTGAGTTTAATACTGCGGTACTCCCCCACTTACCCATCAAGACTAACGATCATGTTTCGGCAGCGGCCTTTTTAAGGATCTGGTTGCCTGATCTGTTTCCTGATTTTGATCAGCTACTGTTTATTGATACCGATATTGTTATTAACGGAGACCTAACAGAACTACTCAACTTTACGGTACCCGATCAACCCCTCGCGGCAATTCCGGATACAGGAATGTCTGTTGAAAAACGGGCATCATTAAGCATGGCTCCTGATGTGCTGTATTTTAATAGCGGGGTTATGGTGCTCAATCTTGCTTATTTCAGACAACATGAGCTTACACAGCAGATTGCGCGGTTTATTGATGAATACCCGGAGCTTTGCGAGTTTTGGGATCAGGACGCGTTTAACGCTGTTATAAAGGGCAATTTTTATGTACTTGATTTTAAATATAACGTACTGGGCGCTTTTTATGAGGCGCCGCAAACAGATGCTGCTATACTAAAAGCAATGGAAAACCCGGTAACTATCCACTACACTGGCGGTGGTAAGTGTAAGCCCTGGATGTACCAAAACGAGCATCCGCATCAAGGTTTGTACTATAAATACTTAAAGCTATCATCTTTCAGAGGATATATTCCACCTGACCTGCCCCGCAGCTGGCGAATATTCAGGAAATTAAAGTTCAGACTATTTTACAAATAATCGCCCGCCAACTAATTGCTAAAATAATTACCTTTGCCCAAATCCACCCATACGATGCAAAATCTAACACTGCTCGACGGAAAGAAATTTCAGATAACTATTCAGCGTCTGTGTCGTCAGTTAATTGAAAATCATAACGACTTTTCAGGCTCGGTATTAATAGGTATTCAGCCGCGTGGCATTTATTTAGCCAAACGTGTGGCCGAAGAACTGCGCGAAATGCTGCCCGGTACCATCATTCTGCAAGGCGATTTGGATATCACTTTTTACCGTGATGACTTTCGCAGAAGAGAATCGCCACTCTTGCCTAATCAAACTAAAATAGATTTTATTATTGAAGGCAAAAAAGTGATCATGATGGACGACGTGTTATGGACTGGTCGCACCATCCGCGCGGCAATGGATGCCATGCTGGCTTTCGGTAGACCAGAAAAAGTGGAACTGTTAGCTTTGGTTGACCGAAGATATTCTCGCCACATACCGGTATCAGCAGATTATGTGGGGATAGAAGTAGATTCCATCGCATCGCAAAAAGTGGTGGTAAGCTGGAAGGAAACAGACGGCGAGGACAGGATAGTATTGTTATCTGAAGTAAAATAATATCGGATTTTGGATGTTCGGTTTCGGATTGAAAAATCGGACCGACCAAATCCGCAGGAAACTTAAAAATGAGATGCCGAAACAAGTTCGGCATGACACAAAAAACAAATTCGAAATCGAAAATCCGACATTCGAAATAAAAATATGGGACTAAGCACAAGGCACTTACTGGGCATTAAAGACTTAAATGAGGCAGACATTCAACTGATATTTGAAACTGCTGATACATTCAAATCCGTTTTAAATAGGCCCATAAAGAAAGTTCCGTCATTGCGCGATGTAACCATTGCCAACATATTTTTTGAAAACTCTACACGCACACGCCTATCATTTGAACTCGCCGAAAAACGCCTATCTGCCGATGTGGTGAACTTTGCGGCATCTTCATCATCAGTAAGCAAAGGCGAAACATTGATAGATACCGTAAACAATATATTAGCCATGAAGGTGGATATGGTGGTGATGCGCCACCCTTACGCGGGCGCTGGTATCTTTTTGTCAAAACATGTAAAAGCCCAGATAGTTAATGCAGGCGATGGCGCGCACGAGCACCCTACACAAGCTTTGCTAGATGCTTTCTCTATCCGCGAAAAATATGGTGATGTGGCAGGAAAAAAAGTAGTAATAGTGGGCGATATACTACACTCGCGTGTGGCTTTATCAAACATATTATGCCTTAAACAACTGGGTGCCGAGGTGATGGTGTGCGGCCCTACCACGCTTATACCAAAATATATTGGCGCGCTGGGCGTTAAGGTAGAACATAACTTAATAAAAGCGCTTAACTGGTGCGATGTAGCCAATATGCTGCGCATACAATTGGAGCGGCAGGATATTAAATACTTCCCATCGCTGCGCGAATACACTATGCTTTACGGCTTAAATAAACAGATACTAAACTCGCTTGATAAAGAGATCACTGTTATGCACCCCGGCCCTATAAACCGCGGCGTAGAGATAACCAGCGATGTTGCGGACAGCAAGCAGTCTATTATATTAGATCAGGTTGAAAATGGTGTAGCTATACGCATGGCGGTGCTTTACCTGCTGGCAGGGCAAACGCCTGCACAATAACGCATGGCGATGAAACGATTTGCGTTGCTATTGCTGCTATTTTGTTGTCTACATCAATACACCTTCGCGCAAAATCGTCAGTTACAAAAAACAGATTCGGTATTAACACTGGTAAAGCAAAAATTTGAGCGTAAAAATGCCGGCGAATTATACGCCTTAACGGGAGATAAATTTAAGGCGGCGCTTAGCCTGCTTGCTTTTCAACAGGTTTGCAGTCAGCAACTTTTTCCGCTGGGTGGTATCAAATCATCAATACTTATCAGCTTTCAAAATAACAACCTTGCTACCTACAAGTTGCAATTTGAAGCCGTTACCATGCAGTTTTTGTTAAGTCTGGACCAGTTTAATAAAATAGAGGTATTCCTTTTTCAGCCTCTTAAAGACACTTCGATAAAAAAAATACAAAAAGCAGCGACAGACAATAAATTGGCATCCGTTATCGATAAAAAGGTAGATACCGTTGCCCGCGATTACATCCAAAAAACAAACACGGTTGGTTTAAGCATCGGCGTTATAAAAAACGGCGCGCTTAACATCTACAACTACGGCGAAACCGTTAAGGAAAACAGAAAGCTGCCTACCGGCAATATCATTTTTGAAATTGGATCAATAACCAAAACGTTTACCGCCACGCTACTGGCCTGGTATGTAAACGAAGGTAAAGCCAAACTAACCGACCCAATTACCAAATACTTACCCGACTCGGTAGCGGCTAATCCACAATTAAAAAATGTTACTTTACTCTCGTTAAGCAACCATACTTCTGGTTTACCGCGCCTGCCCGAAAATTTAAATGCCCAGGTACCTAACGACAGGGAAAATCCTTATAAAAATTACACCAGGCAACTGCTTTTTAGTTATTTAAAGCGATGCAGGTTAAATACTGATGCAGGTAAAACCTATTCTTATTCTAATCTTGGCGTAGGTTTACTGGGTGTGATCTTGGAAAAAATTAGCGGTAAAACCTATGAGCAAATGGTGCTGGAGGTTATCTGTAACCCACTGCTGATGAGGAATACGGCTCAACATCTGTCGCGTATACAAAACGACAGGTTTACGACTGTTTACGATGATAATGGTATGTTAACACCTGCATGGGATTTTGATGCGCTGGCCGCCTGTGGTTCTTTGCGATCTTCGGTTAGCGATATGGCTGCATTTATAAAGGCAAATCTTAATAGCGATGGCAGCAAATTATCCAAAGCCTTTGATCTTACCCATCAAATTACTTTTAAAAACTCCGACACAGAAATTGGTCTGGGTTGGCATATTATAAAAGTTGCGGGGGTTGATTACACTTTCCATAACGGCGGCACTTACGGCAGCAGTAGCTTTTTAGCTTTTAACAGGGAAAAGCAATTGGCAGTGATAGTGCTTTCTAATGCCAGCGAAAGTACTGATGCCATGGGGGCCGACCTGATAAAAAAACTGCAATAAACGCTTATATAGTTATGCTATCTCCCACTTTGTAAACAGCATTAAACTTAATACCGCGCGGCTCAAAATGTTTATGGTAAGCAGCATAGCGCTGTTCAATAAAAAAGTCTTTAGCGTAACCATCATGTACAGGGAAGATTTGTTTAGGTTGTAAGCGATCTGCAAAATCTGTAATCCGCAATTCATTGGTGAAAGGTGCCATGGTAACCATTATTAACAGCTCAATGCCTTTATATCCCAGCAAAGCATCTTCCATAGAATCCACAGGATGCAATACTTTATCGTTAATAATAAAGCCTGTCATCTGCGGCAACGGGTTGTCTAAAATAGGCTCGTGCCTTACGGTTATCGCCTGCAGTTTAAACGGACCAAGGTTATAGGTGCCATCCTTCCAAACAGTGTGTTGTAATCCTGCTTTGGTTAGCGCCTCGCCAACCTGTGTATTGGTGTAAATAGGGGCATTATTTAAGGCGAGGATCTGATCAAGAATGTTGATATCTAAATGATCAGGATGAATATGGGTGATGATTATGCTATCAACTTCGGCAAACATTTCGGGTGTAACAAGCCCTTCAGCAAAGCTGAACTTGCCGGGGTCAAACAGCAGCTTATAGCCATCCAATTCAAATACTAAACAAGAATGCAGGTATTTTGAGATCTTCATATTGCTAAAGATATATCAAAACAACTGCTATGAGGATTGAAAGTTTGTAGTAACTACAACAAAGTGATCAGATCACCCACCGTATCAATAGTAGCCACCTGCCCCTCTTCTACCTTGCCAAAGCCGTAATTAGCAAATATAAAAGGTACGCCGGCACCAACAGCGGCATTATAATCCCCCATGGTATCGCCTACATAAACAGGTGCTTTAAGGGCGTGATCGTTCACAATATCCTTAATGTTGTCAGCCTTAGGCATGTTTTTAGTGCCGTAGCATTGGTGACCCAAAAAGTAATTTCCTAACCCGCTGGTTTTAAAGAAAACCTCAATGTAGCCGCTCTGGCAATTGCTAACTATGTAAAGCTTGTATTTGGTTGATAAGTACTGCAAAGTTTCCTCTAATGCAGGATAAAGCTCTCCGCCCTTGGTATGCAAAATTTCAAGCTCATATTTTGCCGCTATGGCTTTGTACTCTTCGCGTTTTTCGTCGGTTAGGTAAGGGAACAGTTTTTCAAAAATGGCTTTATAGGTCATGCCGGTAATGCCTTTTACCATATCGGCAGTCACGTCTTCTTTTATAAAATCAACCTGCTCTTTAGCGGCCTGCCATGCTTCGGCTACAACGCCGGTGCTGTCCCACAGTGTACCGTCCAGATCAAAGATTATGCTGTCGAATTTGTTTTTAAGTGATGTATTCATTGCGGCAAAAGTAGGGTTTTATTTGGTGTAGAAAATTTGGCCGGTCATCGTATTTTAAAAAGACGTCAATTATTGTTGCACAATTTCGTGTAACATACTCTCTGCTACACTCCTTAAATTGAAGTATTTGAAAACCAATAGCATAAGAAATACGAAGCCTACAAAAAAACTACCGTATACTTCGTTGATAATACCGAATATAGCAAAAAACAAAAAAATCGCTATTACGAAAACTATTTCTGATAAGGGGATGGCTAAGTAGGTTAGCTTCACTACATTTTTATCATCAGATCGCTCAACGCTAAATTCACCGCTATCAAGCAATCCAAAATATTCAAAATTCCACCTCAACCCGCCATTGTGTTGACTAAACTCAACAATATTATTTGTAAGCCTTTTAATTCCGTATCTATCCTCTTCCAGTACGGCTAAAATTTTCTTTAACAGAATGGCTTCATCAAAGTCTGTTGTGGTTGATATTTGACGGGTTAGATTCATGATACGGTTTTATTTATTATCCGGGCGGCTAACCGCCACGACTTGCATTTTGGTTAGCTCATTACCTCGCGTCGCCTTATTTAAAAACGATGGTTTCAGCCTGCTGATCCAGTATCTTTCAAAGCTTTTAAGCGGTTTAACCTGCCAGCCGTTACCAGAAATTGAACTGAAGTAAGCCTTGGAGCCAAATAAAATAAACTCTTTACTGGTCTGTTGCGCCACAGCTTCAGCAGGCAACGTTTTAGCTTCACCGTCTATATAAAACTCAAATGGGGTGGTCATATCTTCATTAACTTGTATCACAGGCAAATGCTGTGGGTTATTTTGATTGATCCATATAGCGGCCTCGCTGCCTGCCTGGTATTTAAGCAATGAGTTATAAAAAACCTGGTTAAGGTACAGGTTGACAATAAAAGACACCATTACCGTGCGCAAAAAAACTCGAGGTATAATGCCCGGAGTAACGCGTTGCGGCAACATGAAAGAGAATAGTAAAATTACTCCCAAAAAGAAGCTGACAACAAACGTTAAAGTTTCGGGCTGATAAAAGTAATGGAGGGCTGCTATAACCAACAGCAACAACCCGAAAATAATTGCCTGCGTTATTTTAACCGCTTTAATACTTGCAGGCATTTTTAAATAATACAGATACTGCGCCGTAATTATTGCGAAAAAAGGGAATACGATATTAAGATAATGTGGTAACTGAAAGCTTGATGCCGAAAAAAGCAGGAAGGTAAGCATGGCCCCGCTTATGCAATACCACTCGGTGCGGAAGTGTAATTTTATGCCTTTTTTAATTAATTGATAGATAGCAGCAAACAACAGCAACGACCATGGCAAAAAAGCCCATAAGGCAGTATGCACAAAAAACAAAGGATCGCCGTGGCCTTTAATGGGGCCGGTATTAAAAAAACGACCAAATTGGCTATCCCAAAAAAAGAATTTTATACCTGATACATTGTGCGTATTAAATACCAACTTCTCGGGGTGTGCATCAAACTGTATGTGCAAGCAGTACAGTTCGGGCAATATCAATATCAGTATTAATATAGCCGCTATAAGCCATTTTATGTTGAGTACCTGCTTCCATTGCCTGGTGATAAACAAATGCCCGCCTATGGCGCCACAAATGGGTGCAAGTGCAAAAAGCCCCTTGGTCATCACAGCGCAGGCTGCAAACAGGCATCCTAACAGTAACTGCCAATAATTACCTTCTTGGGCGCGATATAAATGATATACGGAGGCGATGATCAACCCCGTTAGATAAGGCTCGGCGCGAACATCATTATTAGACAATACTATGTGTTGCGCGGTTAACAATATTAAAACTGACCATAGGGCTATCTGCTCATTGTGCAATCTTTTAGCAAATAAGTAGGTATACCCCGCTCCCATCAGCATAAAAAGTATAGCAGGTAGCTTATAAGCAAAGGTTGTAATGCCCAAAAGCTTAAAAGAAAAAGCAGTTATCCAGAACGGGAAATGCGGCTTATCCAGCCAGTCGGTACCATTATAAAACAGCTCGACGTAGTTATTGCGCAGCACCATGGTTTTGGCAATGGTGGCATACAGTGAGCCGTCGGGCCCCATTATGGGTATATACAAACCCGTAAGGTTAATGAGCACCGCCACACCTATAAAAAGGTACAGCCATTGTTTATCAATTGCCGGGTTGGTTTGCGTCATTGTGGTGGCAAAGGTAGTCTATTTTTTGGCGGTGCCAAGCATGCGGTACCCTACCAACTCGTCCCAGCGGGCACTTGGGGGGCGGTAATAAACCAGCACCTGGTACTCATTCTCGGTTTCAAAGTGGCTGCCTTCTAATGGCACATCGTCGGCTTTGCCGGCGTTATCTACCAGGGTGTATTCAAAATCGTAAACACCTTGTTTTAGTAATTGCTTACTTACATACCTGCCGGCACCTTCATCAAACTCAAGTTTGCTGCGTTGGTCTATGCGGTAATCATTAAATTTGCCTATTACATGGATGGCGCCCTGTTGTGGCACGTTGTTGCCGGCCAGACTAAAATACACATAAGTATAATCGCCGTCTCGCCGGGCATCGCTGCCATCCTGATTCAAAATAAAAAACCTGCCATCGTTATCAAACTGAAATAAATAATCAGCGCTATTCCGTACAGGATCAGGCAGCAATACTACCGAGTAAGCAGTATCACGGTAAATGCGACCAATACGGTCTGAGTTAAGTTTAAGTGTCCGTGTATCAAAATGGCGGAACTCGTTCCGTCCGGCAAAATTATTTATGCTGATGTCATTATAGATCAGCTGTCCATTACGTACAAAAGTAGGCGCGATATTGGTTTGCGCTGTTTCGCCGCGCTCATTCTGCATCACTACCACCCGCATATCCGAGTTTGGGTTTTGCACCACCAATCCGCCGTAATTTACCTGCACATTTATTTTTTGCCCGGTTTGCCTTAGCTGCACCAAACCAGGTGTAACCACATCAGCAGCAACTGAAACTTTACTACCTAAAACATATAAGCGGCGGGTAAGCACCATTTTATTTTGGTCGCCATTCTCATATACCTTTAGCACATAATTACCAGAAATTTTTGGCTTGATGTTTTCGTTTGGAAACTTCAGCTCATAATGCGTGTATTTACGCATGGTGTTGGTAGAGTAGGCATAATCAATAATCCTATCGTCCTGATAGCTTTGCAGGTAAAACCCGGTTGACAGGTTAGATGAGTTCCACTTGTTATCGCAATGTTCAATAGTATAATAATAGTTATGGTAGCCGCCGCGCAGATCATCAAAAGCTAATTGCAATTGCTCGGCGCTATTTAGGTTGATTACAGGGAAGGAGCCGACTTTTGAGGTATTGGAGAATTCAACGCTTTTAATGGCAGGGTTGAGGACGTTGTTGGTGTAAGGTTGTGAATAACAACTTAACAAAACAAAATACGCTATAATAACAGCGAATAGGTTCTTCATAACATTTCAATTATTTCTATGAGACTGGTACCATCAATTTTGTAGTGTAAATCCCCGATAATATCAGAAAAGGAAGGCCAAATAACAACGAAAAGCCCGCGAGATTATCTCCGCTAAATATTTTATAAGTTAATATAACAAAACCTATCCAAAGTATGCACATAGCGAGCACTTTAAAAAGTCTCTTTGTTGTGAATAATGCCGCCACAAATAATATCTGACCTATCAACAAAATTATTGATGAAAGATAAGCTGGCTTTTCATATTCGGGTAACGACGAAAAAAATTCAGCAATGTTCGGTAAACGAAATAATACGGAAGTTTCAAGTAATAGAATTGGAGCAACGCCATGACCCGCACCAACAAGTATCAACATGTTACTAATTAAAGCGGCAACTCCCAGTTTTCTCATATTGCAATAATAATTAAAAACCTGCAGTCATACTGAACTTGTTTCAGCCCCCACAAAGCAACTCGCGTGTATGTCCTGTGAGATGCGGAAATAAGTTCGCCATGACCATTAACAGCTATGTTCAATAAAATCCATCACCCGTTTCACCCGCTCATCCACACTGGTATCACCTTCAATTTTTAAAATAGGGCAATTAAGTTTACCCAGCCATACTTGGTGTACGTTTAAATTTCGGCCGTCCGTGCTGTTATCGTCATAACCGGTTGCCCAGGCTGTAAATTTTTTGTATTGTGCTGCGCGATAGGGGTCGGTAAATATCTTATCACCATAACGCTCCAATTCGCGGGCGTGAAGGCGTTGCATGCGGATATCATGAGGCACGTAAAGAAAAACCACCAGATCAAATCTGGTATGCCAATCATCACCCCAGCTCACTAATGATCCGCCAACTATCACATCGTCGTTCGCTTCAAAATCGGCTTTCATCATGGCTATCCGCTCAGCAGGATCGCGCCTTACCGAAAAAGGAATATCAGACGGTACAAAGTAGTAGGCATCCGTATCCAGGTAGGTATATCCCAATCGCTTTGCCAACGTATTACCTAAAGTGGTGGAGCCGGCGCATGAGGCGCCCATGACGTGGATCTTCATGATTGTATCAGCTACTGTCATTGCGAGGTACGAAGCAATCGCGAACTTTGAATGCGGACTTTTCACCGTGCGATTGCTTCGTACCTCGCAATGACAAATTTAATTTCTGCGCTTACCCCTCCAACTCCATTATCTGCTCGGCCAAAGTTTCCCAGGCTTGCTGCTGTTGTTTTAGCTCGGCTTGTTTGGCAGCGTAGGCGGCGTTAGTTTCTTTCAGTTTGGCGCTGTCGGTGTAAATTTTATCGTCGGCCAGTTTGGTTTCAAAATCTTTAACAGCTTTTTCTAAGCCAGCTATCTGCTCTTCCATTTTAGAAAGATCCTGGTTCAGCTTTTTTAGTTGCTGATGTTTATTTTCTGAGGCCTGCTGCTTTACAGGCTCGGGCTTTTTCTCTTCCTTTTTAGGGGCAGGCGTTGGTACTGCCGCCTTAGGCTCTAACTTACGTTTATCATTCCACACATCATACTCGGCGTAAGTGCCAGGATATTGTTTGATCTTTTGATTTTCAATAAACCAGATCTTGTTGGCCACATTATCCAGAAAATACCTATCGTGCGATACAACTATCACCGTACCCTCGTACTGTTGCAAAGCCTGTATCAATATATTAACTGAGGCCATATCCAAGTGATTGGTAGGCTCATCCAGTACTAAAAAGTTAGCATCGGCGGTTAGTGCTTTGGCCAAAGCCACGCGAGATTTTTCACCACCAGACAGTACTTTGATCTTTTTAAACACATCATCCCCGGTAAACAAAAACGATCCTAAGATAGAGCGCAATTCAGTATCGGTATGTTTAGGCGCGAAAGCCTGCAACTCCTGGAGTATCTGATGTTCAAGATGTAACGACTCCAGTTGGTGTTGCGCAAAGAAGGTTTGCGTAACATTATGGCCCGTAACTGCCGTGCCGCCAAATTCTTTATCAGCACCGGCAACAATACGCAATAAGGTTGATTTTCCTTTACCGTTAGCACCTATCAACGCAATTTTATCGCCTTTTTCAATTATGGCTTCAGCATCATCCAGAATATCAATTGCAGGGTATTTTTTGGTGATATGCTCCAGCGTGGTTACATGCCTGCCAGATTGCTTACTGAATCTGAAGCTAAAATTAACCTCAGGGTTATCATCATCTACATCATCCACACGCTCCAGTTTATCCAGCATTTTTATACGCGACTGCGCCATTTTTGCTTTAGATGCTTTGGCACGGAAACGCTCAATCAAGCGCTCCTCTTGTTTTATTTTCGACTGCTGGTTTTTAAACTCGCCGCGCTGAATTTCTGCACGCAGGGCTTTCTCTTCCAGATAGAAAGTATAGTTACCTGCATAAACATTCAGCTTACCCTTGCGCGACTCAACCGTACGGTTAATTACCTTATCCAAAAACCACCTATCGTGTGATACGATGATAATAGCACCTGTGAAGGCTTTAAGGTAATCTTCCAGCCATTGGATAGACGGTAAGTCAAGGTGGTTGGTAGGCTCATCCAGCAGTAAAATATCGGGGGCTTGCAACAATATCTTGGCCAGCATTACCCGCATACGCCACCCGCCGGAAAACGTGCTTAGCTTACGCTGACAATCTTCTTCGGTAAAACCTAAACCGGCTAAAATCTCGTGTGCTTTGTATTCAATATTGTAACCATCTAAAGCTTCAAACTCGCTTTGTTTGTCACTCAGCTTGTGTAAAATATCCTCGGTGTATTCGGTTTCCAGCTTTTTCAGCAAAACCTCTATCTCATCGTGCAGTTGGTTTTGGCGCTCAAAAGCTTCCATAGCCACATGCACAATATTTTTATCAGACGAGTACGACAACAGATCCTGATTAAGGTAGCCCATAGTAAGGTCCTTAGCCATTGATATGGTACCTGATGTTGGCTTATAATCGCCTACTATTATCTTTAAAAGTGTGGTTTTCCCGGTGCCGTTAGCGCCTATCAATCCAATTTTCTCTCCGGGTTTAATGTGCCAGTTGGCCTCATCATACAACGCCCGCGCACCTATCTCAAACGTTAAATTATTTATAGCGATCATTTGGCCGCAAAGGTACGGTTTTAAGCGGAGCTTAAAAACAGAGATTAGTGACTAGTTAATTAGTGATTAGGTAATTTCGTAACCACTAATTAACTGGTCACTAATCTCCAATCACTACTTAACAGCTTCCAACCAGGTCTGCGCCATTAACGCTGCTCCTGCTACCGATGGATGTACTCCATCTGCTGTCCAGTAAATTGGCGGTGCTTGTTTAATGGCCTTATCAAAGGCAGCTTGATAGGGTACAAAAGGCGCGTTGTATTGGTCGGCCATATCGCGTGCTGCTTTTCGAAAAGTATCAAACGTAGGATACCATTTTTCGTCAACGGATTTTACACCCATAACGGCAAAAGGCTCGCACAAAATAAATTTCACGTTAGGTAGTGCGGTCTTTGTACGATCAAGTAGTTTTCTATAGTCAGTTATGTAGGTATCAATTGTGCCTTTGTAACCGCTGGTTAAAGTATGCCAAAAATCATTCACGCCTATGTGTATGCTTAGCACGGTAGGTTTAAGATCCAGCGCGTCGGCATCCCAGCGCTCGGCCAGTTGGTAAACTTTGTTGCCGCTAATGCCCTTGTTAAATATTTTAAGGTCAAAATCGGGATGTTTTAATAAGAGTTCGCCCGCCGCCATCAGCGCGTAACCATTACCCAGCGGCGATGCCAGGTTAGGTGTGTTATTTGTTTTATTTCGGCCTGAGTCTGTAATGGAGTCGCCCTGAAAAAGTATCACGTCGCCTCTTTCAATAGAAACTCTTTTGGCGATAGGTGCCGCTGCCATTGCAGCTGATACAATTTGCGGAATACTTACAGCAGCCAAAGTGCCTATTGATGCTGTTTTTATAAAATTACGACGGGAGTTGTTGGAGTTCATGGTTAATAGTTGATATTAATTGGCTTTACTAATGTAATACTTTACTTAATTATAATAGCTAACAAAAAGAAAACTACTTAACTATGAACTACGACCTATCAACTATGAACTATCAACTATGAACCATCAACTACCAACTATAAACTAAACTGCTAACTTTGCCGTATGTACTCGCTAATAAAACCCATCCTTTTTCAATTCGACCCGGAGAATGTTCACTACTTTGTAACCCGCAACTTAAAGCGTTTTAACCGTTTCCCGGGCGGTGCAGCATTGAGTCGTGCGTTATGGGACTTGAAGGATAATCGTTTAGAAAAAGAGGTATTTGGCCTTAAGTTTAAAAACCCGGTAGGGCTGGCGGCAGGTTTTGATAAAAACGGCGAAGTAATAATTGAAATGGCCAATCTAGGGTTTGGCTTTTTGGAGCTGGGTACCGTTACCCCCCTACCCCAACCCGGCAACCCTAAACCACGGATGTTTCGTAGCCCGACGGATAAGGCCATTATAAACCGCATGGGTTTTAATAATTTGGGGGTAGATGTTTTGGCACAACGCATTGCCGCTTACCGTAAAAATCAGCCGGAAGCCCAAAATGGATTGATCATAGGCGGCAACATCGGCAAAAATAAAGACACCCCTAACGAAGAGGCCGTTAACGACTATATAAAATGCTTTGACCGCCTGTTTGATGTGGTTGATTACTTTGTGGTGAACGTAAGCTCGCCCAACACGCCGGGCCTGCGTGCGCTGCAGGAGAAAGAGCCGCTGATGCATATTTTAAACACGCTGCAGCAACGCAATAACAAAAACGACATTAGCCGACCTATCCTGCTAAAAATTGCGCCAGATCTGACCAATGAGCAGTTAAATGACATTGTAGAAATAGTAACCGAAACCAAAATTGCCGGCATTATTGCTACCAATACTACTATTGATAAATCTGCTCTAAGTAAAGAGGATTTAAAAAGCGAGGCCGGCGGCCTAAGCGGAGCGCCCTTAACCAAACGCGCCACCGAAGTGATACGTTACCTGGCTGACAAATCAAACCGCTCTTTCCCCATTATTGGCGTTGGGGGGATACATTCAGCGGAAGATGCTCTGGAAAAAATAAAGGCTGGTGCATCATTAGTGCAGCTTTATACGGGTTTTATTTATGAAGGGCCGGGATTGATTAAGGAGATCAATAAGGCGATATTGTCTGAACTATGATTTATAGGATGAAAGGATTTTAGGGTTTTAAGGTTTTATAAGCTTAAAAAGAAAATCTTATCATCCTATAATCTTAAAAATCTTAGTTCAGACAAAAAACACGGCCATAAAAAAAGCCTTGCCGGTTACACCAACAAGACTTTATACCCTAAAATTTCCTTAGAAATTAGTTAGCAGAAAGCGCAGCTAAAACTTCGTTGTTTTTAGCTATCTGGCTTTTGCTTGATTCGTGTGAACGGCTGCCATACTCTAAGTTAGTGGCATTCTTTAAAAACTGAACTTCTAATCTTGAAAAAGTTTTGTTTCTTCTATCTTTTCTTTTTAAACGAGTTACGCCCATGACAATTTTTTTTATTTAATACTTTTAATCCTGAGGTCGGGAGCGGATTCGAACCGCTGTAAAAGGTTTTGCAGACCTCTGCCTAGCCACTCGGCCACCCGACCCTTTTAAAGGATTGCAAAAATAGTAATTATTTATTGCACATCAATATTTATTTGCGCTTATTTCTGTTTATTTCTGAACAAAATATGGCAGTGGCAATAGCCACATTTAAAGATTCTGCCCCACCCAAACGCGGTATAGTAACGGCTTGCTTAATCAACTTAATAATTTCAGGGCGAAGTCCATTACCTTCATTGCCCATAACTATAAGTCCTTCGCTGCCAAAATTGGTATCATAAATATCCTCGCCGTTAAGCAAAGCGCCGTATACCGGCACTTCTGCAGTTGATAAAATGGCCTCCAAGTTGGTATAATGGGCGTTAACCCTTGATATAGAGCCCATAGTTGCCTGTACCACTTTGGGGTTATAAACATCAACAGTATCTTCAGAGCAAATTATATCAGTTATTCCAAACCAGTCGGCAGTGCGAATGATGGTACCCATATTGCCCGGGTCCTGTATACCATCCAGCACCAACGAGAATTTATTTTTAAGCAAATGGGGCTGTAATACAGGCCAATCAGGTATCTTAACCACTGCAATTACATCTGCAGGCGTTTTTAAAGAACTTATTTTCTGCAGAATGGTTAATGATATCTCTATCGTGTTTATTTTATGCGATAATTTAAGCAATTTTGGCGCAATTGCGGGCGTATGGTATACGGTTTCAACGGTATAGGCAGATTTAAGGAATTCATTAACAGATTTTAATCCCTCTACCAAAAAAACACCATGCTCCCTGCGGAATTTTTTATGTTGTAATGACTGTAATAAACTAACCTGAGATTTTGAAAGCATATATTAATAGAACAAATCTTTATCGCTTTACAATATTAGGTATTATCCTGCTTTTTATAAGTACCGGATGCAGTTTAACCCGAAAGCTTGGCCCAAACCAGGCGCTGGTGCGTAAAATCACCATAAAGGGCATGGATAAGGAGTTTGAGGAAGCTGCCGTTAACTATGTTGATAAACAGCAGCAGCCCAACAGTGTGGTTAATTTGCAGTTCTACTACTGGTTCAGTAAAAATGGAAAACGAAAAATTGGCGAACCGCCCTCTATACTGGATAGTAACCTGGTTGAGTTCTCCCGTTTCCAGATGGAAAAGTTCATTCAAATCAAAGGTTATTTAAAGGCCACCATCAGGGATAGTATTGTAATTAAAAAAAAGAAAGCCGAACTAGTATTTATCACCAATTCAGGTCCGCTTTTCAGGATACGTAAACTAAGTGATAGCATTCCGGACAATAAAGTACGGTCACTTTTTCATAATACGTACTCCAGCTTTTCGCACTTACGCCCCGGCGGCAGGTTTGATCTTGACAGCGTTGCCTATAACCGCGATGCTTTTTACCAGGTGATGAAGCGCAATGGTTACTATGATTTTAGACGGCAATACATGAAATTTACATACGACTCTGTTTTTAACAACAGCGTTGTTGATCTGCATATGATACTTTATAACCCTGATGATAAAAACGAGCATCCGGTTTACACTATCAACAATACACTCATCACCATATCAAACAGCAACGGGCAAAAAAGCGAGCATGCCGATACCATACAGGTAGATTCGCAGTTTACATTTGTTGATCACTCTAAAAGGTTTAAGCCACGCACGGTTACAGATTATATCTTTCAGAAAAAAGGCGATATCTACGATGTAGATATGCAAACCGTCACTACATCGCGTTTATCAGAGCTCAACGTGTTCAGGAACGTGCCTAACCCTACCTACACCAAAAATGCCGATAGCACCAACCGGCTCAATTCAAAAATAGATATTGTGCCGCTCCGCAAGATGTCTGACCGTGTGGAGGGTGAGTTTTTGTTTGCCGGTGGGCGATATGGTTACAATATTGGCAATACGTTTAGCAACCGTAATATTTTTAAAGAGGCCGCTATATTACAGCTAAAGTTTAATTATAGCGTATTATACGCTACAGGCAATGACATACCCGGCGCAAGCGGTGTAACCAACCAGGATTTTAAGATAGGCGTAAGCCTAACCTACCCGCGTATTATTACGCCATTTAAGTTTGCCAAGCCCGGAAAATATGGTGTTCCGCACACTACATTTGCCAGCAACTATTCATTGTTTTTTCAGCGCGATCTGGTTACCCGTACCAGTTTTATCAACTCGGTTACTTATGATTTTGCTGAAACAGCAAACAAGCTTCACAGCTTAACCGCCGCTAATTTTGAATTTTCAAGAGGTTCGATAGATCCGATAGCGCGACAGCAATTGCTTGATCAGAACAGGTTTTCGTATGTGTATCTTATTGGGCGCACCACGTTTACAACAGGTAGCCAATACACCTACCAGGTAAACGGCAACAAGTTAAACACGCAGAGCAACTTTACTTATTTCCGTGGATTGCTGGATGTGGGTGGCAACCTTTTATCGCTGGTAAGTAATGCACTTAACACTCCGCGCGATACCCTGGGCCAGCGCACGCTTTTTGGCTACACGTTTGCGCAATATGCCAAAGCAGAAATTGACTTGAGAATATATAAAAGCCTTGGGGCCGACAAGCAGTTTATCTTCCGGATAAACCCAGGCATCGGCATACCTTATGGTAACAGCAGGCAGCTTATTTTTGAGAAAAACTTTTATACAGGCGGCGCTAATGATATACGTGCATGGCTGCCCCGCACCCTTGGACCGGGGCAATTTAACCGTGGCGATGCCTATGGAAACGACAATATCACCCGCGCGCGGTTAAAATACATTGACCAGTTTGGTGAGGTTAAGCTGGTAATGAATGCGGAATACCGCTATAAAATAGCTAACGATTTTTTCGGTACCACTTTAAAGGGCGCGTTCTTTCTTGATGCGGGTAATATATGGCGCCTGCACCCCGAAGTTGAAAACCCTAACGGCGAGTTTAAATTCGACCGTATTTTGCAATCGTCGGCAATTGGTATCGGTGCTGGTTTGCGGTTTGACCTAAACTTCTTTGTTTTCCGTTTAGATGCCGCGTTTAAGGTAAAGGACCCGCAGTTTAGGGGATCAGACCAATGGGTATTGTTTAAACATGCTGACGAACTATTTAAAGGCGGCTCGTTTAAACAAAACTACCAAAACGCCAACGGCGGCGAAGGCTATAACTTTATGCAGCTAAACTTTGGTATAGGAATGCCGTTTTAAGTTAGTGATTAGTTGACTTAAAATTAGTTTATTAGTTTCTAATCGCTTGTTTATACGCCTTGCAAATACTAATCTCTAATCAACTAATCTCTGATCAACTAAACTAAAACAACCCCCTCAAACCATTCACAATACTTTCAAAAAATGTGGCAATGCTTAGGCCGTTCTGATAGTTAAAGAACAGGAATATGCAGAACACGATCAGAATAATCGCTATAAAACGTTTAAACAGGTATCCTAATAAAACCAGCGCCAGTGGAATACCTAATAGCAGCGCCCAGCTCACGGTAATGGGGCGCAGTTTACCGTCTTGCTTATAGATGTAGTAAAGTTTGGCGTGGGTGCCGTTATCGTTAACGTGCTTAACGTAAAAAAAGCTGCTCTTATCCAATTTGTGGTGGTAGAATGCGGTACCTTTCTCAAACCTCATTTCCTCCTGAAAGCCATTGATAGTAAAGCTAAAAAGGCCTGACACATCTTCGCGGATATTATCCAGCGTATCAACAGCAACTATAGCTACTTCACTTTCGGCAAAAGGGTTTTCTTTTACCATAAAATGGTCAACGTTCACGGTATCGGCAAACGATGCTCCGCGTACAGCTAGCAACAGTAAAACAACAAGAAATATTTTTTTCATAACAGATAGGTAGTTAAGCATCGGCGCAATAAAAATAGTTAATATTATCCAGTTCGGGTTGTTTACTACAACACATTTAAAACCACCGCGGCGTTAATTTGTGTTAACAATGTATATTTACAAAAACACTGCTTATGTTAAAAAAATCGCCCAAAGATTCGCACACCATTATGAATGAGCTGGTGTTACCCAATGATACCAATATGCTGCACAACCTGATGGGCGGCCGCCTGCTGCATTGGATGGATATTGCGGCAGCCATATCAGCACAAAAGCATTGTAACACATTGGCGGTAACAGTGTCGGTTGATAGCGTTTCCTTTAAACACTCCATTAAATTGGGCGATGTGGTAACCATTGAGGCGAGGGTATCGCGCGCTTTCAATACATCTGTAGAGGTGCGTATGGATGTTTACGCAGAGAATATTCCGTCTGGCACGCGCGTAAAAAGTAATGAGGCTTATTACACTTTTGTGGCCCTGGATAAGGCCGGCAATAAAATACCAGTGCCAGAATTGGTACCCGAAACCGCTACCGAACAAGCTTTATTTGAAAGCGCCTTACGCCGCCGCCAGCTACGGCTGATATTGGATGGTAAATTAAAACCCCACGACGCTACCGAACTAAAAGCGTTGTTTATGGGCAAAGAGCAATAAAGCACTACTTAGTCAACACATACTCGCCTGATATATCCGTCAGAACAGATATGCTCATATTAGGGTTGAGTGGCAAATTGGTTTTGTTGATGTATACACCTGTTATGACACCATTGGCATCACGATTAATTGTCACACCAGGAGTATCATCTATTGAAATTGGATTAAGCACTATTTTGTAAGCGATTTTGCCATCCGGGGTTACTGCATCGCTTATCAACTTGCGCGATACGGAAAGTTCATAAATATAATGC
>Ga0247817_10000199_pt1 | contig 38595 bp, 80 predicted proteins | sample UWRJL212509R1_FD_178010 | JGI IMG/M metagenome (GOLD analysis project Ga0247817, IMG submission 178010) | Plant litter microbial communities from Arlington Agricultural Research Station in Wisconsin, United States - UWRJ-L212-509R-1 | ecosystem: Environmental > Terrestrial > Plant litter >... | reverse complement strand
CGACATGGTATACTATCAAATCGAATTACCCGAACATGCTATACGCTATCTGGAGTTCATGCTTGATAACGAGCGCACCGCACTAGCCAACACCGGCTACGGGGGCCTCCAGATCATCGCAGCATTCGATAGCATCAGCGCGATTGAGGATGCTTTGCCAATTCTAGATACGGAGTGGTCGAAATGACCGGAGACAAAGAGACGCAGCGCCTGATCGATGCTTTGGTTTCCCGGCTTAAGCCGCCCGCTGATTTGACGGGCGGGATTGAGATTAGGAAACAGCCAATCGAGAGGAGCCTTTCGCATACGTCCGGCCCTTGGCGCATGGCAGATGATGGCGTCGTCATGCACGCACCAACATCGAGAGGCTGGGCCGACCCATGGCCGGTCAGGGTCGCCAGCGCCTTCCGCGAGGAAGCGTTTTGTGGCGGGGATGGCGATGCGGAGACGCGTGCCAACGGTCTATTGTTCGCCGCCGCTCCGGAGCTTCTGGGGGCGCTATCGTGGTTCATCAACGATATCGACAGTACGCACACCGCGATGGTCGATTTCGATACGAACGTCGAGCGCGCGCGGGCCGCCATCGCGGCGGCGTGGGGTGACCTGTCATGATCTGGCAAAAGCATCTCAAGCCGCACGAGCAGGAAGAGTTGCGCGTCCTCTGTTGCGACAGGATTAGGGCGCAAAGCGAACTTGAGCAATTCTCGTTGGCTATCGCTAAAATCCGCAACCGCTGCGTCCTGCGTCAACGCCGCGCAAAAGCGATTGACACGCGAAGCGGCGAGACGGGAACCGGCTCGATCCGTCAGGATGAAAGCGCGGGCCGTAAGGCTTTGCCCAACCCCTTTAAGGATCATAACCATGAAGCCTGACCAGCAAGAAGTGGACCTGCACAACCTGTTCGGAGGATCGGCGGTGAACATCCTCGACCAGCTAACGGGCCGCATTAACGGCTACAACTCGGCGATACAGTCGGCGGGCGATTTCACCAGCGGTAGGCGGGTGGAGAACATGCGCCTTGAGCGTGTCGAGCTTGCGGAGTTCTTCCTCAAGAACCGCGACGAAATCGCAGCCACAATCCGCGCCCTAACCCCCGCCACCGATGGGGAGAGTAAGTCGTGAAGAACGAAGATATGGCGCTTCCTACGGACCGGGCTTTCGCGGCTAGCGCCGTCGAGCCGGTTCCCGTCTCGCCCGTCCCGGCTTCAATCCCTAGCGCGGCTCTGGACGTTATAGCTGCGGAGATGGACCCTTACATATGCAAGCTGACCGATAAGGCATTCAGCGGCCACCATCTTCGTGCAGCGATAGCCTATGATCGCGATATTCGCTCGGTCGCTGTCGGGGCCATCGACATGTATCATGGCTTCACTTGCGAGTTCTCTCCTTGGGAGAGGCAGCACGTAAGCGAGTACAACTTGCTGGAGGAAATGCTCGCGTCAGCGATTGAAGCCCGTAGGGCCGCGACCTTGGGCGCGGTTCACGAAAGCGCGGTGCCAACGGCAGACGCCCAAACAACCCCGGAGGCCAGCAAGTGAGCGAGCGCAGCGTCGAAATCATGCAGAGTGAACAAGATCGTGCGCGGGTGGAAGCGGGGGAGGTTGAGCGGCTGAACCAAGTGTATGCGAAAGCCGTCAATGATTGGTATACCGAGATGGGTATGACAGAGTGCCGCCAAGGCTATCGGGCTGGAGCGCACTCGGCTGGAATTAAAGCAATCCTAGCAGCCCTCGCCCAGCAACACCTATCCCGTCAGCCAGTGGGGGAGGGATGGGAACGCGTGAAGGCTTTCGATGCGGCGCAGGAAGAATGCCGCCGCGTTGGGGCGGAAACCACTTTCGCCGACGATGTGACCGAGGATCAGCGCGAGTGGCACAAGCGCGGCGCTCAGACTTGTGCCGCAATGTGCGGAATGCTGGCATCGGGCGCTGCCAAGGGCCTGCCGCTCGCAGCCATCACCAACCCCGAGGGCTAGCCCTTGTCAGCCGCATCCAGTCGGGCGCTGTCCGTATCAATCTGGTCAAACAGCGCATCCCACTCTTCCGCCGTTGGGTCGCGTCCACCCGCCTGCATGGCTTCGATGCGGGCTTTCATTGCCGCCAGTTGCTCATAGGCGATGCTACCGGCTACCAACAGGTCTAGCAGGCGCAGGATGAGGTTCGTTGCTTCCATTGTCCGTCCTATCGCGTGAGAAGCTGACGCACCGTAATGCGCAGGGTTGAGGCATATCCGCTAGCCGTGGAGGCCCGGAAGTCGAACGCGGCGCAGTCGATACCGGATACAACCGCCGTATTCGTCCCCTGACATGCCGTGTAGGCCCGTCCGTAGGTTACAGCAGCCTTCACCCCCGCGCTCTTGTTAATGGCGTTCAGGCGGCTCACAATGGCTCGATCAGCAGAAGGTTGCTCGGCGTAGTCAGCAGCAGAGTGCAGGGCGGCAGCGTAAGAGCCATAGGCCGCGTACATGCTTTGGTGCGGGGTTAGGCCACCGACGCAGCTTGGCAATGACATGGCTAGGGCTATGGAGCCAAGGGCTAGGGGGAGTAGCAGCTTCATTTGCCGTCATCCTTACGATTGAGTTCCACTGTATCACCTTCCCTAAGCGCGTCCTGATTTGTCTGGGATGCAGGAGATGCCTCTAGCGCAGCCTTTGCCATATCAAAGGCCTTGCCCGTGTTGTCCGTCCGCTGCGCATCGCCCTTATTCGTGCCCAGCCAATACCCGTAGGCTGTCGCAAAGGCGAGGATGACAGCACCCTTCATGGTTTCGTCTGAAGGGTCGCGGACATAGGCGAACGCGAACAATGCGATGAGCGCCCAGCTAACGTATAGCTTAGGATCACTCCACTGGTTCACAGCACCAGCCCCCGCACCCTAGCCGTAAACGCTAGCCGCTCAGCTTCGTGGTTCGCAGGCTTGGTCGATTCCGGATTGCCGCGATTAACACCACGCGACACGGCCACCGCGTCGTCACGATCCGCCCACTTGTTCATATTGTTGTTCTTCCACCACTGGAGCGAGGCGAGAAGACCAAGGGAGGGGTTAGACAGAAGGCTAGGGTACCGTTCCAGGTTGATGCCTATCTGACGGCCAATGGCGCGGTAGTTGGCGCGGCCCGTAGTCTGGATTGGCCCGCGCCCCTTGAATAGCTTGCCGTCGCCCGCCTGCGTGTTTCCAAGGCCTGCACGGCCCTCATAGGCGGCACCAGAGGCGTATTCCTCCATTGCCTTGAAGCCGTCACTCTCAACACCGCACTGGCCTAGGAAGTGAACCAGCCGATTAGCGTTTTCGAGGATGCCATAGGTCTGGAAATGCACAGCCGCGGCAATACCCAGATCGCCAGCGTTGCCCACGTCAGCGCCGAGACGCTGGAAAAGGGCGCGGAAGGTATTGGGGCCAAGCACGCCGTCAGCCGTGACGCCTAGCTTGCCTTGGAACTTCCTTACGTCGATCATGCCTTGCTCCTGAAATGCTGGAGAGATTGCTCCTTAGCCAACTCGTTATTGTGTTCGTGTCGAACGTGGCGCGATATACGGCCACCTAGATACAGGATAATCCCGAACGACAAAAGCACGCCAGCCCAAGTGTCAAACGGCGTGCCCTCAGAGTGAGAATCCAGGATGACAGGGATTGTCAGGAAAGCAGAGCCGCCCATAATCCCAAGGCCGAAGCGCTCTATCTGGTTTAGCATATAGCCCCAGCGAACAACTTTGTAGGCGACCAGCGCCACCAACATAAAACGCAGGGAGGCCGCGAGAATTTCCGTCATGGGATTACATCCTCTTCCGGCGAGAGTTTCGATGCCCACTTCTTTACACGCTTAATCATAACAGGGATAACCGCGTTGGCAGTCGTCGCCCCGATATAGGTCAGTGCGCAGCCCGCTCGCAAGGAATCCGCATTATTCAAGTGCAGCAAGTCTATCGTGATCCACGGCACGGTTATGATGGCGAACGCAAAGCCCACAAACACCGTCATGAGAATTTCAGGCTTCGACATCTCGCGCCACCGCAGAAAGCTCAGACTAGTGATCGCCCCAGCCAATGCCGCCATAAGGATGGCCCCGGCCTTCGTCCAGAAATCATCAGGGCTCATCTACTTTTCCCGCTTCCGCCCGCTGTAACGCGCCGCGAAGGCCACGAAGCCCGCGCACATGCAGATCGCCAACAATCCGATATACATGGTCAGAAACCCCCTTGCCGCCGATAAGTATAAATACCGCGACCATTGCCATAAAAAGCAAGTCCAAGCTATAGGCATAGAACCCGAAATCAGTTGCTGCAAAACTACGTTCATAATGGACATAAATCTGCAAGGTATAGAGTGCCCAGATGGCAAATCCCCACCAGTTCTTATAACAGGTTAAGACTATCGCAGTGGCGGCTAGCGCGTCTGCGTATGCCCAGATGGCTTCGTCACTTACCTTTATGCCTAGACTGTTTGCCAGCGCCCAAGCGGAGATATCGTGGCCGGTCAGCGTGTAGGTCCATGCACTCACGTAGATCAGCCAGTTGGCCGCAAAAATGCCAGCCGCCAGTACGGCCGCGCCGCGCTGCTCTTTTGGAACGTGCGCGGCGCAAACCAGAACTATGGCGACAAGTGCGCCGTAAAAGGCAAATTGAGCGAGGCTCACGGGTGGATTGGAGGTCCGTTGCCGCCGCCGCCCGAATCATCGCCGCCTGGACTGGCCCCACCATCGCCGCACGCCTTCACCAGCATCTCCGCTTCGATCAGCGCGCGCTTGTCGGGGTCGGTTTCCGTTGCGAGCGCAGCGGCAAGCTGTGTGCAGTCCATAGAGGTGTAGTCAGCCATTATGCTTCTCCTTTGTTAAGTCAGTTACGGGACCACCGTGAAGAACCCCAGGCCACCGCCTCCGGATGGATTTGACCGGCTAAAAGATAGTTTAACACGCGCCGTAGCGGTGGCAGCGGGGATAGAGGCAACCAACGTCACCCCATCATTGAGGTAGATGTTGATATCAAACCCCGTCCCCGCGCTAGTCAGTTTTACAACCTCGAACATGCGGCCATCAAACATGGTCTGGCCCGACGCTGCCCCGCTGGGGGGGAGGACAACCTTGCGGGCGGCTGTCAAAGCAACGCCGAAGTTTATCGTCCGCGCACTATCGTAAACCAATGCGACATCGGCGTCCCCAGCGGCGATAGCTCGGCCCGGATCGTTCCACCTGTCCACCGTGACAAATGCAGGGGTTACAGAGCCGCCAAAATCCATAAGCGCGGCAATCGGAGTGGCCGCATAGGCGGTGAACGTCCCCTCAATATCCCCGAATCGTATATTTCGCCCGGTGGTAGCCGAATACGCTGAAACGAAGAACGACGAGCCCGCGCCATGAGAGGCAAGGCTGAATTTGAAGTTCTCCACAAAGCAGCGCGCTTGCGTCCCCCGGAAGGCCACCACGGTAGCCGCAGCCCCGATTGTAAGCGTGTCAGCATACATCGTGCCATAGCAGATTAGCTTACTGTTCTGGACATCAAACAGTATAGCCGAGGCCGCATAGTTCGCGACCTCCAGCGCCCAATGGCGAATGTGATGCGTGCCGCCAGAGCCGTCAAAGATCATTGGGGAACTGGTGCCGTTCACCTCGACTTGGTATTCGCAGTTCATAGCCTGCACGTTAAACAGATAGACGCCCGCCGCCCCGCCAGAGATGTAAATACCCTCCCAAAGCACCTTGGGGTTGCCAGCCGTCCCGTTTAGATCAACGAAACCACCGCGCGTGCTGCACCACACATCACGCGTGCAGTTGCCCCAGAAAAGAACATCGGCCCCCTTCATCGCCCAATAGCAATTGGTGATGTAGAGCTTTTCGAAGGTGCAATTATACATCGAGCGATTAGACGCCCCTAGGCCAGTCCAGAGCCATACCGCAGCATTGGTATTGCCATCTTGGGGGTTGTCCCATGTCGCGGTGAAATTGCTCCAATCCCACGTGTGGTGAAGGTTGACCGAGGTAAACTCGAAAATCGGCATGTTATCCGTCATCTGCTTAATAACGGTGCCGTGACGGGACTGCCCTGTAATACAGCGGCCCGTGATCACCTGCGAAGTGACCTTGATAGAATCGGCAACCCGGTAAGTGCCATCAGGGATGAATATGTGCGATATCTCGCCGCTCGCAATCGCGTCGAATCCAGCTTGAAAAGCAGCGGTGTCGTCTGCCGCATCGTCTCCGATTGCTCCGAAGTCCCTAATGGATACGACTTCTCTACTCTTGGCCTGCAAATTACGGACCACAGAATCGGCGGGTAGCGCTTGGAAGCTGATAGTATCTGCCGCGATAGCGGACCATGCGCCGTCTTTGCGCCCGTAAGTAGTGCCGTCGATGGGGGCTTCGCTAACGTTCCCCCCGGAGGAGAAAATCCACCTACCCATCTGGAGACTAGAACGGTCGTCGGGCTTGATAACGGTAGCCCCGTTATCAACCGCCAGAGATATTGGGCTCCACGCGAAAAAAGCGTTTAGAGACGCCACAAAGGAAAGCGCGCCTGTTTCCAGATTGTCGCTGTCACGCGTGCGCAGATCAGCCGGATTGAGCGCGCGGTAAACTACCTGCTGCGGTGGAACCGTAACGCTTGCACCGTCAACCATTATTGATCCCCAAGAATAGGCGCGAGACGGCCCGATTGACGCACCACGCCTGCCGTGCCGCGCGCGCCAGGACCAGCTGCACGAGTAAGCAGAGCGCGCAGAGCGTCCTGTGCCGGTGCGGAATACAGTACCGAATTAGCCCCGATCAACCCGCCAATACCAAGCGCAGCCGGATTGCCGGTAGCAGCGCCCCCGCCCAAGGCGACAAGCGAGGCGAGCGCGTTGTAATCGCTAGAGCCACCACGCGAGGCAGTGTTTCCAGTGATCGCCACAGCATCGCGCGCCAAATCCTGATCCAGAGCACGACCACGAGAAACCGCGTTGCGCCGTGCTGAGCCGTCACTTTGACGAACCGCCTGATTGAGCCCCGCTGCGGTAAACGTGCCATCAGCAGAGCCAAGAGCGGCCTTTTCAGTGCGCACAAGACTGGCCCATCCCTTGTCAATCGAGCGGAGTCGCGCAGCCTGTTGCGGGTTTTGCTTGCGAGCAACGCCGTGCAACTGGTCACGCATTCGGCTAGCCGCCTCCCCTGCATAACGCAGGTAAGGATCGTCACTCTTCTGCCATGCCCGCGAAAGATCACCCAAACGCTCAGACGCATCTCTGAACGTGCGGCCCGTATATTGCCCGTTGTCAAAAGCCAATCCCGCCTCACGGCGAGCCAGGGCAAGGGCCTTTTCACCCTCAGTGCCAACCGGGATATTCGCTCGGCGCTCGATGGCATCCAGACGGCGCGTAAAGCCAGCGGGCTCTGTCCCGGAGATGCGAGGCAGTACGTCGTTATACGCATCGCTCAGCGTGCGGTGGGCGTAGTCAATCGCCTCATGGCCTTCGGTTAGGTTCTTGGGCAGGGATTGGCCGATAGGGCGCAGTGAACGGTTGATTTGCGCCGTATTGATCGAGGACTGTGCGCGTTCCTGCGCGTTGCGAACCGTAGCCCCCGCAACCGGAGTGTTGGCAACGATGTCCTCGACACGCTTTACAGTGCGGCCAACCATGCCACCTTGACCGGCAATCTGGCCAATCGTGGGCCTGCCGCCTTCATCGATCAGCCGACGAAGAGCGGGAGAAACCGTGGGGGCGATAAGATTGGCTGCGGAGCGCCCGGCAATGCCAGCGGCAGGCGCAAGAGCAGCACCACCGACTGCACCAGCAACGCGGTTATTGTTGTTCTCCAATGCGCCGTAAGTGCCGCCTACCGCCGCGTCAGTAGCCATGGCCGTGCGACCGAATACACCGGGAGCCGCAAGGCGAGCCCCCAACTGCGTACCGCGCATGCCAGCGGCAAGAGTGCCACCACCGACAAGCCCGCCAGCAAGCTCCCCGCCGAAATATGCGCCGGGGTTTTCGCTTTGGATAAGCTGCTTGGCCTGATCGAACTGCGCGGGGTCCTGTCCGTTTACGAGCCCAGCAATCTCATCTATCCCACCAAGCGTGAGAGCATTGGCAGCGCCTGTGATACCAGCGCCTAGGGGCGATGCGGCCATGTTGCTCACGGCACCGCGAGCCCCAGAGATTTGTTCGCGGCCACTTTCCGGGGCAATGAAGTTTACACTGCCCCCGGCATCGCGAGCCTTGATAGCGGCATCCAACTCAGGCCCATAGGGCTGCGCGCCGTAGCTTCGGGCGAACTCGTCCATTTGCTCACGAGTGGCCCCGCCAGCAAAGAGCTGCTGCGCAGCCGCCGTAACTTGGCGGTCCTGATCAGTGGTAAAACGGCGCTCGCCTGCGCCGCGCATAACTTCTGGAGTGCCACCAGCCTCGCTAGTGTAGGTGGTGCCACCAAGAGCGCGAAGGTCGCTCTCTAGGTCGGTTCCGCCCGAGTTGCGATACATGCGTTCATAAAGTTCGACCGGGACTTTGAGATTGCGTTGGTACTGCTCATCACTCTGGCCGGGGTCAAGGTTGGTAAGGCTGGAGGCCAACGCTTGAAAGTCGCTGTTAGAAAGCGGCGTAAGAGGGTTTTTACCGCCGTTAGTGGCAGCCATTTCCATAATGCGCTGCAAGGCGGCAGCGTTCGACAGCGTTGCGGTATCGGCGGCGAAATCCTTGGGGGCCTGCCCAACGAAGGGAATACCGGAAAACGACTGCCACCCACCGCCTACAAAGCTATCCTCCTTAGAGCGCTCGCCAAGCTGACGGGCCAAAAGGATTTTAGCCAGCGCCTCTTTGCGGGCAGACTCTTGTAGGGCCGGAGTTGTAGGGGTTTGAGGATTTAGCTTTCGCTCCTCGATAAGGGCCTGACGCTCGGCAGCCGCAGCAGCTCGTTCCGCCGCCGCATCCGCGCGCGCGGCAGAGCGCTCGGCGCGCACGTCGCCACGCTCCGATAGATCAAGGCGCTGTTGTTCAGCAGGGCTGATCGGCTTAGGACGCCCCGGAATATAGCCCGGCGTCGTCTGCTTCTTAGGCACCAAATCTGCGAATGGGTCTTGCATTATTGCGTGCCTCTTTTGCCATAATACGGCGCGTTCAGCCCTCGGGCCTGTACGTGGTAGTGGTCGCCCTCATCAATGATCTTGGCGCTGGGGCCAAAGTAGGCGCGAAGTCTAGCCATCGTGGTTGAATCCTTGGCATAGTCAGCGGCATCACCTGACTTGTGCCAGCTATTCGGAACGCCACCAACGGCACGATTGCCCGCTTCGGTACGGCGTCCGCTGGTCATTGTACCCGGAGCCTTGCGCACATCAGGGAAAGGTACGCGGGCCGGAACCCGCGCCTCCCAACATTTGCTGGAGACGCGCCCGAACGGCTACAGGGTCTGCACCGTTTGCGATGGCCTGCTCTGCTTGGCGCGTGAGTGTGGCGGCGTCGGGTTGATTGGCAGGGGCTTGGCGCGGCGCAGCTTGTGGTGCGGGTTGCCCACCCTGTGCAGCGGCCACGGCGGCAAGCGCAGCGGGGTCGCGCACGTTCACAACACCGTTCTCGCCTACTGGGATATACTTGGGCTGCTGCGCCTCCATGTATTCGTCATAGCGACCGCCCACAGCAAGTGCGGCCATGCGATTGGCCTCGCTGAACTGGCGGTACTGCTCCGGTACCTCAATGCCGTTGCTTGTCATGTAGTTGATCGCCTGACCCCATTTTTCCGGGGTGTCGGCCCACTCGGCGACCTGTCCGATCATCTTAGCCGTCTCGGCCTGCTCGCCCTGTAGTCCCTTGTTGAACGTGCGGAAACCGTCGATATCCCCGCTCATTGCTAGGGTTTGCGAGACTTGGCGATTGTCGAGCTTGCCCGTGGCGGGATCGTATGCAGCAGCAAGGCTTGCACGCCTCTGCTGGTCGGCCTGTAGCTTGGCCTGCTCAGCCTGTAGGCGCACTTGATCCTGCTGTTGCTGCTGTGCAAGGCCGAAATAACGCAGCGAATCCAGCGGATTGCCTACGCCTTCATTTGCCAATCCCCACTGCACCGGCATCAGTAAATCCCCCCACCGCCGCGCGCCGTAACGCCGTAAGGATTAGGCTGCATCTGATTGTTGCCAAAGCTAGAGCCAAGCGCATACGAACCAGCACCCGCAAGGCCCTGCAATGCACGCTGCCAGCCCGCCGAACTCACCAGCGCCGCGTTGGAACTGGCGTCCGCCGCGTTCTGTGTCGCGCCGTTGATGTTGTTCGTGGTATTCATTGCCACACCGGCTACATTGCCAACCGCCTGCTGTCCGTTGCTGATCAGGCTACCGAGACGGCCAAGCCAATCGCCGGAACTGCGGTCGGCAAGGCCCATGCCGCGCTGCAAAAGCGCCTTACGAGTTGCCCCGCTATCGCCCTGACCGCGAGCATACGCGTTTGCGTTAACCGCCCCTAACCCCTCTTTCACAAGGTCGGTGTAGCCCGTAGAGCCTCGATAGGTGCCCAATGCATCAGCCGCAGCCGTTCCACCGTTAAGTCCCACGAAGTTGCCGTACAGGTCGCCAGCCGCGTTGCCCCGGTCAATCGCAGGCTGGCTAAGGCCCGTCAGATATTGCTGGTTACGCTGGGATTCGGCAATCTGGTTTTGTGACGCCTGAGCCTGTGTCTGTGCGGCTTTCTTGGCAGCGCTTGAGTTCATGGCACCGCCAAGGATGCTAGCCCCTCCGGCGATACCCGCTGCGATGACTACTGGAGGCATTTACAGACCCTCTTTCACGAAATACTGAACGTCGCCCAAGATACCATGCGAACCAAATCCGGCAGGGCTAAGCCCCATGCGGCGGATGTAACATATGGCCGCCTTATTGTATACGGAGGGCTGGCCCCAAATCATCTTGGCCCCAAGCTCTTTCATGTACGCCAGCATCGCGCGTCCGATGCGCATGGATTCGACGCCCCTAGCCTCTTTACGGGCCATGATATGGCACTCGTAAACACCGGGAGCGGACCACATGAATACCGCGCAAAACCCGCCCTCTTCCAACGCCACGTTCTTGCTGTCCTCAAGCGCGCCGCTAAAATCCAGATCATTATCCGGGTAGCGCATGCCGAGAAACATCATCTCGCGAACCTTGGGATCGGCGGCAATCTCGTTGACCAGTTCAGCGGTTGCTAGCTGCATTACACGCCCCTCGGTCGGGTATAGGTGCCGTCTTGCGTCAAGGCAGCGGGGATTTCAGCAGAGCCTACCGAATGCCTGTTGCCAGTCTGGACAGCGTCTCCGTTGACCGTGCTATAGAGATACGTGACAGCGCCGCCTGCGCGGGTGGGATCATCGTAATACACATAGACGATTGTCCCCGGACCTTCGCCCGTGGCGATAACTTGGCCGATCACTGCAACCGTAGGGTTCAGCGTCGGATTGCCGTAGGCGCGGTCATGGTTCGCAACGGAAATGCTCCCATCATCCGCCGCGATCAGCGCGCCCGTCTCATTGATTACGCCGCTGTTCTGAATGCTTGATTCGGAATTGGTCGCGGCCTGTTCCGTTTGTAGGTCATCAATCAACTCAGCCTGCTCGGCGATAATAGCGGCCTGATCGGTTACGATACCCGCCAAATCGGCCAATTGCTGTACAATGTCGCCCTGCTGATTGATTGCAGTCGCAATCGCCTTGAAAGCCCTGTTTAGCGCCTTGATAAAGGACGAAACAGGGCGGCGCTCAAGGTCCACAATCGGGTTGCGTTCCTGTAGCGGTGAGATGTTGATGCGAAAAAGCGCCATCAGGTATCCCACGCCCCGTTCGCAATACACCCGGCGACACGGATGCGTTCGGAGCCAACGAAAGACACCTCCACCTCACGATAGGGCTGTTGCGGCTGGCCAAGGCGGTAGAGCGTCACCAGATCATAGGGGGCGCGGACTTCTAGCTCTTCGTAATAATCCGGGTAGTCGTCCTGACCATCCCGCCAGCGCAGGCGCATGATGGTATCTGCCGAGCAGCCAACGCCAACCGTGAGGCTGTCGTTACGCGGCGGCTTGCCAGTGATCGGGATTGCCGCTGACACAATGCGCTCAAGCGTCTCCGTTCCCTCTGGGGCCAAGGTCCACACCTTGCCGTCCAGAACGCTACCGGCATAGATTACGCCGCTGGCATCGTATCCCACATGCGCCTCCCAGGAGGTTTGCCCGATGCTGCCGAACTCAGACCACTGCCGCGTCGAAACGTCGTAAGCAAAGCTGCCCTGCCCCGGAATGCGCAGGACATAGACTTGGTGGCCATCAATGCCGAACGTCCAAGCCGTCATGGCCCCTTCGCGTTTACGGACACGTTCTGCGATGGCGGGAGTGGAAACAACCTCGGGCACCGCTGCGCCACGGCAGACGTTGCAATCGTCGCGCACCCAGAAAAGGGTATTGTCGAAGCGGCGGACGGTATCGCGGTCTAGGCACCCCGCCGCCATGATGCGGCCCGACGAACGCTCAAACGGCGCGTCCGGATCGCCAGTCGGTTGCCACGGCTCAATCGAGATGCTGCCGAATATCCAGAACTCATCCCCAACGCGGCGGATTGCAACGCCCGCATCGGAAGAGCTTTCCGCCGTTGCGAAGTTGAGCGGATCGACGGCGGTTTCCCCCGGCAGAATCCAGTAATAGCGGCCATCGTCGCACAGAAGCAAAATGTAGCCGTCAAGCTGGTCTACATCGACCACGTTACGACCATCCGGCATGGCAACAAGAACCACGGCACCGGCAACCTCAAGCCATGCCGAGACGCCGTTGCAGATCGCAGTGGTAAACTTGGTCGTTACCATGGCGACGTTATTGCCGCCTGTGATCGAGCCGGTAAGCGGGGCGAAGTCTCGGTAAAACGTGGTGCCCGATACGACTAGCCATTCGTTAGTGGCAGGATCGTTGATAATGCCGCGCGTTTTTCCGGTTAGCGTGTTCAGGACCGTTAGGCGAGGGCGCTCGATGCGCAGCGTGCCATCAGGGGAGATTCCAGAACCATCCTTCTCCAGTAGGAGGTTCAGCAGCCGTGCGCTGGGAATGAAGCCATCATCCCGGCGATAAGCATCAATTCCGAGCGGGACAATGGGCATTAAGGTTCAAACGCGATTGCATGCGTCCATGTCGCGCCGACAGACGCGGGGATGGACAGGACCGTCAACCCGATAAGCGCCACCACGGACCGCTGCGTCCGGTTGACCAACAGCTTGCATCCCGTGTTCGTCGGCGTGTCCACCACCTGGACGTTGATAACATCGGTAACACCCTGCGCAGCCTCTGCCACGGCGATAACGCGCGGCACGACGCCCACGTCGAAGGGTGGCGAGAATGTCCAAGTCAGCGTGCCGTCTGCAGCGGACTGCATACGGGTTTTGCGGACCTTGCTCGCATGCGTGTGGTTCGCCATGGCGTATTGCTTAGGCGTGCTGCCAATCGAACCTGAATCAGCGACGGCGGGAGGTGTGGAGCCGCCCGCCGTGGGCACTTCGGGATAAAGCGGCATCCTACATTTCCCATGCACAAATGGCGGGCGTCCCCGATGCTGCGATTAGGTTAACCGCCTGATTGGTCCCGGTTAGCTCCAATGTCGCGCCGGGGGCGATGCGAACGTTTCCCGCGCCCGCAACAGCAGTAGCGCCAAGATTGATAAATACGTTGATCGCCAAATCCTGATTTTGGATAATCAGCTTCGAGCGCACGGCATTTGCGGCGAACAACTGCTGAGAAGTGGTGGAGCCAGCGGTTACGGCTGAGTCCGTCTTGGCGCGAGGAGCCGCACGAGCGAACGCCGATACCGTGTCACCTCTCGCTGCTATCGCATTGGCCCCATCCCAGACAAATGCCCTGGAATTTGTCCATAGCCCAGGGTTCGCACTGGACAGTGAGGTGGCGTTCAGGCCGGAGGCGTAAACAGGATTCCCCGTAATCGTATCTACGAGCATGGATACCGCAGCGCCGTTCAGCGTGTACCACGCATTCACTCGGTCCCCAGCGCCTACGGCAGTAGGAACCGCCGTGCTGCCGTATCCGCCTATTTTTACGGGTGAGCCGCTATCCGCTGCATCGTGCGCGATATTTCCCTGCACCTGATCCGCCGTCCCACCGCTACCGCCTCCAGAGACAATAAGTGGGTTGGCGGCGGTTCCCGCAGGGTTGCCAGTGGCGTCAGATACCCAAACGCCCCGCACATTAGTTTCGCGATCAATAATAGCGGCCATCAGCAATAAGTCCCGTAAGAAACCTGTCGCGGCATTGAAAACCGGCTAGTCAGGCTTGTGGTGAAACGTACCGCCGCGCGGGCAGTGGTTGGTGAAATGTCCCCGGCGAACTGGTCGGCAATCTCCATCGCCAAAACAGCCGCAAGGCCCTCGGGATCGGATGTCGAAAGGGGCGCGTTGTCGATCAGGGCCATTTCCCCAATCTCGCGCCACGTCTTTACATACCCGTCATAAATCCATGTCTGATTAGTAGCGGTCGCCTGATCAGTGATAACCACCACAGCGCCGTCACGGGGCGGGCGGTTATTCCCATCTACCGACTCGTAATTCGTGTAGTATTGGCGCTCGCGGTTGTACGGAAGCGGCTCGGCGTACATCGGCACGAAGTCGGGCAGCGTAATGGTAGCCGTCACTCCGATAGGGCGGACCACGCGCATATTCTCGCCAGCGGTGTAGTCAGCATTGACTACCACGTCAGCCAAGCGACCGAACGCGCCCGAAGCGATCCATGCCAAGTAAAGGCCACGGAGTGCGTCGAGCGCGTCCTGTGCGTCGTTAGTACGGGCGTCACGGCCAGCGCCCAAGCGTCCAATCTTGCGCAAAGCACGATTGATCAGGGAACTGGCCGTTGCCATTACTAGGCAGTCAGTGCCGCGAGACGGTTGCGCAGCGTTTCGAGGCTAGGGTTGCCCTTCACCTCCTCGCCGCGCTGCCGAAGCTCAGCCTTTAGAGCGGCCTTTTCGGTGCCCTCCTCTTCCGGCTGTTCAGCTTCGTCGCTTTCCACAACATCCGCCTTCTCATCGACGGCGAACGCGGGATTGCCACGAAACTTGTTTGCCCAGGGACGCCCGTTGAACTCAACATCAACGGGAACCTTGACGGCCTCACCCTTTACGAAGGTGATGCCGCCGTCCGTAACCAACTGGCGAGACGCGTCAACGTCCCCCAGCCAAGTCACGCTCATGGTCTTGCCAGCCATTATGCAGGCTCTTCGTTCGAGTAGAACAGGACAACCGTGAAGGTGCCTGCTGTTGCGCCCGTGGTCGGCGCGGTCGAAACCGTCGCATACACGCGGGTCTTCTTCGTGGTGAGGTAGTCGATACCCGTTACCGCAACGTCATTGCTGACGCCCGCAACAGGCCCCGGCGTACCAGCGCCGCCGACGAAGTAACGATCAATGTCGTCCACGTCGCCCACGTCGATGCGCAGGCCAGTGCCGCCAGTGTCGAGATCGTCCGACTTCACGAAACCCCCAAGAATGCGCGAGCGCACGGGAATGTCGAAAAGCTGGATCGTATCGTTGAGTGCGAGCGCGGCGCTGATCGTGTACGTGCCGCGCGCGCTGTGAAGGTTCCGACCACCAAGGCCCACCCCCGAAACGGGGTAGACCGGAGGCGTCAGTTCCAAGCTGAGCAAAGTTGCCATTGTTCAATCCTCCTTATGCAGTCGCGGGTGCGGACACCCAGCTCGAAACCAGACCGTACTGAACACCGCCAAAGCTGGTCTTCATCACGCCGCGAAGCTCCTCAATGGCCATGCCGGGACGGAACTGATAGTCCTCCAGCAAGTCCTCAACGATCCGGGGCGTCATGCCGTATGCAACGGCGATGGCCGAACGACCGCAGAAGAAGCCCGGCGCAACCGGCGTGCCACCGTTACCGGCAGTCGGCAGGATGTACTGGTCAATCTCCGGCACCTTCCGGATGATAACGCCCTCGTACATAAGGTCGCCACCCTGGAAGAGCGGGTTCTTCTCCATGCCGTTGCCTTCGCGGGCGCGTGCCTGGAGGTTAGCAGCAAGGATGGTTGCGTCCTGCCCCAGATCGCGGAACTCGCGCGAGCCGACGAAATACACATACCACTCACGGCCCGCCTCGCTGTCCTCCTGCATGGGGTCGATCTTCCACGTCAGGCCAGCAGTCGAACCAGTCGGGACCGTATCACCAGCGCCCTCCGCGATTTCCTTGAGGATGCGGATATGAGTGGCCGACGAACGATCATCGGTGGTGTCGATGTTGCCGAGCGCGGTTGCGAACACACCAGACGAACCGTTGCTCTTCGCGTTACCGAACAGGATGCGATCAGCGTTGTTCACCAGATAGGTGTTGCGCTGCCCCGCCGATGCGAGAGCATACGAGATGGTCGTATCGGTGCCCGGCAAGCCCTGATCGTCCAGCGTGCCCGGAATAACTACCGAGTTGAACGCCAGCAGGATTTGATCGCGCAGCTTGTTTGCGGACCAGTCGCGAAGGCTAGGACGGACAAGGCCCCAGATGTCGATTGCGGTGCGGAAGCTGGTGGACTTGGGCACCTTGACGCCCTGACGAAGCCAGTTGATGCGGACTGCCGTGTTGGCGAGCCCGAGATCGACTTCGTTGCCCTTGAGGACTTCCGCGCCCTCGACGCCGCGACCTTTGATGGTTGCGACCAGCGGGAAGTTGATAACGTCGCCCGCTTCGTTCTTGAGTTCGTTGCGAATGCGAATGATCGCGCCTTCGTCGGTTCCCATGTAAGGGAGGAACCGCGCCTTGCGCACATATTCACGGGTAACCTGAGTGCTCCACGTCTGCTTTTGCAGCGCAGTGGCTAGAACGACTTCTGCCATGATGGCCTATCCTTTTTTAAAGATAGCCTCAAATTCAGCCGTAGCATCGGTTACAACAGGAGCGGACATCGAAACGTCCGAAGCGATTGAACGCGGCGGTGCGGCTGGCCTTGGGGCCGGTGGCACGGCAGCTTGAATAGGCGCTGCCGCAATGGGCGCGCTCTGCGTATTGGCCAGTCTCTTGGCGACTTCCTGCTCCACGAACTCGTGTACGGACATGCCCCCAAGCGCCTGATAATCCGCATCGCGCTTGTGCTGCCGGACAATCCAGTCAATCGGGTGGCCTTCACGCATATAGGACATTGCGAAGCTGGGATCGTTCTGGACCTTTTGATTAGCCCACTCAATCGCAGCATTAACCGTGTCCTCGCCATGCGTTTGCTTGGCCATCACGTCGCTCATCGTGAACCGCTCTTGTGCCACACGGGCCTCTAAGCGCTGCTCAAGGTAAGCGTTGTAAGCGACAGGATCGTCAAGAGGATCAGGGGCCTGAACCTGTTGCGGCTGGGGAGCGTTGGCAGCGGCGCGAGCCTCGGCGGCTTTGCGCTTGTCTCGCTCATCCATCAATGCCGAAATGGGGACGTATCCCGGTTCCGGCTTAGATGGCTCCGTAACAGTCTCTACGGCGGGGGCTTCCGGTTCAACCTGCGGCTCTACGGGCTGTTCAATTACCGGCTCTGGGGCGACGGGCTCAACTGCCGGGGCTTCCGGCTCTGCTTCGCTCAATACGCTTTCCAGAAAATCCGCCATATTCCTTACCTCTCTCTCCCGTATCGTGGGAGACGAACGACACGCCCGTTTAGCGGCGGCCTAGATGGTTGTGCGGGCCATCACCCGTAATCGCCCTTTGTGGCCGGCGGCACCATGGTATCCTAATACCCGTTGCTTGGGGCTTTCGCAATACCCTTGAATATCCGATTCATGTCTATCATCGGATCAACCCCGCTTTCCGGCAGGATCAATTCAACGTCAGGCTCATTTTCCTTGAAATAGCCCTGCAAGCCCTCAATACCGAAGTTCTGCACGTTGTAAGGCGTGGCCTTGAATGCCCACTTGCCCGGCTCGCGCTCAATCCACTCCCCGCCCGGTGTTTCCGGTGTAACGTATTTGCTTTCGACGGAGAAAGTCGGGTGGTTGGGTTTCTTGTAGGTGTCCGGTAAATGGCCATTATCGGCTTGCTGCGCGCCGTCTTTCCACGCCCCCCGCAAATCATAGTCGTACAGATCGCCTAGCTTGTTGCGCGCCTTGGCCCACGCTTGGAACGCTATCTCTTCGTCGGGGGACAGCGCCGTGTTGAACTGCAAGGTGTAATCGTCCTCTGTCACATTCCCATCTCTTGCGGTTCCTGCTGTGCGCCGAACAATAGCTCAGCGCCCTCAACCATTGTCTCGACTTCCTTGTTCTCAGCGTCCGCATTGGTCTTGCGCGTGCTGGCCTGCTTGTTCTCAATGTCAGCAATAGCGCCAGCCTTGGCAATCTCGCGGGCCTCTTCCTCGGCTGCGGCAACCTTAGCGGCTTGTTCGGCTTGTCCCTGCATCTGCTCTTCGCGGAACGACTTGAGCCGTTCGATGATGCGCGCTTTGTCAGACAGCGGCGACATCTCAATCATCAACTCAAACTGCGGCGAGAATATATCTACGCCACTTGCGGCAAGCTCGCGAAGCTCTGCCCAGACTTCCTGCTGCAAGGTCGCGGTGTCGGGCACGGTGTCGATAATGATATCAACGTCCATCTGTGCCAGTTGCTTCTCAACACCCACTTGGCCCGGCACCATCTGCACCGCAGGCTGTCCGGTCATAGGATCAATCATCGGCTGGCCGTCTGGCCCCATCATGGGCTGCGGCACCATGCCCATTTGTGGAACGTTGACCTGTAGGAACTCGGGCGCGCGCACGTTGTCGGTAACGCGAATCCACTTGGGATCGGTCCAGAACTGGCGAGCACGGTTCCACATCTGCCGATATACGCGAAGCTCCCACGCGCTGAGACGGCCAAGCGGGCGGGCAAGCTCAGTCAGTCCAGCTTGCTGGCTAATCTGCTTGGATCGGCCCGAAGAGCTATCAGCCTGTCCGCGTCCGACAATCGCAGGGGTTGGCCCCATGCGCTCAATCTCGCCCTTGGCTTCCTGCATCCGTAGCAGGTTGGCTTGCGTCATCTCCGCAGTCGTTACGGTCTGCCAGCCAGCGGGGATAACACCGTCAGCCTTACTGGCCTCCATGCGGACAGTCGCGTCATCGACAGGCGGGGCCATCGGATCGACGTTCTGAACCTGGCGGCTGTTCATGAGGTGAAGCGAACGCGAGCGGCTGGCGTTTACCTCATCCTGGATCGGCACCATGTCGCGCACGATGCCATAGCGCTGGTTCTTTTTGTCAACGTAGCAGCTTTCCGCCTCAATCGGGCAGATCGGGCGGGTTGCGCCTTCGCCAATGAACTCGACATAAGGCGATGTGTCGAACTCCAAGACGCCGGCAGCGATATAGACGATACGCTTCCACTCGCCCTCTTCAATCGCATACTCTTCGATCAGCATGACACGGCGGCGCTTGATATCCACCCAAGCCATGTTGACGGGGCGGTCCTCATACATCTCGCCCAGAATGCCGCCATCCTGCGGGCGCATCGGATCGCCAATTTCGCCAATGCGATCAGGATAGCGCTTCGTTAGCTCGGCAGAGTCGATCCACTTGGCGATGCCCATGTAGCGAGCGTCAGCCAGATCAGCGCGTCGGCTGTAGGGATCGTAATAGAACTCTTCGAAGCGAATCTGCGTGGGGACGATATTGTCGTCCACCATCTCGATAATGCAAGCGCCCGTGCCTTCGACAAGGAAGTTATCGGCTACGTCCTGCTTGATATCGCTAAAACGGGACTGATCGGCAATGAAGCGCAGCGCCTTCGTAGAAACGTCCGCAGCCTCTTCATCCTCGGGATTGCGCGGATACCCTCTGGGATCAACCTTGGCCTGCTCCAGCACGCCCAGAATGCCGTTTACGGCTGGTCTAATGCGGTTGGTGTAGATCGCAGGCTGGCCGCGTAGTTTCAGCGTCTCGCGGACTTCGCTGTTAAGCTGCTCGGGGCCGTCATAATAATCACGGTCGCGCTGGGATTTGAGATTGGCCTCGCCCAACGTCGAACGCGCTTCGTCAAACCGCTTGCGGCGCTGCTCAATCGTCATTGCGCCAAGGTAGCGCTTGGGCAGCGTGTCGGATTCGCCCGTTAGCGATATGCCATCATCGTTGCCATCAAAGCGGAGAATGTCTGTCACTTGGCGCGAGCCTTCATTTTCTCAAGCGCGGCGAACCTGATCGCGTCGATTTCCTCTTGAAGCGTCATGCGCTCAAAAGCTCGCGTGCGTCAGTGCCAATCTTGAACGCCACGTCCTCCCAAGGACCATCCAGCGTCTTATCGTCCGGCGCAAAGAACCGCTCGCACTTGGTTTCACCGCTCCAGAACGTGACGGTTACACCTTCCGGCTCAATGTCCATGGACACGCGATCAGCGCCAGAGGCTACGCCCATGGCTTCTAACAGGGGGTTATGCTCGACTTGCACGGTCATCGTGGGTATTTCCATCCTCTACGGTAGCACTTCAGCCGCCAGCGCAGATTGCTAAGCCATCGAGTCCGCAGCCGCGCCCAGTATCTCGGCGTAACCAGAGTTAGCGCTGACAAATGGCCCTCCCACGCAAGGCCAACCTTTACGCCTGGATAATAGCTATGCCTACCGTATGAGAGGGGATTCTTAGTCATAGGCGGACGTTATCACCCCCTCACTCTGCTAGAGAAGCCCGCGCTTTCATCACGGGTATTCTGGTACCGTAGCGGGTTCGTGACGGGTTCGCAAGATGGTAGCTGCGGCGGGGAGTACAACGCAGGATGTACTACGCCTCTAAAGGCGTTGGCGCACCCGCCGCAGCTTGGGTTTGCTAGCGTTTGAACCGCAGCCCGAGCAATCTACCCCCAAGCGCCGGTTGGTGCAATAGCCCGCTTTGGCTTGTAGTCGGTGGGATTGTTGCTGACAGGCTTTACCTTGATCAGCGCAGGGTGAGCCATATCGATAGCGCGCCCCATGTTCGCAGCCGCGTCAATCTCATCGTCCCACTTGCCAGCTGGGAATTTCTTGTACTGCTCGATAACCTGATCGCCCATCAATCCGTTGGGGATATGAACCTCGCCCATTGACGCCTTGGCCTGGAATGGCTGCGCTTTGGTCGCCTTGTCGCCGCCTTGCGTGCTTATCTCTTCGATGCGGCACCGAACGCCCACGCGCTGCATAGCTGCGAGCACGAACGGCTTGGCGGACTTCCAGTTGTTATCGTTCTCGGGAAACCAACAAAGCGGCTTCCATTTCTTGACCAACGGCAATGCCCCCTCATCGGCTAGCGCCTGTCGGCCCATCTCATCGTGCTTGATGCCCATCGCTACGTCTATGGTCCCTTGCACACGGTAGCCATCGACAAGCCAGATATGTTGATGCTCATCGATTCCCCACACGCGGAACACGTTAAAGTCATGCTCTTCCCCGCCGCCCGGCGCGTGATCGCTGGTCATGTAATAGTTCAGCGCAGCGGGCTTCTCACTGTAGCGCTTGAACCATGCGGCCTTGAAGAACGTACCCTCATCTGCGCTCGGCTTCTGCTGATAGAGGCTTGTCCATGTGCGGGTGTTGCGTTGGAACGGTGCCCAATGTTCGTGGCTGAACCACTCGGGCCATAGCGTTTCGCCTATCTTGCGGCCCAAGGGGTCGTCAGGGCGATCAGCGATGGCGGGAAGGCAGATGACATCCCACTTGCGACCGTCGCGCCCGTCAAACTCGCCGCTCTGCCCATCCCAATCCTCGGGCAAGATGCGGCCAGCCGGGTCTTCTGCGTGCCATCTCGTAAGAATCATCACCTGTGGAGCACCGGGAATTAGGCGCGAGCAAAAGTCATCCGTGTAAGCATCCCATGTGCTGTTACGGATCGTTTCGGACTCGGCTTGCTGACGGCCTTTGATCGGATCGTCCAATATGCCAAGCGCAGCACGGTTGCCGGTTAGACCGGACAGCAAGCCGCCAGCCATGTATTCGGAACCGTTGGCTAGCGCCCATTCATCGGCAGCGCTCTGGTCTGCGTTCAACGTTGCGCCGGGGAATATCTCCGTGAAGCCCTTGGACTTGATAAGCTGGCGCGCTCGACGGCCCTGCTTCTTCGCGATGTCACTCGCATAGCTGGCAAGGATGACGTTGCGGCGCGGCTTGCGGCCCATGAACCACGGCACGAACACAACGTCCGCATAGGTGGACTTGGCCGAGCCTGGAGGAAGCAGCAGCATCAGGTTAGGCACGCTGCCGTTCTCGATGCCTTGTAGCTTCTCAAGCAGCAGCTTGTGGTGTGCGGCTAGCTTGGGCTGGCGTAGCTCATCGAAGCGACTGTCTTCGTCATCCGTGATCGGCACGGTGGGAATGTCCACCGAACACGCGAAGTCCGTTAGATGCCGCCGTGCTAGCTCTCGTCTGGCTTCTTGAATGTGAGCGGTGGAGAGGATCACAGAAACGCCGCAAGCTCCCTAGCGAACACCGTTGCCGCGAAACATGCGATGCCCAAACCAACCGCAACGAAGTATTGCCAGCGCGGCTTCGGTGCCATGCTGCCTTCCAATACCGCGATAAGCGTAAACATCACACCGCCCATCAAGCCAGCGATTCCGATTGCGCCGCTGTCCATTCAATCCTCCAGTGCTTTTAGAGTGGCCCGAGCGCGGCGCAGATCGCCTAAGCCTACCATTGCCGCGTCATCGTCTGTTAGTGGGCCTCCGAGCATCGCCTCGCTCGCCGTGAAGCCTGCCTCGGCACGATTGGCCACAGCCGCGAACACGCGCAAAGCCTCTCTCGCCTGTTCGATTAGCTGGGATTGGTGTTCTAGTAGGGTTGCTGCTTCGTCAAGTTCGTTCCGTGGTGGCTCGGGGTAAATGTGCGCCCATCGCTTAATCTGCTTGGTGTCCAACCGAACGTCAGCGAGAACCCACCTGTCCTCCATGCCGCCGCCTTCGACTTGATGCTTGCCGATGTAGCAGGCTACGTCGCATACGCTGCCCGGACCCTCGCGAAGCTCGATCAGCACTTGTTGATGCAGCGGGGGCATTCCGGCGGAGGGCAGTTTCCATGCGCTGCCGGTCGCGGCGCGGGCTATTAGTTCCTTGCTCACAATTCATCCTCCATGCTGGCAGCTTCGTCTGCGTCCACGAGTGCCAGGAATGCCGTGATCGCAAGGCACACGGATATCAGGCCTACAACGAGCGCGATTACAGTCCAGAGCAGCCAGATCATTTCACACCCTCATTGATTGCTGCTTGGATCATGGGTTTCCATGCGGCTTCGGGCGGCTCGCCGATTTCAGCTTCGTAAGCGGCTTCAATCATCGCCTCCGTTGGCTCTTCCATGGCCCCAAGAGCGGCGAGGGCTATCATCTTCACGTCCTCGCGTGTTGCGTTCATGCCAAGCAATTCCCCGTCAGCGAAATCAAGCGGCACATTTTTAATCGCGTCGATTACACGATCTACCATCGTCATGGGTTTATATCCTCTTGTGTGTCGGCGCTAACAACACTCGCGCGGGCGGGCGGCGCTACAACAAACTCACCACACCAATCCTCGCAGCTCTTCTGAATAGAGCCCGGGTATCGGCGACACAGATTGGGGGTAGTCAGTTTTCCTCGCACGAAGTGACCGAAGAAGCGGCAAGAGCCGCAGTTCTGCGGATTCCGGCTCATTTCAGCCCTTCCTCTGCGATAGCCAGCAGTGCTTTACCCTTGTCGGTTTTGCTGTCGGCTAGTTGCTTGGCGATGGCGGTTAGTGCTGCTCGCATCCGTTCGATGCTGGCGTTCGCGCTCTCAAGATCGGCAACCGCTTGATCCATTTCGGCCAGCGCAGCGCTTGCCCGCTCTTCGGCTTCCTCAAGCCTTGCCAGCTTTTCCGCTTGGCGGCGTCGATAGGCGCGCTGATGGTCCGCGTTTGTTAGAGGCGCGCCAGCCTCATTCACCGGGCAACCATCCTTAAGCCATTGCCTGCCGACCTCCGTCCAGCATCCGCTGCGGCCATCTCAAGCATGATTGTCATGCCACCAACTCCCCGAGCAGATCGCTGTCGCTCAGGACTTCGTCAAGCGACTGAGGGACAATGCCAAGGAACTCGTACTCGCTAGCCTCTTCGCGCTCGATCATCTTGACTTCATGCGCATGCCAGTCGCGAGCCTGACCGGCCTTTGCAGTCTCGAAACGCTCACGGGCGCGAAAGAGGCGCTCTTGGATTGCGTTGAGGTGGGTGAAGTCGGTCATCAGGTTTCTCCTCTGCGTTGAAACCGTCTTACGTTAACTGCGCAAGGCCGTCAACCCCATAACGTAAGAAACTAACGTTATTTCTTCCCCTCCACCTGTGCAGCGTACCAGCGTAGTACCTCTTCGGGTGCGTCTGTCATGGTTATTGTGGTGTTTTGGGGAAGGGGGTTTTCCGGATCGCTGCCGAGTAGCTGCTTGTCGCCGTAGCGCTTGGGGTTTGCGCGAGCCTGCTGCCACTTGAGCGTGTCTGCGATGATGCGCTTGTGGTCCGAGGGAATGTCCATATCGTAGGCGACTCGGCGTAGCTCCTCGTTGTCCGCTTCGGCTCTGTAGCCCAAGGCTAGCGCGTAGTTATCGCGTAATGTCGGATGCTTAGTGAGCCATCGATAGAATGTGGAATGATCCGGCATTCCCTCGGCGTCGAGGGCCTCCACCACGGTTCGCGTCAGAGCCACGCGAGAACATATCTCATGGCCCAGCTCTTCGGTGTAATCGGTTGGGCGAGCCATTAGCGCATTCCCGTGAGTGAGTTGAGTAGCGAGCCGCCTGCCGAATGTAAGCCATTGAGATTGCTGGCGTGATTCTGGTACGCGTTGTTAGCTAGTGAATTGCTTTGCGCTTGAAGCATGGCTTGGCGATAGCTGTTGCTCAGATCGTTCTGCGACTGCATCATGGCTATGTGTTGAACTTGCGCAGCCATCATGGCCTTTAGCTCGGCGTCACCAATCGCACGCTTGCGTTTCTCCAACGTCGCCACAACTTGACCAAAGCCCAATATCGCAGCGCCAGCCGCAGTAGCGCGTCCGTCCCATGAATGGCGGGATTGTGCCGCAGCAGTCGCTTCCGGCCTCTGACGGGGCTTCTGTGGGCTTTTACGGCCAAAGTAACGATGCCTGAGCCTGCGCACATAGCGATAGCGCACCGCGAAGACGTTGAACCAGTCCTCTAGCGTTGGCGTTGGCTCGTATGTGCGGAACATGCTCATTAGGCTTGTGTGTCCTTGGGTGGTTCGGCGGCGTAGCTTTCCAGCGCGTCCGTGAGATAGTCGCTCAGCTTGCGGTCAGCGGCATCATGGCGTTCGTTGGCCTCGCGCTCCATCTCGCGGGCTGCGGTTACGTTCCGGCGCGCTTGTTCCAGCATCGTATGCGCCCGCACCTTAGCTTTCATCAGGCCCTCAAGCGTGGGTACGTCGATTCCCTCACTCATCACCATCCTCCAGTTCGCGTAGTCTCTGCTCTATTGCCTTTACTCGGGTGTCGTATCCGGGACGGCCTTTAGAGGCTTCTAGCTTGCGGGTTAGGGTTTCGCGTTCGGTTTCAGCCATTGCCGCGAGCTTTCGCGATTGCGCCTGAGAGCGCGTCAAGGATCGTCTTGGGCAATAGACTGGCCTCCGATACGCCGAACACCGCTTCTGCGGCCTCAAGCAAATCCGGCGATGCCGCGATCAGGTGGGCGTTAGCCATCATTTCCTTGGTGCCGCGAGCCGACTGCCAGTACTCCTGCCAGAAGCCGTCCCAATGGACGATAGCGCAGTCATATTCCGGCGCAGCTTGAATGCTGGGTACGGCGATTGGCCGGTCGCCTGTGTCGTCAATCATGACGGTCCAGGGGCCAGGGGTATGGGAGAACCTCGCCATTGCCTCGGCGCGCACGGAAGGCGCATCACCCTGCCAATCACCAGCCCAATCGGCGTCAGGCCCGCTCATACCACAATGTCCTTTGCAAGCAGGATGTATCCGATAAAGCAGGCGAAGGATGCCCAGCCTAGCGATACTCGCGAGCTAGGGATATTGATTGCTGCCAGGATAGCTAGAATCAGCGCAGCGATAAGGAGGATGATTGCGATGGTCATTTGGGTTGCTCCTCAGCAAGTCGATATGCGATGATGTCCTGCCCGGCGTCTTCTGGTATATGTGCCCAGCTCCAAGTGTACGCTTCGGCGGTTTCGCCGCTTGCCCTACATTTCGCACGGTCACGAATGCGCACGGTTACGAAAACGTCATCTGCAACGGGGCATTCCCCGCCCGCCCATTCGATCCAATCTGAACCGTCCTGCGACATCGTTCAATCCTTCCGTTCGTCATTAGTCGGTTTTGGGCCGTAGTGAAAGCCCTTCTCATCTTGCCAGCCCTCGCGAGCGGTCATGATAAGGTAGGCCAGCCACACGAAATAGGCCACGTATGCGATAACAGCGGCCCAAGCAGCGTAAACGATCCAGTCGCTCATTTGCCTTCCCTTTCGAGTTCGCGCCCGCAAGTTATGCCCGCATAGGCGGACTGGTGAAGAGCATTCTCGTTCTGGGGTGAGGCGTCCGGGAACAGGCTTTCAACGATCAACTTCGCCTTAGCGCTGTCAGAGTCAACGGGTGGCTTGGGTAGCAGTTTGGCCAATCTGCCAGCCTCTTCCAAAGCATCCTGATCGTAGCCATAGCCACCGATCTTGCGTACCAGCGCCTCGATACGTTCCCATAGAGTCTTATCTAGGGATATTGTGTTGGAAACGTTGCGGATTTTCCAGCCTCCGGCGTGCGCTGCTGTACCGTCCTCTTTGAAACAATTGGCCCCGTCCACCCGATTGCTAGGCTGCACCGCCCGATTGCCGAACGATGAAAACCCTACGTACTCAACGCGAGCAACCCTTCCGTCCGAGTGGTAAGCTTCAATGGGAGAATCCCACTCTATCTCGCTCATTGTGTCTCTCCGTTGTCTTATAATGACTTAGCTGTAGTTTGGGCGATTGCTACGCACCGTCGCTCGCGTGAATGAAGCCGCTAAGCGTCTTCACCCTTCGGGCTTTGATCGACTATCGCGGGCCACCATCATGGCATCTGCCATTGCGTAACGGACGCGCGCGGAAAGATCGAGGCGGTCGGCAAGCGGCAGATCATTCCACCAATCGTTGAACTTTTGCCCCTCGCTATCGCGGGAGAACTTGACCATAAACCCGTCAGTTTCCCCACCAGCCATAGTCACAATCTCGCTAACGCCCGGCTGATCGGCGTGAACCGCGAAGTAGTCTCGCAGCGACATTCCGGGGTCGGCTTCATATGAACCGGGGCCACCAAGATTGGCAGCATTCACCGGAAACGCACTTCGGTTGTCACTCATTGCTTGTCTCCGTTGTCTTCGCTGTTCCGGTGTTGATTTACTATTGCTAGGGCATTGCGGGCGATGTCGCCGCCATCGGAAGCGTAATCGCAAAGCCGCACAATCTCACGCAACGCAGCCTCCATGATCTTCGCAGAGTCAGCCTTTGCCTTTATGCGTTTGCGGTAGCGCTTTTGACGGGCGTGGGGGTCAGTCATGCGTCCGGCTTCCGGATTGCCACAAGCGCGCGCGTCAGGTCCATACTAGCCCGCTTCATGGCGGCGGAACGGCGCGTATCGGAGTTCTCGTAAAACCCTCCGCTGACGTTCTTGAACTCAACCCAATTCAGGGCGGCGCGGGCTTCACGTGCGCGCTCAATGAAGCGCTCGGCCTCAATGATCGCAGCGTCGATAATCTCCGGCGTCATGCTAGCTTTGCCTTACGCGCCGCGTTGTGGAAACCCTGCGCCCAGAAGTCAGCCCGAAAGTTATCAGTGTAGGGGTTGGCGAAGACACTTCCGCTTGCGAATGCGGCACGGCCCTCGTTGTAAATTGCCTGAATGTCGATCCCGTATTCCATCTTGCCAAGCTCCCTTGCTGTTGCCGTAATCCTACACGTAGCGTTACAGCCGTCAAGCGCTATAATGCGCTCTATCGTGAATTATTTTCAGTCGATTGGCCCTCGATAGCGCGGGTGTGTCAGCGCGGCCTCAAGCATCTCCATGGCAATCATCTTGTTGACGTGCTGCGAGTGCCCAATGTCCACGAAAGCCTGAATGCCGCTAGGCTCGTGCGTAACTCGGATACCACTAGGCCCTGTGCCTACGTGCTGCCCGCCTACCGCTCGCGGGGGCCATATCTCAATCGTCACCGGCATTTCATATCTCCCGTTAGACCAAACGTGAATTATTTTCGGTAAATTCAAGCCCGGCTTTGGTGATCGTGTGCTGAACCATACCGCTGCCAAAGTTGGCGGTTGCAACCAGCCCCCGGTTTCTCAGGTCAGCGAACACCAGTGCAGCGCCCATCTTTTCCTCGGTGTCGATCACCCCGATTGTATGCGGACCACCGTCCCGGAGATACTCAAGCGCCATCAAATCACATTCCTCGCGTGTCACTTCATTTCTCCTAATCCAAACTTCTTGCGTAGATGTTCTATTTCCTTGTGGTCGGCCTCGCTCAATTCCGGCTCAAGCTCGGGTTTCGGTGCGGGCTTGTCAGCCATCCTGCTCAGTATCTCCAGGCGCAGCAATTGGGTTTTGCGGGCTGTCAGTGCCGCGTTGGCTTGCTGGCGTATCTCGCCAACACCGGGCATGTAGCCCTTGGGCGAGTTCTTTACCGCGTCGTCAATCGCCTCGCCCAGAATGTCCTGCGGAATATCCTGCAACAGTCGTCCGGTTTCGTGCAGCCATGCAGCCGCGTCCAAACCGCCGCCCGGATTGGAGGACTTCCACAACAGCCGCAGCCGCTTCTGGAGCCAATCTGTGGGCGATGCAGTCATTGCTTGACGGTGCTGTGCGAGCATGGCGGGTACGTCGAAACCGTGGCGAACCATCTCGCGCTTGGCGGCTTCCGGCTCCCAGCGGCCCATGAAGTCATGTAAAGCCGAGACGTGCGGCGGCTTCGTCAATGTCATCAGCTCGCCGGTGCGTTCGACCGTTTGTAATTCGTTGCCCATTTCGTTCCTCCTTCGGGTCGTAAATTCCGGCCCAGCTTTTCTTGACGGCGTGGCGCAGGATTTTCTCAGGTGTCCATTCGGCGTCGGCGTATCGGGCTATGTCATCCAGAAAGCCTTGGTATGCGGTTGCTGTGTTCCGGCCCTTCTTCGTTTTCCGAACCGCTAGCCAATCATCCCACAGATCGACGGGACACCAATCAGGGCGCGGAAAAACCACACGCGCTAAGGTAGCTTTAGCTACCGTTACTTCTGTATCTGTGTCTGCTTCTGAGTCTGGGGGCGTTACTGAAACGTTTCGTTTTGCGCGGTGCTTATGAACCCTATCGGTGGAAGTATCTGATTTGTATTGGAATTTTGACCAGTGATGCGGTTCGTAACCATCGGCTAGCACGTCGATAAGACCCCCGCTTATCAGCCGATCAAGGCCCGTTGATAGGTGGTCTAAGCGCATCATAAGCAGATGCTTAAGGTCGCCTAAGCATGGCAATGCGCCTTCGTTTTCGGATGCCACAGCGAGCAAGCGAACCCATAGCCGGAAGTCCTTATCGGACAGTCTGGCCACCTTGGGATTGCGCATTGCGTCGGCGTATAGGCGGAACCAGCGGTTCACGCGCGCCGCGCAAAAAGATGTTCGATTATTGCCAATCGATAGCGCGCATGGTCCGGCGTCATCTCATCATACAATCCATCGAGGGATGGCTTGTCGTGGCCCAGCCCAAGGCGGTAGCTTGTTGTTGGCACACCTACCGGCAGCATATCGTCGTACTGATAAAGCAGGGCGACTGTATCTGGGGCGTCTATGCAAAGGGTGTGAATCGCATCGAACGGCGAGAACAGGGTGCTTCCCCTTCCCATCGGACGACGCCTAGAAACCCGCAATCGAGTTTCTCCCTCCCAATCAAATCCCTTGCCGCCGTTCAAGGGGGTGTCATAAGAAAAGCGCTGGTAAACCTCGCCTTCGCCGTAACGGCCCTCGCGGAACTGTACGTCCGTAAGTGCGCCGCTAAGCACCTTTGTTTTGAAGTCGTAGCGATGATCGTGCGGGACTACAATTTCGGGCACATCCTTTAGATCACCGTCGAAAAAGTACGCCTTAACCGTCAGCGACGGTGAACGATGCAGGCAGATATAGTCCAGCCCCTTGGCGTGGAAATTTCGGAATGAATTGGCGCAGATCATTTCCAGCGGATCAGTTATCCAACTGGTGTTGCCTTGCGGAGATTGCGGTTGTATATCGTTCACAGGCGATGGCTCCTTTTCAGCCAGTGGCGGGCGCTGCGACTTCCACGAAGCAGCGCTCGTCCGCCACAATACACCATCTTAAATCAGACGCAAGCGCTTCACGCAATCCACCCCGTAAGCGCCTCATTCAACGCATGCTGATGCTGCGCCGTGATACGTCGAGACAGATCGGCAATGGCGAAGTCTAGGTCTTCATCCTCCAGCCGCGCCGCCTCGATCCGCTTTACCGCATGCATAATGCAGGTGTGATCGCGGTTGAAAATGGAACCGATTTGCGGTAGGGATTTGGTGGTCATCCGTTTGGCTATGTACATCGCTACATGGCGCGCCCGAACAACAGGCGCATCGGTACGCGGGGCCATAATATCGGTCATCGAAAGCCCATAATGGCGGGCAACGATATCCTGGATTGACCGGATGGTGGGCGTTCCCTTCGACTTGTCCACCGGATGCTTTGGCGCACCGTGGTAGCAATCTACGCAAAGCCCGCTCTTGTTTTTCGAGCCTAGCTTACGGGTGCAGACGAAGCAGAGTTTGGTCATTGCGGCCACCGCTTGCTCATATCGCGCAACGCCAGGAAAGCGACGAATCCAGCGATATTGGCAACCGTAGCCGCCAAGTCCTTATCGAGCGGGGTCCAGCGCGCGGCGCAATATGCCTCTAAGGCTATGCCTACCGCACACATTCCGAAGAAGAGATAGCGTCCAACCTTCCTAATGTGCGGGTATTCCTCGCCCGCGTTAGGGATCGTAGCGGGAACCGGCGAGACCGTAGGGCTCGACCCGTCAGGGCTAGAGCCCGGCTGCGAAGCAGCAACGTCCTCAGTCATTTAACTAATCTCCCAGCATTCCAAAGAATAACCAAAGCATTCCAAGGGACATAATCCTCATCCCCCAAAGGTATCGCAACAGGACGTAACGCCCCTACAGGCGTGGGGAAGGTGTTCATGGTCATGCTTTCCTTGTGAAAAGGCGCTCGACGCCTTGCTTGGAGCCGGTGTCCTTGGTTAGCGTGTTATTCACCTGCTTGGACCAAACGCATTCCCAGCTCTCTGGTGCGGTGTATTCACTAACAAATACCGTATGGCCCTCGACAACCTTGGCTTCGCACCACTGCCAGAATTTGACATGATCGAATGCGCCTGAGGCGTATTTAGTCGTTCCAGCATAAGGCGGATCGCAATAAATGATCGACGCTGGCGGAATTTCGAGCGCGTCATAAGACGAACAGCGAAACTCAACGCCACGCAAGGCTTCGGCCTGCCTCAGTATGTTGCGGGCGGACTCCGCTGCATAGTTTCTTGGCTGACCAGAAGTGTCATTGCCGCGCGCGTATCCGCCAAACCACTTGCCGCTATAGGAACAGCCAAAGCCCACGAACCCAATGAGTGGCATCATAGGGTTGGCGCTCAGATGGCTAGCGCGTGACTGCTCATCTTTGCACCATGCATACTCAGCCTCGCTAACATCGGAAGGCGGCTCCCAGCCGGACGAAACGGCTTGCCACAGAGAAATGAGGTAGCGATGCGTGTCAGCGCCAATGCGCTTGCCGGGAACCTTGTCGATAATATTGGCACCGCCCACGAAAGGCTCGACGTACCATTGCCCCGGCTTGCGCCCCTCAAGAATGATCGGGAGTAGATCGCGGGCATGGCGGTTTTTGCTGCCCATGTATTTCATTCTACCATCTCCTCAATAGTGATTATCACGGCACCGGATTTGACCGGCTCGCCACGGCGCAGAGTGATCGCAAAGCGTTGGTCGTTTACCTCCAGTGCGTCGGCAATCCCGTCAATCGCGCCCTTGATGCTCGCCAGCATGTTATCCAGATCGCGCCTGCGCTTGTCAGGGGGGCGAAAAACGATGCTGAGCATGATTTCCCCATCGCTTGCCATAACGACGCTCTGAGCCTGCTTAGCGAGCCAATACGCGGCATCACGGTAAAGCTTGGTGGCCTTAGCCTTGGCGTGGAAGTGGCTGCGCGCGTTTGGGCTTAGTATTTTGTCGGGCCATGGGATTGTTACGATCACAACTCAGCCAATCGGAATGCGTCGAACAGTTCCGATATGAGCGCTCGCGCCTCGCTACTGGTGTCGTAATAGTCTCGCATCGCGGCCATGGCCTCTTCCAAAGCGAACTCATAATCTCTCGCCATACCGCTAAGCGCCAGCGTGATGTCAGACATTTGCCACCTCCGCGAGCTTCGCCTTTCCGGCTTCCGTCAGATAGGCGTGCGGGAGATTGCCCTCCACCAATCCACGCTTACGCAGGCCGGACACGCTGCGGGCATACAGGCCCTCAACGATCTTGATATCGCCAAACATCGTTGGCTCTGCTAGAAGCAGGCATTGGATTTGGCCGTCAGTAAGTGGGCGTTCTTTCGCCATCATTTCCTCCTGGCTTTTTCGTTTGCGATAAGTTCACGTATGACATTGCCGGGTACGATCTTGCGTGTAGGCCAGCGCTGGAAGTCATAGGGCTTGGCTACCCGTAGCCGATCATCCGGCATGGCGCGCAGCAGATTGGTTATCATTGCCGGTGTGTAAGGCTCGCTTGTGCCGGGAAGCGAGATTGGGGCTGTGGGCTTACGTGCCATCAGGAAATCCGTGCGGGTTGGCTTCGAAATACGCGTTGACGTGCTTTGAGTAGCAATCAGAACACGAAGCCCAATTCACCACATACTCCTCATCGCTAATGATCTTGCCGCAGATCGGGCAGGGAAGGTCAGGCGGCGGCGTCATCGGTCAAACCGCTCACGAGCGCGCCTCAACTGCGCCGCCCTCACATCTTCCCAAGCCTCTCTAGCTAATACTGATCTAGCTTCACGAGAGAGGGTTCTATAACCGGGTGTGATGATGTGAGTGAGGAGGAGTTCGGTCATGCGTCCTCTCCGATCAAGGCGGCAACAGCCTTCTCGAAATCACCCCAGTAGCAATCACCGGAATAGAGCCAATCACGCATGATTGCCTTTAGCTCCTCGGCGGTTTCCGGCTTGGCGATGAGGCGGCGGGTCATTCCTCACCCCAATAGCTCATGTCGGAATCGGCGCACTCCTCCGGCCCAAGCTCGCGCTGCCATTCGGTTTCCCAATAGGTCAGAGCCGTTGCCTCGGCGTAATCAAGGATTAGCTCGCCATCATCGAAGTGATCGCGGGGCGCTGCACGGTCAAGCATGTGTTGAACGAACCGCCCGCACCATTCCTCTTGTGTCATTTCAACCTCTCAGCTTCAAGTTCGTCTAGTTTGGCTAACAGAGTCATTTCCGCCGAACCTTTTCGTCATGGTCTAGATCGAAACGCCTGCACAATTGGCGGCTGTATGTTGAGCCAAGGCCCGTCAGAGCCATGACAGCAGCCCAGCGCGGACAATATGAGCGCCCAATCCTTGCGGCCCTAACGGCGCGCTCTAGCAAGTCGCTATCGGGATTTCCGAAACGTCGCTCATTGTTCGTCTCGCATCCTTTTAAGGCCCTTGCTCAGCTTCATGACCGTGCGCGTTGTCGGCATCCAGGCAGGATCATCTATGTCCGCCAGCGTGTTGCGGTGAAGCTCGGAGGCCTCCGCTAGTTTCTGTTTGGAACCACCCCCTTGAAGGAAGGCGCGCACGGCCATCATTGTTGCGTCAATCATCATGCCGGATCGTATCGCACATAAAAAAGTTCGTTGCAAGGGTTGACGGTGCATATTTCTTTGGGCATAACCGTTTCAACGAGACGGGAGAACTGCGATGACCGATGAAGAAAATTGGAAGGTGCGCGGGCTGTACTCACAGATAGCCTGCGCGCAGGCCTCGGTTGTTGAGGCGTTGGCGAGCAACAAGCTTACTGACAACCGTATCCGCGATTTGAAACGAGCGCTGGAGCATATCGCCGAGCAGCTTTCTTTCCTACGCGAACCCACACTCTAACAATCATCAAGCCTATAAGGGGCTATAGGGAGTATTATCAATGACTTGCGAGGATAATGGCGTTGCTGCTTCGCAGCCGGGCTGCCAGCCTACGGCCTCAACCGCTGACGCGTTTTCGCAGAGTGGTATCCCTAACGCGTATTGGCTCATTTGGGCCTCTCAGGGGGAGTACAGCGACCGTTCCGAATGGCCGCTTGTACTTTGCTCAACCAAGGGTGAGGCTGAGGCAGTTGTGATCGAACTTGACCGTTTGCAGCGCGGGCTGGCCGTTACATTTACGGCTATGGATGGCGGCTGGGATGACAGCGACAAGTTGTACGAGGGCACCCCAGACGGCCTCCGATACATGGAACTGAGTGGGGGCGATAAGCCCGACCTTCATCGCTATGATCGTCACGTGTATTATACCTGTAGCGAGGTTCCGATCCTGCCCGCGTCCGCGATTGAAGCGCGAAGCGATGAGACGCATGGCGGCTCAGCCGTAGGCGAAAGCGCAATCCCCGAAGGGGAGACGCCCAATGACTGACCCCATCCTAACAATAGCAGCAGAGATATCCCTTCAATACACCCGTAAGCCGTTACCACAGTGGCTCAGGGATGAAATCGAACGCGGACATATCGAAGCTACCGACGAACCAAGGTGGGGCAATGCTGAGCCGTGCCCATTTTGGAAGGAGCCTTCGGAATGAGCGCGCAGGAGCAGATCGCACCTGAATTGGTGGAGCGGATGGCCGCGCTTGTTCGGGGCATCTGGGACTCAGGGAGCCTCTATTACGCCAAGGAAGTCGAACACCTGTACGCCGAAGCGTGCGCCATCAAGGTGCTGCTCCCCGACTCCGATTTGATGATGGCAAGGGAAATTGGCGCGGCTTGCTGCGTGGAGCCCGCCACTTCACCCATGCTGATTATGCGGCCCGAGGGTTGGCGCAAAGGCCTGAACGACGACACGCACAAGATGCGGCTAATCTTAGCTGCCCTCAAGCGTGGTCGAGAATTGGCATCAGGGTCATGAGAACCCGTCAATGGTCTAACCTACTAGACAGCACCCTACTTGATATAAGTCCGGGTCTTAAATGTGGAGATACGAAAATGACCCTAGCGGAAGAGCGGCTAATCGAGGCCGTAAAAGAGCTTCTGACCGAATACGACGAAAACGGCGATGAGTACCTGTACGGGCCGCTGGATCGCCTCCGCACCCTTGTTTCAGTTCTGGAGAAAAAGCCATGAACCGTAATTACTTCACACACCCTAACCAAGCTGGGGGTCGTAATGCTGCTGATTATGGGAGGACACAGATTGATAAGGATGTGTCTGGGATAAACTGGAGTGCATTGCTGGCAGGGATTGCTGTTGGTGTGCTGGTTGTCTGGCTGCTTACGTGATGGCCCATACTCCAGGGCCTTGGCAAGCGTGCGGCGATGGGAATTGCTCGTGCGGGCAAGTATGGTCACGCCCCGCAGATCAGCCGGTAGCTAGGGCTAATACGGTTTGGGGTGACGATCTTGAGCATCCATATGGCGAGATTCCAGCCGAGGAAATGCATGCCAACGCCCGCCTGATCGCTGCCGCGCCGGATTTGCTGGAGGCCTGCCTACCCCTCGATGCCCAACTGACAATGGCTTTGAGCAGCTTTGGTGCGGCAGAGCGCGCGCTAGGCGGGCCATTGACAGATGAGGACGCCGTGACGGTGAGCATCGGGTTATTGCGAGCAATCCGCGCCGCCATCGCCAAGGCAACCCAAGGAACAGAGGACTAAGACATGACAGAGGTATACAAAGCCATTGCCGCCGTACAAGGCGAGCTGGCAAAGACCGGCATCGCCAAAGACGGCAAGAACGAACAGCAGCGCTATCGCTTCCGAGGGATCGACGCGGTTTACAACGCGCTAGCCCCGCTGCTTGCCTCACACGGGCTTTGCATCCTCCCGCGCGTGCTGAGTCGGGAGGTGACCGAACGAGTGACCAAATCCGGCACACCGCTATTCTACGTCTGCGTTGACGTGGAGTTCGATTTCGTCGCGGCCAAGGATGGCTCCATGCATACCGTCCGCACCTCTGGTGAGGCCATGGACAGCGCGGACAAGGCGACCAACAAGGCGATGAGCGCAGCGTACAAATATGCGGCCTTCATGGCGTTCGCTATCCCGACTGAGGGTGATAACGATGCGGACGGAGTTACGCATGAGGTGGCGGCAACTCCCGCAGCCCAGCCAGCCAAAACGCAGCCCGAGAAGCTCAAGGGGCCGATCACTACCCGTGCTGCCCTGCGCATTGCCTGCGGAACATTCGTGCGCGAGCTAAAGGCATGTGGCGATGACGCCATGCTGCAATCGTTCCTGGACGAAAACCGGGCGCTGGTACGGCAGGTTGAGGAAGAGGCAGAATTCTTCTGGCTTGGCGACGGTGCGGATTTCGCTGGCATGAAGAAAGAAATCGAAGAGCAAGTCGCGCTTGTCGGCGCGGATGACTCGTGGAAAACTAATGTTTTGAGGGCAGGTTGATGCAGCAGATTTGTATTTCGGGCAATGTTGGCAAGGATGCCGTTCTCCGCAAAACCCAAGGTGGTGATGACGTTCTCGGCTTCTCAGTCGGCGTAAAACAGGGGTGGGGCGAGCGCGCCTCAACAAACTGGTTTCGCTGCTCTGTATGGGGCAAGCGAGCCGTTACGCTTGAGCAATATCTACGCAAGGGCGCGAAGGTGTTCGTGCAAGGCGAGTTTTCGCTCGGAGAATATGAGGGAAAACCCCAACTTGACGTGCGCGTTAATGAGGTGGATTTCGTTACCAACAAGGGCGAATCCACCACGCAGACGGGCGCGGACGCGGGTGGATGGGTTTCGAGCGATGATCCGCTCGACGGCGACTTTACACCGTTTTGACCATGTTACCCAAACGCATCCCCAAAGAGCCTAAGCGAGCGTCCAGGTGGCGCTCGCAGGCCCACTGCAACTTCGTTCGCAGTCATGCGTGCAGTGTGTGCGGCTCAACGGTGGCTATCGAGGTTGCTCACGTCCGTTTAGGCTCTGGCGCAGGAATGGGCCAAAAGCCTGACGATTGGAACACGGTAAGCCTCTGCGGAAGCTTGGCGGGGTGTCACGCCCGGCAGCATCGGGTGGGCGAACATACGTTTTGGCGCGGCAGGAATGTGGGCGATCTAATCGAGGCGTTCGTTGCCGCATCGCCCAAGCGGCGCGAGATTGAACAGGCAAGGCGGGAGAGGGAAAGATGAACGACGGCCCATTTGAAGCAATGATTTTCGACGTGCATCTGCCAAGCATGACGGCGCGGTTTCGCATTCCGGAAGGCTTGCCATTTTCGAGCGGCATGTATGAATTGCGCCGGGTACGCAGGCCAACCGAGGCCGACATTGCACGCTGGGCGCACTTGCCAGAACCTCCAGAGGAATGCGACGATGACTAAGCCGTGCTATGCCCTATGGCCGGAAGGATGCCCGGAAGAGGCTCGCTTCTTGGGGCCTCGCCAATGGCTCTTGGATTTCTGGCTATCGCTAGGATATTCGATGCGCGGACGACGCGCTTGTCGGTTGCGTCCCGTGCAGCCGTGGGAGAATGTTGTTGTCTTGGCGCGCAAGTGCGAGCGGGTACGGTGAACGGCCAAACCATCCGCTTAGTAGGCGATAGCCAGCGCCAATTCGCCCACAAGCTGATTGACGCGGCCCCGCCCAACGCAACGGTCAATATCCGTGAGGAAAGCCGGTCTGGCGAGCAAAACGCCCGTTTCTGGGCAATGCTCAGCGACGTAAGCAGGTCCAAACCCCAGGGCCGCAAGATGACACCGGAGCGCTGGAAGGCTGTTTTTCTCCAGTCGTTCGGCCACCAAGTGCAATTCGAGAACGATCTAGAGGGCAGGCCATTCCCCATCGGCCATTCGTCTTCGCGGCTCACCAAAGGGCAGATGTCGGACATCATGGAATTTATCAGCGCGTGGGGTAGTGAGAACGGCGTGCGTTGGTCCGAACCGAGATAAGCACCAGCATAGTGCTGGTGTATGGGGTGGCGATTCCTCCCGGTTGCCACCCCCAACAATAACCCATGTGACACCCGATCTTAGGTGTTGACACCCGCAAACCACACACATAAAAGGGTGGCACAGCAAGGGAGCTAACGATGCTTACGAATGCCGCAGCCAAGGAAGTCTTGATCGACAAGGCGCTCGCAGCCGCAGTGCGTTGCCAGGACCGTGGGCAGTGGACTGCGGCTCAAAAGCATCTGGCGCGTGCTGGCAGATTCCTTGCCGAAGGTGACCGGCCATGAAGATCGTGCGCCGCATCCCTAGCCAATATCGGGACAGCAAGCCGCGAGGGCAGCACTACCGCGAGCATCGCGACATGGCCTTGTTGGATTTGGCAGAGGCCATGATTGAGGCTGGGCTTGTATCAGAAAAGTATCAAGACGGCGGGCTTACCATAGAATTTATAGCGGATACGGCGGGAGGTTGAGGCGACATGGTATACTATCAAATCGAATTACCCGAACATGCTATACGCTATCTGGAGTTCATGCTTGATAACGAGCGCACCGCACTAGCCAACACCGGCTACGGGGGCCTCCAGATCATCGCAGCATTC